>ERZ1023683.188-NODE-188-length-16827-cov-10.724481_pt1 | contig 16827 bp, 25 predicted proteins | sample MGYA00380345_ERZ1023683 | MGnify/ENA primary metagenome ERZ1023683 (study PRJEB33179, sample SAMN07449040) | human gut metagenome | biome: Human-gut; feature: Human associated habitat; material: Faeces | host: Homo sapiens | place: India:Kasaragod | collected...
GTGGCGCAGCTACTGCCGGAGACGGTGGCGCAGCTACATCGCGCTGGAGCGCGTCCGTTGGCGCAAATGGCATTGCGTGTGCGCGTGGGAATAATGTGCGCGTGAAAGGCGGCCTTGGTGCAGTGTTGGTGATCGTCGAAGAGCGCGAGGACAGCTACAACATCGCGCATTGGAAGGCCGTCAAAGTCGATGGTGAAACGGTAAAGGCGGATACGTGGTATCGGCTGGTAGACGGCAAACTGGTGGAAGCAGGTGACAACGAATGAAGGTATTCGGCGATCCGCGCGCACGGGCAAAGGCGCGCCGCTACATCGTCTGGGGCATCGAGGACGGCATCGTCTGTGCGAGCTTCCTCGCGGGAGGGTGCTTGATGGGATGGCTGTTTCACGTGATCTTCACGGCACTGGGGGTGGCGTGATGACGGAAGAACAGCGCCGTGTGCATAACGCATACCATCGGGCGTACTACGCGCAGCACCGCGACCGCATTCTGCAAAACAAGCGCGATAACCGAGAAGCGCGAAACGCATATATGCGCAAATACCGCGCGGCGAACTGCGAAAAGCTGGCTGCGTACTACAGCGACAGACGGCGCAAAAAATCGCGTGACACCGCTTTCGGCGCGTTCTTGCGGGAAAACGGTATCACGCAGACAGCAGCGGCAAAAATGCTTGGCGTGTCTGTATCAACGGCAAACTGCTGGGCAAACGGCATCACGACCGCGCGCGAAGATAAGATCCGCGCGGTGTGGCCGGAATACGGAGGGGAACTATGAACCGCCTGACGATCGAGCCGCCGGTTGATCCACCGGCCTACACCTGCCCGCGCTGCCCGGTGTGCGATGCGGAGACGGACAAGCTGCTGCGTGATCGATGGGGCAACATCGTCGGCTGCCCGGAATGCGTGAAGGGGGTAGACGCATGGACATTGTAAGTGACACCTACATTCGCGGCGGCATCCCGCAAAGCCGCTATTGCCGCAGTTGCGCGCACTATCAGGTGCTTTCCGGCTGCAGCAATAGCAAGGGCGAGCCCGGAGCACGGGTGTGCCTGTACATCCTCGACACAGGCCATCGGCGTGGATGCTTGCCCGGCCCTGGATGCAATAAGCACATTACATTCGCGCAGTGGCGCGAGAGCAAGCGCGGCCGCGCCGTTCTGCGGCAGAAGCGCAGCCAGAGCCGCCCAAGAAAACGGAGGGCAGAACCATGACGACTGGCCGCGCAACCCTGCGCTATATCCTCGCACGGGCACGCATCTACTTTTCGGACGAGCACATTGCCTGCGATTACTGCCCGTGCCTGGAGACATACAGCCGCAAGCAGTGCCGCCTTACCGGCGAGTATCTGCTCGATACACGCACCATTGGGTACAACTGCCCGCTGGAGTTTGAGCCGGAAGGAGGCGTAACACCATGAACAAATTCCGTTGCTTGTACGCGGACGAGATCGAATGCCGCGTGCAGCAGGTCAAGGATAACGGCCTTATCCTGCTGCTGTATAAGGATGCCCGCTGCGACATGACCATTCTGGACGAGACGGTCGGCGCAATGGACTGGCAGCGTGAGCACCGGCGCGATAACGCCAACTGCGTCGTTTCCATCTGGGACAGCGAAAAAGGGCAGTGGATCAGCAAGGAGGATACCGGCAAGGAATCCAACACGGAGGCGGAAAAGGGCCTCGCGTCCGACAGCTTCAAGCGCGCGTGCGTTAACTGGGGTATCGGCCGCGAGCTGTACACTGCACCGTTTATCTGGATCCCGGCAGGAAACTACACTGCCAACGGCCGCAAGTGCTATGACCGATTCGCGGTCGAGAAGATCGAGTACGTGAAAAATGACGACGGCTCCGACCGTCACGAAATCCTGAACCTATCCATCCGAAACACGACCATGAACAAGCGCGTGTTTGTCCACATCGGAAGCACCGCAAACACCACAAAAGAAAGGAAGTAAATCACATGATTATCCGCACTAGAACCGGCGATTGCATCGTCGCCGGGAAACTCTCCCGTGACGCAGAGTTTTCCAACGTAGGCGCAAAAAACTTGCCATTGACGAAGTTTAGCATTCCCGCCCGTGACACCGTGCAGCCGGACGGCAGCAAGCAGACCGAATGGATCAGCTGCGAGGTCTGGTATGAGGCCGCCATGAATGCCGCGCAGCTCAAAAAGGGGGATGCCGTCATCATCTGCGGCCAGCTCTCCACACGCAGCTATACCACCCGCGACGGGGAGGAGCGCAGCGAGGAGCGTCTGCGCGCAGACGCATTTGTCAAAGCATCTGTCCCGGTCTCTTCTGCCAGCGTGGAGCAGCTTGCCTCCGCCTATCCCGGCGTCGTCCGCGGCGTCGATGTCGTCGCGGACGACTTCACGAATGAGCCAAAGTTTGAGGAACTGCCGGAGGATGAATCCGACCCTCCGTTTTAATCGGAGGCCGCCATGGCAGAAAAACGAATGTTTGCGCGTTCGCTCATAGACAGTGATGCGTTTCTGGAGATGCCACTCTCCGCGCAGGCGCTGTATTTCCACCTCAACATGCGCGCGGATGACGACGGTTTTATCAACAATCCGAAGCGCATCACGGACTATGTCGGCGCGGCCTCGGACGATCTGAAGCTGCTCCTTGCAAAGCGCTTTATCATCGTCTTTGATTCCGGCGTCATTGTCATCCGGCACTGGCGCATGCACAACACGCTCAAAAGTGACCGATACCATCCGACGAACTATCAGGAAGAGTTTGCAACGCTCTGTCTGGAGGAAAACAAGGCTTACTCCGAGCGCCCGCAGACGACACCTGCCGCAGAACCGGCCAGAGTGGAAAAGCCAGCCGCGCGCCCGGCGCAAAAAGCCGCCGCAAAGCCCCCGGAAAAGAAACCCTATGGAGAAATGCACAACGTCATGCTCGCGGATGACGAGTTGGCAAAGCTCCAGCGAGATTACCCGAACGACTACGAAACATATGTCGAGCGTCTGTCTCTGTACATCACTAGCAAAGGCGCGCGGTACAAATCCCACTACGCCGTCATCCGGCAGTGGCTTGTGAAAGACGGCGTGAAGGCAGAGAGCGAGAAGCGTGCGCCGGTCTCCGGTAAGGACGACCTGGACAAAGTGGAGCGAATGCTCGCCGCAATGCAAGGAGGTGCCGCGAATGGCGACCATGTTAGCCCTTGACCCCGGCAACCGGGAAACCGGCTGGTGCATCGTCGATACGATCACCCGCGCACCGGTGCAGGGGGGAAAGGACGAGAACACGCTCGTCTCCAGCATTGTGTCCGGCGGCACGTTCACCGTTGCCGCGATCGAGATCATCGAATCTTACGGCATGGCGGTCGGGCGTGACGTGTTCGAGACCTGTGAGTGGATCGGACGCTTCAAGCAGTTGCTCGACGACCGCGGCGTACCGTACCGCATCGTCACGCGCAAAGAGGAAAAGCTCAATATCTGCGGCAGCCCTCGCGCGAACGATACCACCATCCGCCACGCGCTGATTGACCGCTTCGCGTCGCACGACTTCCGCAGCGGCAAGGGCACGAAAGCAAATCCAGACTTTTTCTACGGCTTCCGCGCCGATCAGTGGAGCGCGTATGCCGTTGCGACGACCGCCCTCGACCGGGCGGAAGAGGAGGACGACAATGCACGATAAGACAGAGCTGCTTGGCGTTAAAGGAAGCTGGCGCGAGGTAGTAGACGACTGCCGCGCGACCGTAGGCAAGGAGGGCCTTGGCCACGAGCCGAGCGAGCAATTCAAGCGCTCCATCTTGATTGCCGAGCACAGTCCAATCCGTGACCTTCGCGTGCGCTGGCGCTGGCGCGACATTCCGAGCTGGGTTGCCACGCACTGGTCACGGCACAAATGGGAGTGCTTCATCCGCACGCAGAGGAGCGATCGCACCGGCGTGCTGCGCGGGAAGCTGCCGCAGGACGCGCCGGTCACGTTCACGGGTGAGGCCAACACACAGAACCTCATCGACACATGGCGCAAGCGGCTGTGTTATCAGGCGTCACCGGAGACCCGACATTACGCAGAGGACTTCAAGGCGGTGCTACGTGAGACCGAGCCGGAGTTGAGCGACGTGCTCGTGCCGAACTGTGTGTATCGCGGTGGCTGCCCGGAGCTGGGAACCTGTGGATTCTGGGAGCACTTCTGCCCGGCCGAAGGCACGATCCAAGACCGATACGACCAGTACAACGCGCTGTTTTATGAGCGCAGGGAGGAGCGAGACGTATGAACAGAATTTGTGAGCAAGTACGTGACCTGTTGGCGCACGATCGTGGCAACCTGAATTTCTCACCGGCTTCGCGCTACGCGGTGCAGAAGCTGATCGACTACGCCGAACAGGAACATGAGCTGCGGAGCAAGGCAGAGGAGCGGTGTGCGAAGATGGACAGCCAAGTGGCTGATGCTTTCCACATGGTAAAGGCTCAGGAACGCACGATCGACGACCTGCGCCAGCAGTTATCGTTAATGCAGCAGGCGCAGCGGCAGGCGCGGTGGCACGCGGGGTGTGTGAATATGGATGTGGCAGAATTTTTTAGTGAATTCAGACGGATGTGTAAATCGTCCAGTGATTGCGCAAAGTGTGAGTACCACGGCGACAGATGTAATAACGCCATTGAGCTTTTAGAAAAAACCGTTGCGGTGGTGGAACAGTGGTCAAAGGAGCACCCGCGCAAGACGCGGCAGGATGTGTTTTTGGAGCAGTGGCCGAACTGCCTGATGGACGATTATGGCGTTGCCGGGGTGCGCCCAAGAAATATTGACAAGATGTATGTCTGCAATTTAAGCCGATCTGGTGGGTGTACAGATTGCCGCCGCGAGTTCTGGACGCAGGAGGTGGAGTGATGGAACGCCTGACGAAAAGGAGCAAAAATGGCGGCGTATATTTCCCAGAAGAACTGGTGGGCGTCACATTGATGCCGGATAACATCACGATACACAGGCTGCTTTGGCGCCTCGCCGCCTACGAGGACACGGGGCTTGAGCCGGAACAGTGCGTAACTGCAAAGGCTCTCATCTATGCTGCCTTCAGTGATGACACGTCAAAGGTGGAGCGGATTCGCGAGTTATTAAAGGCCGACAAGGAAGGGCGCTTGGTGGTGCTGCCGTGCAAGGTTGGATACACGCTATGGCATGTTGGCCGTGACAATGTGCCACGAGAAATGGAGCTTGAAGCCCCGGACATCAGAATTGTTTGCACGGATGAGGATAATCTGTGTATGGCAACGTGTAACCGCAAGCCGGACGGGGCCTGTGTGTATCGTCTGCGTAATGATGGTGCAAGCATCGGCAAAACCGTATTCCTCACCCGCGAGGAAGCGGAGAAAGCATTGGAGGCGGTGAATGATGAGTAAGGCTGTCATGCTGAGCATCCGCCCAAAGTGGTGCGAAAAGATTGCCAGCGGTGAAAAGACGATTGAGGTGCGCAAGACGCGCCCGAAACTGGACACGCCGTTCAAAGTGTACATCTACTGCACGCAGAGCGGTGTTGCGCTCGGAGCGTGGGGGAAGCATGGCAAAGTCATCGGGGAATTCACCTGCGACCGCATAGATAGACTTGCCCCGGAAAACGAACCGTATGGCATCTATGACATTGACGATGATTATGTATTACAGACTTGTCTTGAAAATGGGGCACTATGGGATTATGGGCACGGAACACCGCTTTTCGGCTGGCACATCTCCAACCTTAAAATTTACGATACACCGAAGGAACTGACAGAATTTCACACTTGGAAAAAATGCAAATCATGCAGCAAAAGCGGGTACGAAAGCACAGCCTGTATCTATGATGAAAATTGCATGGTTCCGGTGGCGATTACTAAAGCACCGCAAAGCTGGTGCTATGTGGAGGATGGGCTGGACAATGGCTGAATATATCAACAGAGAAAAAACTAAACGTGAGTTGTCGGAATGGTGTATTTCATTGAATAGCCCGCATCTCCTTAGTCGAGATGATACTATGTTTTTGCTTGATAACATTCCCGCCGCCGACGTTGCGCCGGTGGTGCACTGCAAGGACTGCAAGTATTGGCAGAACAATAACGATGGCTATCCGCACGAAGAATGCCGATGGGGACACGGAGAAACGCCGGACGCCAATGACTTTTGCAGCTATGGAGTACGGAAGGACGGTGACGCGGCGGACGGGCTGGCATCTGTAGCCGAGACGCGCTTTGTCTACTGCCTCAACTGCGGCGCTAGGATGGACGGTGACGAAAATGGCTAAATACGAATTGAAACCGTGCCCGTTCTGCGGAGGAAAGGCGAGGCTGATATATGTCTCACAAATGAGCGCCGTGAAGTGCCCGAAGTGCGGTACGCTTGGGAAGGTCGTTGCTGACTATTACGAGCAAGGCGACGGTAAGGGAGAGGCAATCGAATTTTGGAACAGGAGGGCTGACGATGCCAAACCGGAAGAATAGACCGGTCGCTGCACGCTGGTGGGTGTGGTATGACTGCGATGCCCGATGCCCGTGGCGGACGCCGAGCGGCTGCTGGGCGGATGTACTGGAGCTGCAGCCCAGCGCGGTATACGGAACGAACTGCCGGAGGCGGCAACGCCGGAGACGAAAGGATGACGACGATGCCAAAGAGAATTAACCCGCGCCGGAGACCGGCGACGATGGCAGACGTGCAGCGTGCAAAGGGCGCGGCGACGGCAGATGCCTGCCGCGTTACGCTGGCGATCTTTTTCACGGCCCTGCTGGATAAAGAGGGCATGGAGGCCGAGCAGCTGCAGCGCATCTGGAGAGAAGTAGAGGCCCTGAGCGAGAGCGTGCGGGACGGATACGTCTCCGCGCCAGACCTGATCCGCGTTCTGCGGGAAGAGTACGAGATCGACATCATAGGAGGGTGACAAAATGATTCGGTTGACATCTGACGGAAGCTTTTGCGACGTCGTGCAGTGCCGGGAGCGCAACCTTTGCCTAGACTACTGGACGTGCTTGCCGAGAAAGGCTTGGGAGCTTTTGCGCCGGTACGAAGATACAGGGCTCACTCCAGAAGAAGTTAAAGACGTGTTTTCTGACGACAAAGTGCTGAAGCTTGCCGCGCAAACGCTAGGAATTAGCCGCGCGAAATTGCTCGAGCTGGTTGCAAACGAAAAAGAGGATATCGGAGCGCAACCGGTTCGCGTTACCAGGTGCAAGGACTGCCGTTTCTGGCAAGGCGTTGGGGATAACGGTTCGTGCTGTACTGGCGCCGGAATTGATGATTTCACAGATGCGGACGACTATTGCTCGCGCGGCAGGAAAGCAAATGGTGCATCATGCCGAGAACGTTAACGCCGCTCACGCCGGAACAGCAGCAGCTCGCGGCGGATAACGAGAAACTGATCTGGTTTTTCTTGAGGAAATACGCATCCAGAAGTGACCCACAGGAATTGTATGGCGTTGCCGCCGAAGGTCTGATCCGCGCCGCGGCTACATACGATCCGGCACGAGGAAAATTCTCCACGCACGCAATGTACCACATGCGCAGCGCAGTCGGCTCCGATCAGCTCTGCGCGAAACGGAAGAAGCGTTCAGGGAAACTTGTACTGCACATGGATGACGTTGACGCGGTTGGCCAGAACAAAGAATGTAACGCGAAAATGTGCGGCGTCGTGCCGCTGCAAGACAGGCCGTGCCTGCCGCTGGACGAAACCGGTGCGGATGTCGAACGCTTTCTGCGGTCACTTCCTGCGCGCGATCGTGAACTCGTGCGTATGCGCATCGGCGGCGACACGCTCAAAGAAATTGGAGACACGTTTGGAATTACGATTCAGGCAGCCAGCGCGCACATGAAGCGCATAGCAAATAAGTGGGAAGCATTTGAACTCTATGGAACACAAGAAAGGAAAAGATAACAATGAACGAAAACGAACTGTTGGAAGGCGCGCGCAACGACGCGCGCAACGAACTCCGCCTCAGCATCCTGACGGATGCGATCTTCAACGCCGCCCGGCTGAACTACAGCGGCGAAAAGCTCGCCTTCGACGACGACGAGCTTTGCACCGTGCTCCGGGCAATGTACCCGGATGACTACGACGGCGTGCTTGCAAATCTGCAAGCGCTCAAGTCGAAAGAGGTGCAAGAGGCGGTAAAGTGCGGTGATGCGTTTTGACCCGTTCAGAAATTCTGAAAGCCGCAGAGCGCTGCGTCTGCACCGACCGAAATCAGCAGTACGGTGAGCCGGAGGACAATTTCCGCACGATCTCCATGCTTTGGAGCGTTTACCTCTGCGCGCGCGGCATGGATCAGCCGCTCGGCGCAGCCGACGTAGGCGCAATGATGGCGCTGTTCAAGCTTGGCCGCATCGCGGCCGGAGGCGATAAAGCGGATAACTTCATTGACTTGGCCGGATATGCCGCCTGCGCCGGGGAAATCTCAACAGAGAGCGGGCGTGCCTCAAAAGACGTAAAAGCTGGCGAGGGAAACAAAGACAGCGCAGGACGCGAAAAAACGGCTGTTCCAGCGAATAGGATTGTCCGCATGACGCGCAGCGCTGACGGAGCATACCTCGTCAAAACCGGCTGTGCTATCCGGGAAGCGCCGGACTTGCGCGCAGCGATCGACATAATCCAGCAGTACGAAAGCGAAAGCACATAAAGCAAAAGCAGCACGCATATCCTGCGTGCTGCTTTCTTGTTGTGTGTTTGTCACGAGAAGAGCTTCCAGAGCTGGTTGAATTGCTTCGCGGTATAGCCGTTTTGCATCGCCCACGCATACAAATCTTCTTTCTTGTATTTCCGCTGGCTGGTTCCCGGCTTTGTCGCGTACTTTGCCTGATAAAAGTCCACGATCTGCTTCAGCTCGTACCCGCCGTTGTATGCGGTCTCCACCTTTGCCTGTGTGCCCTCTTCGAGCTTCTGCGCCATGACATTGAGCGCGAGCTGGTCACTGCCGCCGCGTTTGCCGACGACCGTCTTGATGATTGCCTGCATCACATCGCCGTTGCGGTCTCGCGCATTGTCCGGCAGTGTGTCTTTTGCGGTGCCGAGCTTGGCGCGGTATACGGCGTTGTCTGCCACGCTTCCGCTGCTCTTCGTCGTCCACGCCGGGGTGTCGCCGCCGTCGAGCTTCGCCTTTTTCTTGCCTGCCGCCGTTGCGACTTCCAGAAGGTTTTGAATCGCGGCCGCTTTCTCCGCGTCGCTCGACTGCCTGTATACAGAACTCCGAATGACTTTCTGAATGTTGTCATAGGCCGTCTGGCCATATGCCATCTGGTACTGCCGCCTCTCGTCCTGATCCAGCGGCACTTTTTCGCCGTCTCTGTTTCCGCTGTTTGGTGCTTTCTTCTCCGGATATTTTATGTCGATGTTCTCGCCGAGCCGGTACAGCTCTTGGTTCACGGCGCTCGTCCGGTACTTCGTCACGCTTCCGGGGTTCAATGTCGCGTTCAGGAAGTTTTCCGCCGCCGTGCCGGTGTATTTCTTCTCCTGCCCCCAGTTGTCCAGCGCAGCCGGAAGCGTTTCCCGAAGCCCCGGAATCTTGCTCTTCATCGCGCTCAGACCGTTTTCCCACGCGGTGTCGCCGTTGTAGGTGTCGCGCACCGTCCCGTCACCCCCCTGCGCCACGCCGGACACGACGTTTGGCACAAAGCTGGTTGCCTGAGAAGCACCGTAGCGCAGGGCGGCTTCCGCTACCTTTCCGCCCGTGGTATCTGCCTTGGAGTATTTATAGCCGTTCTCGATCTCCTGAAACTGCGACATAGCGGGCAGATCCATCACGCTCTGAAAAGCAGATTCCAGATTGCCACCCGCAACGTTTGCAAACGTCAAGCCCTCGTCCTTGTAGCAGTCTGCCAGCAGAGCGCCATAGGTCATCTGCGCGTTGATCGGGTCGAGAAAGCCGATAGATACCAGGTCGTCACCGTCGCGCCACTCCGTGCTTTCCCCGGCAATCCACCGGTTGAGCGCACTAAGGTTGAGCTGCGTGCCGCTCACGCCCTCGGACTTTTCGAGCGCTTCCTTGTCCTCGTCGTCGTCCCCGGCGACGTTCATCACGCCAGCCCCGGCCAGCACCGCAAAGAGCGCGATTCCCATCGTGCCGTTAAACGCGCGCCCGAAATCCGTCACAGCCTTCGCCTGTTCGGATGCGGTCAGCGTCCCGGCCTTTGCCTTGTTCAAGACTTTGACGACCTCTGCACCGGCGTTAATAAATCCGGCAGGGGAGTATTGAATCGCTGCGCTCGCAATGTTTCCGGGCACGTTTGTGAATGGGAGCATAATGTCGCCGAGACCGATGCTGCCGCCCTGCTTGTCCTGGATGCTGAGCTTGTTCAGCGCATTGCGCATTCCGCCCATGACACCGGACAGCTTTCCTTCGTTCTGAAACGTGCGTTCCCTTGCGATTTCCTCCGCGCGGCCGTCAAGCGCGCCTTTTGCTACCTTGCCCTTGGCTTCCAGCGCATCAATTCCGCGCTGCGCTTCCGCCTGAATGCCGCCTTTTTGCATCTGGTCAGACGTGACCATGGCATAGTTGCTGTATTTCTCCCACGTGGAGAGAAACCGCTCCAGAAAGTTCCCGGTCATCTTGAACGATCTGCTGCCGCCGGTTTCGTATTTGCCCTGTGCGTTGGAAACGCTTGCGTCAAGGCCGGTTTCAATGTACGACTTGAGCGTTGCCTCGCCCATGCCTTTTCGTTTTGCCTTGGAGAAATAACTCTTATCCACGGCTACGGAGCGTGTGCCGGTGTATTTCGACAGCAGCATGTCCAGCCCGACGCCGATGTTGTTTGACACGGCCTCCACCGGGTCATACACCATATTGCCGGTAAGGTTTCTGCCAGGCGTCGCCGGTTTCGAGAGCATGGACAGATAACGATAGGCTTTGATCTGTTCGAGCGCGGACGGTTTCGCGTAGTCATACGCAATGCCGCGCACCTGACTGGCAGCAACGTCACGCAGAAACGCTTCGCCGCCCGGCAGCTTCTTTGCCTGCTCAAGCGCCTTTTCCATCGTTTTGCCCATCTTGTTCGACCACAGGCTGTTTGTGCGTCGCTCCGTACTCATGTCTTTGATGAGGTCAACCACGCCGTCCACGTCGCCTTTTTCGATGCTGCGCAGCTTCTCTGCGTTCTGGCTCACGCTGTCGAGAATCTTCTTGCGCTGCTCGTCCGACATTTTGCGCGTGCGCTCGCTGTCGTTCAGCAGTTGGATCGCGTCCGCTTCCATTAGCGCCGGGTCAGACGCGAGCTGCCGCCGCTGCCGCAGCGCCTGACCGGCTTCCGTGCCGTGCGCGTCCCATTCTTTCATGAGCTTTGCCACTTCGGCGTAGGCATCTTTGCTGCCGCTCTCGCGCGCCTTGTCCACTTCTTTGACGATGATCTTGTGCGCAAGCACCGTGTCGGTATCGTCCCAGTCCTGCTTTTCACCAAACAGGTCTGCCTTTTCACCCTCGTAGTCCGATTCAAAGCGCTCCTGTGCCTTCGCGTTTACCTCTTCGTCGTGGTTGATCTTGTGCGTCCTGTCTTCCGGCCTAAGCCCTTCCATCGCGCGCTCGTCATCGGTGAGCACGCCGTCGGTCGAGCGCGTCTGTGTCCGCGCTTCGTCATAGCCAAACTCCGCGGACTTTGCGCCCTGCCCTTCCGGGAGCGTTTCCCGAATTTTGGGATTGACATTTTCGCCCGCAGCGGGTATACTATCTGTAGTGGAAGTAACTGCACCAACTGGCACTTCGGATGTAAGCTGCGGGTCGCTTTGCGGCATGTTCAGCACTTGGTCGGTACTTCCACTATTTTTGCGTGAAAGGTACGCAGATACAACGCGGAGCTCGTGCGCGGCTGCGTCCGGAACGGCTTCTGCGGCGTAGTATGTCCCGTCGATTCTCTTTGAGTACAGGACGATTGGCGCTTGACTTCCGTCCGCATTCCTGTGATGCTGGCTTCGTTTAGGCTGCCCGTTTTTATCAAGGAGCGGACGCACCTCGTCGTAGTTGTCCAGCACGTAGCTGATGCGCGCAATATCGTTTTCGTTCGCCATGGAGTGATCGGCCTCGCCGTTCTTTCCGTGGCGTTTTTCAATATGCTGCAGGGCGCTGCCGTCGATGGAGTGTCTGTACCCCGTCGCATCGACGCCCACCGTGCTTTTCAGGTCACTGACAGCGCGCTCCGACACTGCGTCCAGCCGCACGCGGGCTCTCTTCTTGTAGTCCGCGTTTTTCAGGCCGTTCCACTTGTGGATAAATGCGAGCACGCGGTTGTCCACACTGTTTTGGTATTCCTGAATGCTCGCCTGCTGTTCCGGCGTGTGCTGCTCCGGGCTGGTGTCGACTGCTGTGCTCTTTGCCCGTTCTTCGCTCTTTGCGGTCTCCCCGGTGATGTTCTGCGTCAGCGCCACACGCTTGATCTGCGCGCGCTGGTCGGCCTTCGTTCCGGTCAGCGTTTCGCCGGTCTGGCGCTCAAACTCCGTGCGCAGCCCAGCGTCAGCGAGCACGCGGTTCGCCTCGCTGTTCGAGATAACGCCCGTTTTCAACAGCGCGCGCACAGTTGCCTGACTGCCTTCGGCCTGTGCGGTCTCGACCGGTGCGGCATCTGCCTGCGCTTCTGCCGCGATATTTTCCGCCTCTTCCGGTTTCGCGCTCGCTTCTGCGTTTACGCTTGTGCCCGGCTCCCCGGCGCGCAGTGCGGCGTTTTTCTGCGCGTCTATGCCTTTGGCGATGCCCGCCGCCGTGCCGAATGTAGACAGCGCCGCACCGATCATCGCGTCATACGCAGACTGCGCAAGCATTTCCTTCGCACCTTCTGCCGTCGTGTAGCTCGACTTTGCCGCAGCGCCCTTGTCGTAGATCGCGCGGATCGCCGGGTTCAGGATGTCGGCCACGGCTTCCTCTGCGCCCTCGCCGACAGCGTTTGTCAGCGCGCGCACAACACTGCGCCCGGCATCCGTTTTTGCCAGCTTTCCGACGAGCTTCTCCGCCACGTCGTCCGCAGCGCCGCCGCCGAACAGCTTGCCAACGTCGAAGATTTTCTCCGTCAGCACGTCCACAGCGGCAGCCGCAGCGCCGTATGCAACCTGCTCGCCCTCGCTCGCGCCGTCAAGACGCGCCTCACGCGACCCGCTGCCATAGGAGCGCAGGCCCATGTTTGCCAGACCCGCGCCGGGGAGCAGCGCGTTGAGTGCCACGTCCGCGCCGAGCTGCAGGCCACCGCTTGCAATGTCTACAAACGCGCCCGCGGCTTTGCTTCCGCCGAGGTTATCTTTCGCCTTTTCGGATGCTTCTGCCGCAGCTTCCGCCGCTTTGTCCGCCTTGGCGTAGATGCTTTCCTGGTTGCGCTTCCGCGCGGCCTCCGCCTTGTCCTTGTCCTCCTGAGACACGGCGTTGTCCGCGACGGTCACGCCCATGATCTGCGTTCCGCTGCGCTTGTTGAGCAGCGTTCCGGCCGCGTTGGTGTACGCGCTCTTCGCGCCCTCATAGGCAGACTTTGCGATGTTTCCGCCCGCTTCCGCCGTCTTGCTCTCCTGCATATTGCTCTTGCGGTAATCATCCGTGATTGCCTGATTCGTCATGGCAAGCGGCGTTGTCGTGTCCGCGCTGTAACCGGCGTCGCCGAAAGCGTTGAGCAGCTTCTCCCAAAAACTGATGTTCTCTTTCTTCTTCTGCGGAACAGGTTCAGAGATCGGTTTGGTGACAGGTTTCTGCGCGTCAGCGGTATCCTGCTTCGCTCTCGGCTGTTCGGTCGCGCCAGTGCTTTTGAGCCAGTCGTCAATCGAGACTGTCGCTTTTTTCATCTGATTTCCTCACTTCCTGGAATTGTTCATGGATTTCATCCGTATTCTGCTGTCGTCGGAAATCAGGCCATTGTCGGACGCGCTCTGGATGTACTGGTTCACTTGTGAAACCGGTACGCCCTCCGAGATCATTTGCTTCACCCGCTCGTAAACGGTCGCGGCGTCTGCAACAGCATTTGGATCCGTGAAGTCAATGTCATTGTGGTAATTAACATCGTTGTGTATGAGTTGTTTTCTTTTCGGAGGGATCGTGTCGTCGTCACCGCCGTCACCACCGTCGCCGCCCTTCCTGCGGTTTGATGCCGTGTAGCTCGCCGGATATGCGCCTGTGCGCTCGTAGTAGAGCTTCGGGTTCTGCGCACCCCACACTTTCTGCATCGCGTCGATCTGATCCTGCGAATAACCGAGCGCCGCATAACCGCTGAAATCGCCGTACTTGGCGAGCGTCGCGGCCTGCTGTTCGAGCCGACTGCGCTCGTTTTCCGCGAGCGTCGTGTCCACACTAAGCTGCTTGACCGCCGTGTTGACGATGGAGTTATCCACACGCTGTGCCTCGGTATAGAGCGCCTTCGCGCGTGCCGCGTCGTTCTCGCTGATCGCCTGTGCGACCGCGTTCTGATACGCCGTCTTTACCTTCTGCCGCTGTGCCTCCAGATCGGACAGTGCATCTGCCTCTGCGGACGATACTTTACCCATAGCGGCGTTCCTGCTGTTCTGCTGCGAGAGCGTGAGCTGGCTGCCAGCACCGACATTGATGCCGCTGCCCGCCATCTGCTCGTTCAGGTTTGCACGGGAAATGTCTGCCTGCGTCGATACCTGCCGTCGCGCCTCGTTGTACGTCTGCGGGATCTTTGCGGCCTGTGCGTCATAGTCCGCCATGTTCTGGTCGTATGCCGCTTTCAGTGCGTCGGTCTTTGCCTTCTGCTGTGCGTCGTAGATCTTGTTGATGCTCTCGCTCTGGTCTTTTGCTTCCGGCAGGACAGTGTTGTTTCCGACGATCTTGAAGCCGCTACCGTCACCGCCGCCGCTGTAGCCGTACTTCTTGCGGATCAGCTCCGCCTGCTCGTGTGCCTCGTTCATGCCGCCCTGATTTCCGGCCTTCTGCGCGGCTTGCCACTGCTCACCGAGCGCGGCGATTTTCTGCTTGTCGGCGTTGTTCATTCCTGCGTCATTGTATGCCATCGTGTCACCTCGTCACTTGATAATCACTGGATAGGGAAGAGGGGACACCGCCGCGCCCGGCAGCGTCCCCCGTGTCGATTCTTATTTGTGCTCCAGCAGCTGCAGCCGCGTTTCGTGGTCGCTGATCGCGTCCTCGCTCTTCTCAATCTTGTCCCACATTTCGTTGTGCTCCTTGGCGTTTCCTGCGTCCATGCGGTCAATGCGTGCCGTCAGCGCCATGACCGCGTCAGTGTTTCGCTGAATGATGGTGCTCATGCGCCAGCACGCGCCGATAAGCGTCAGGATAAACGCCGCCGCAGAGATCAGGTTTGCAACGGTAACTGCCATCGTCAGCCTTCCTTTCTGGGCTCCTCGTATGTAAGCGCCTGCGCGCTGTCAGAGCTGCCTGCCGTCGTTGGGTCGTTCACCACGCCGAGGATGGACAGCAGCGCGAACACTGCGTTGATGATTGCCGCGAGCTGCTGATTCAGCACGCCGAAATCCCACTTGTAGCCGAACGGGGCGGCCACCACCTGCACCAACAGCAGCAGAGCCGGGATCAGCGCCAGCCAGAAGTTCTTGTTGCGCATACGTACTTTCCAGTTAATGTTCATATGTAGTCCCTCCGTTACTTTTCGTCAACCATCCGCTGGCACACGATCATCGTGCGCAGCATATCCATCGACAAATCCAGCTCGCCATGAGCATCGCCTTTCAGAGCTCCGCGGTCGATCAGCCGCTGCGTCTCCTCGCGCGCCCAGCCGGGCACGTCGTCGACTACAACAAATCTAGAGCTGCGCGCGTCCACGTACCGCTTGCCGATCACCATGCCGCGGATCATATCCAGCGACAGATCCAGCCGTCCCTGATTGTCACCCTGCAGCGCACCCGCGTCCATCAGCGCGCGCACCGTGTCCTGCGCCCAATCGGGCACGTCCTCGAGTTTGTTGTACCTCACCATGTCATCCTCGTCCTCCTCGTCTGTAGTAGTGTTTTTTGGCGTCAGCATGGCCAGAAACGCCGCCCACTGTGCCGGGTCGTCCACCCACGGCATGGGGCAGCGCTTGCCCGTCACATCGTAGTGCCGCACAACGTGCTCCGTGTCGATGCCATAGCGCTGCATAATGTCTTTTGCCAAGGCCGCGGCGTTGGCCACGGTCTCCGGCTTGATGCAGTAGCTGCCGTCGGCGCGCTTGCGGCTGCACATCTCGATGCCGATGCTGTTGGCATTGCGACACTCAGGATGCCAGTACGCCCGCGCGCCGCAGTGCCACGCCGTGTCGCTCTCGCGCACGGACTGCATAACGCCGTGCTCGTCCACGAAATAGTGTGCGCTGGCCTGCAGGCCGCCCACGCGGTGGTAGTAATCGCAGTTGTTTTTTGCCGTGTCGCCGTTGTTTGCCGTGTAGTGCATCACAATGTACCGCACCGGCTGCGTGCGCCCGGCACGGTAATTGTCCGTGTTGCAAGAAACAAATCTCATCAGCTGTTACCCCCTTCATTTTGGCGTCAGCGTCGCCGTAAGATTTGCGCCGGCGCCCTTGACGCAGAACTTGATATAATGCGGCGCCGACAGCGACGCGATGTCCAGCGTAAATCCGGTCTTGTCCGCGTCGATCGTAAACGTTCCCGCCGTCGTGGTCTTGGCCTCAATGTAGCTCGCGTTCGAAAACTGCGTTCCGCCAGTCGTATACAGCACGAACGCACTGTCGCCGCCGTTGTTGCCGCCGGACCAGTTGTTGCCCAGACAGTTCACCGCGCCGGTCACGCGGATGGTCGCGCCATTGGGATATCTGGTCTTGTCGATCGGGATCGCCGCCGTGTGTCCGATGGTCACATAGCCTGCGGCGGCTTTCTCACTTCCGGAGGACGTGGAAAGCCGGGTATTGTCCGCATAACCGTAGTCCGCCAGCAGGTCGGACGTCGCGGCTTTGACCGTCAGCGCATACTCTGCCG
>ERZ1023683.193-NODE-193-length-16304-cov-7.371223_pt1 | contig 16304 bp, 15 predicted proteins | sample MGYA00380345_ERZ1023683 | MGnify/ENA primary metagenome ERZ1023683 (study PRJEB33179, sample SAMN07449040) | human gut metagenome | biome: Human-gut; feature: Human associated habitat; material: Faeces | host: Homo sapiens | place: India:Kasaragod | collected...
CTCCGGTCGGAATCGAACCAACGACACGGGGATTTTCAGTCCCCTGCTCTACCAACTGAGCTACAGAGGCATATGCAATTGAAAAAACTGGTGGGAACAACAGGGCTCGAACCTGTGACCCCTTGCTTGTAAGGCAAGTGCTCTCCCGGCTGAGCTATGCTCCCGTTTCGCAGCTTGCTCATTATACAAGACGCCAAAAAAATTGTCAAGGGATTTTCGGTAATTTTTTCGGCAAATGTACATTTTCGGGGCGGCGATGCCGCCCCGAACACGGTCAATCCGCTGCGGCGTCAGCGTTTTCGGCGTCGAGCAGCGTCTGCAGCTCCGCCGGGGTAAAGACATACTCCGCATCGCAGAACTGGCAGTGCACCTGCGTGTCCCTGCCCTCGGCGATCATGTCCTGCAGCTCCTGCACGCCGCACTGGCGCAGCGCCTGCTCCACGCGCGCACGCGAGCACGCGCAGCGATAGGCCATTGGGTGGCGCAGGACGATCTCGGGCTCCAGATCGCGCATGACCTGCGGAAGAATGGCGTCCGCCCCGTCCTCGTCGAGGATGGTCGTGAGCTGGTCCATCATGAAAATGTTGTCCTCGAGCTTTGCGATCAGATCCTCCGGCGCACCGGGCATGAGCTGCACGAGAAAGCCGCCGGCCGCCCTGACGCTGTGGTCGGTATCGACAAGCACGCCGAGGCCGCAGGCCGCGGGGATCTGCTCGCTCTCGACGAGGTAGGCGGACAGGTCCTCCGCGATCTCGCCGCTGACGAGCTCCGTGCTGCCGATATACGGCTCGCGCAGGCCGATGTCGCGGCTGACGGTGAGCATGCCGTCCCTGCCGACGGCGCCGCCGACGTCGAGCTTGCCGTCCGGACGCGGGGGCAGATCGAACGCGGAGTTCGAGACCATGCCGCGCACGTTGCCCTCGCTGTCCGACACGGCGATGATGCTGCCGAGTCCTCCGCCGCCGCTGATGCGCAGCGTGAGCGTGCCGTTTTCCTCCTTGAGCAGGTCGCCGAGCATCGACGCTGCGCACAGGCTGCGGCCGAGGGCGGCGATCGCCGTCGGGCTGCAGTGGTGGATGGCGTTGGCGCGCTGCACCGCGTCGCGCGCGGTGACGACCGAAATTTTCACAAAACCGTCTTTCGAGACGGCGCGGATGATCTCATCCATTGCTTTCACCTCAAAAATCTTTGAAATATAGTGTGTAGCTGTGTTTTGCCGCAGTAGGAGATTGCCCACGATTCAGACGCCGTATTCCAGGCTGCGCATCGCCGTGAGAAAAACGCGCCCGGCGTCCGCCTGCGGGCCGTCGCGCCGGACGGTCACGTCCAGAAAGCCCGCCTGCGCGAGCAGCTCCGTGAGCCGCTCCGGCGTGTGCGCATACTCAATGTGCTCCTCCGACGCGCGCGACCAGAGATCGCCCGCGCGCGTGAACAGATCCATGCCGTAGTGCATGGTCTGTGCAGCCGCGTCAAACTCCGCCCGCCAGAGGCACAGGACATCGTCCGTCTCGTCAACGAATGTGCCGCCGTCGAGCGCGCGGAACGACGCTGGGTCGCGGATGTCCAGAATGAGCATCCCGCCCGGGCGCACAAACAGGTGCAGCCGGTGCAGCACCTCCGGCAGCTCCTCCGGCGGCAGATAGTCAAACCCGTCGAGCGAGCAGTAGGCCGCGTCGACCGTGCCATAAAGGTCGAGCTGCGACGCCTCCTGGCACAGCAGCAGCGGCGGCACCGCATCTGCGGGCAGGTCGGCATTGTGCGCCTGCGCCTGCATGAGCATGTCGGGCGAGCCGTCGGTCGCGATCATCTCGTACCCGCGCGCGGCCATCAGGCGCGTGAGCGTGCCCGTGCCGCAGCAAAAATCCAGCAGGGTGTGGCACGCGCCGCGCCCCTGCTGGAAACACTGCTCATAAAAGTCCGCAAACGCGGCATAATCCACATCGCGGGTCAGCGCATCGTACCACGCGGCAAGGGCGCCGTAAGCGCTCACGCCTGCTCCTCCGCAGATTTCTCAGCCTGCTCCTTGAGCCGGCCGAACACGATCTCATACCCGCCGGTGCCATACTGCAGGCTGCGGTTGACGCGGCTGATCGTCGCGCTCGAGGCGCCGGTCTTTTCCAGAATTTCGTTGTAGATCAGGCCCGCGTCGAGATACTGCGCCACCTGATAGCGCTGCTCCATGGCCTGCAGCTCCGTGACCGTGCAAAGGTCATCGAAAAACTGCTTGCACTCGTCGACGGTCTTGAGCGTCAGGATGGCACGGTACATGTCATCGCAGCGCGGTTTTTTATGCTGTTTATTCATATGCGCTCCTTATTTCTCATCAGATATATGGATGCTGAAACACGATATTTTTCGGACATTATTCTACTCTAATTATTTAGGAAAGTAAAGAGGAAAACCGTCCGGAAATTTCATACGCCGGAATTACGGGTGTTTTACTTGCTTTTATACTATAAATAAGGTATGATATTTCTGTGGCAAACTGCTGCCGCAAAGCATCCCACCGCCCATTGCAACAGGAGGTTTTGTCTATGATCATTGCCGGGATCCCATTCACCATGCCGGCCATCTGGATCGGCCTGATCGTGATCTTTCTGATCGTCGAGGGGCTGACCGCCGGTCTGGTCACGATCTGGTTTGCCGTGGGCGCGCTCGCCGCGCTCATCGCCGCCATGTTCCACGCGCCGCTGTGGCTGCAGCTCGTGTGGTTTTTCGCCGTGTCGATCGCGGCCTTCGCCGTGACGCGCCCGCTGGTGAAAAAATATATCAACGGCCGCACCCAGCCCACGAACGCCGATATGCTCATCGGGCAGGAATGTCTCGTCACGGAGGACATCGACAACCTGACCGGCCGCGGCGCCGTCACCGTCGGTGGGAAGGTCTGGACCGCCCGCGCGGAGACCGACGTCCCCATCCCCGCCGGGACCGCCGCCACCGTGCTGCGCATCGAGGGCGTCAAGCTCATCGTCAAACCCGCCTGCGTGACCGCGGGCGCAAAAGAATAAGGAGGAATCACCATGCCATACGTTCTCTACGGAATCATCCTGATCGCGCTCATCATCCTCGTGCGCAACATCCGCATCGTCCCGCAGGCGCAGGCCTATGTCATCACCCGCCTCGGCGCCTACAAGACCACGTGGGGCGTCGGCCTGCACCTGAAGATCCCGTTCATTGAGTCGGTCGCCAAGCGTCTGTCGCTCAAGGAGCAGGTCGCGGACTTCCCACCGCAGCCCGTCATCACGAAGGACAACGTCACCATGCAGATCGACACCGTCGTCTACTACCAGATTACCGACCCGAAACTCTATACTTACGGCATCGAGCAGCCGATCCTCGCGATCGAGAATCTCTCGGCCACGACGCTGCGCAACCTCATCGGCGACCTCGAGCTCGACCAGTGCCTGACCAGCCGCGACATCGTCAACACCAAGATGCGCCAGATCCTCGACGAGGCCACCGACCCCTGGGGCATCAAGGTCAACCGCGTGGAGCTCAAAAACATTCTCCCGCCCAAGGAGATCCAGAACGCCATGGAAAAGCAGATGAAGGCCGAGCGTGAACGCCGCGAGGCCATCCTGCGCGCCGAAGGCGAGAAGCGCTCCGCCATCCTCATGGCCGAGGGCGAGAAGGAGTCGGCCGTTTTGCGCGCCGACGCGAAAAAGCAGGAGCAGATCCTTGAGGCGCAGGGCCGCGCCGAGGCCATTCTGACCGTGCAGCGCGCGACCGCCGAGGGCATCCGCCTCATCAACGAGTCCATGCCGTCCGACGCCGTCATCAAGCTCAAGAGTCTCGAGGCCTTCGCCGCCGCTGCCGACGGCCGCGCGACGAAGATCATCATCCCGTCCGAGATCCAGGGCGCTGCCGCGCTGGCGGCCGGCCTGGTCGAGAGCGTCAAGGGCGAGGCCCCGAACGCCTGACCCACAACCGAATTTACACCGCCCCCGCGCCGGGACCGGCGCGGGGTTTTCGGTAAGAAAGAGAGAGAACACATATGAAGCTTCCGTTTTTCAAGAAAAACAAGCCCGCCCCGGCGCCGGAGACCCCGGCCGCGCCGCGCGCGCCGTTCCCCTTCGCCGCACCGGCGCAGGACGAGCCCGTGCCCGCAATCCACATCGACGCGCGCGTGCTCGCCTTCCTGCGCAAGTACGACGCCGCGCCCGACCAGCTCGACACGCAGGCGCTCACCGACGCCCTGCTCGCCGCGATGCAGCGCGGCCTGCGCGGTGAGGCGGGCGGTCTGCCGATGCTGCCGGCCTACCTCACGCCGCACGGCCACGTCACCGCCCCGGAGGACAAGCGCGTCGCCGTCATCGACGCCGGCGGCACGAACTTCCGCGTCGCCACCGTGCACTACGAGTTCGGCCAGCCGATCATCGAGGACGAGCGCACGCTGCCCATGCCCGGCTCGGAGCAGGACGCCGACTGGATGGACTTCATCCGGCTGGCGGCCGACGCGCTCGAGCCGCTGCTCGGCCGGGTCACGCAGATCGGCATCTGCTTCAGCTACCCGGCGGAGAACACGCCGGAGCTGGACGCGAAGGTGCTCGGCATGACGAAAGAGGTGCAGCTGACCGGGTGGGAGGACCACCTCGTGGGCGCGGATCTGGCCGAGGAGCTCGAACGCCGCGGCTGCACGAAGCTGCCCATCACCGTCATCAACGACACCCCGGCCACGTACCTGAGCGGCTCGACCACCATCGCCAACAACTACGCCAACGGCTTTGCCGGGCTTGTCAACGGCACGGGCACGAACACGTGCTGCCTGCTGCCGGTGCGCGCGATCGAAAAGCTCGGCCGCGACGCCGACGGCGAGATGCTCGTCAACCTCGAGTCCGGCTCGTTCACCGACGTGCCGCAGAGCGCGTTTGACAAAGCGCTCGACGCGGCCTCGGCCGTACCGGGCGCATACCGGTTCGAGAAGATGACGAGCGGCCGCTATCTCGGCGAGCTCAGCCGCCTGGCGCTCATCGCCGCGGCGAACGACGGCCTGTTTGCGCCCGAGACAGCGGATAAGCTCTCCACGCTCGACGTGCTGACCGCCGCCGACGCGGACGCCTTCGGCGCGGACCCGGACTGCGGCGCCATCGCGGCGCTGAGCGGCGCCGCGGACGCCGACCGCAAGACCGCCGCCATGGTCATTCAGGGCGTGTTCGGCCGCACGGCGAAGGCGATCGTCGCGAACATCGCGGCCATCGTCTTTCTGACCGACGGCGCGAAGAACCGCTACCGCCCGATGGTCGTGGCCGTGGACGGGTCGCTGTTTCGCTACTCGACGCTGCTGCGCCCGGCCGTCAGCGAGGAGCTCGAGGCGTTTCTCGTGCAGAAGCACCAGCGTTACTGCGTGTGCAAGCCCGTGCCGAACGCCTCCGCCATCGGCACGGCCGCCGCGTCCCTGCTGCAGGACTGATACAAGGCAGAAAAAGCCGGATGTCACAGACATCCGGCTTTTTTGCGTCTAAGTGGTGATGATTTGACGAATATGGCACAAAACCATGCAATGAGTGGGGAAACGTTCGCATCCGGCCCATGCTCTTTTCCGGCTCCGTTTCGGACCTGCGGGTTCATTTGAGCGGCTTGTCGCGCTCGGCCCAGAGATAATTCGTGTTGCGCCACAAAAAGACCAGCAGCTCGTGCCGGTAGCGCTCGGGGTCGACCTGCGCGGACATGGCGTGCTCCGCGCCGGGGATGACGATGAGCCGCTGCGGCCGCCTGCAGGCGGCGAGGTTGCGCTCGCTGTGGTGCAGGGGGACGAAGGTATCCGCGTCGCCGTGGAAAAACAGGATAGGCAGGTCGAGCGCCGCCATGCCGGGCGTGGTATCGACGGCGGCGAAGTCCAGCCCATTGCGGCGCAGGATGCGCACGCAGGCGCGCGCGAGCGGCTTTTGCAGCCAGCGCGGCACATTTGTGCCGTGGCGCACGGCGTCCGTGACCTCAAGCTCAAAGCTGGAGTAGCCGCAGTCGGCCACGACGCAGGCGAGCTCCCCCTTCAGCTCCGGCAGCTGCGCCGCCAGCAGCACCGACGCCGCACCCATGGACACGCCGTAGAGCGCGATGGGCCGCTGCACGCGCGAGTGCTCCCGCACCCAGTGCACCCACTGGGCGATGTCATAGCGCTCGAGCTGGCCGAACGTGAGGCACTTGCCCTCGCTCAGGCCGTGCGCGCGCTCGTCGATGAGCAGCAGGTTGCAGCCGCCGGAGGCATACAGCGCCGGAAACTGGGCGCTGAAATCGTGCTCGGCGTGGCTGTGGTAGCCGTGGCAGAGAATGACCGTGGCATGCGCATGGGGCACGCGGTAGAGCCGCGCGTGCAGGCGCGTGCCGTCGGGCGCAGGGGTGAACACGTCCTCGTGCGGCTGCTCCCGCATGGCCGCGACGCCGGCGCGCACGCGCGCGAGCGCCGCCCTGCCCTGCTCGGACTCGGCCGTCCAGCCCTGCTTGCGCAGGACGTGCTGCTCCCACGCGGCCTGGGCGTCCGCACGCTCCGGCACGCGGCCAAGTGACTTTGCCAGCACGCGCTGCTCGATATACCACACGAGCAGCCACACCAGCGCCGCCAGCATCGCCGCGCCCAGCAGGCACAGCAGCACAATCCAGATCGGCTTCATAGATGCTCCTCCGGTGCGGCACACAGATCGAGCACAATCTTCTGCGCCAGCAGCAGGCCCGCGCTGGCCGGCACCCACGGCAGCGAGCCGGGCACGCTCCGGCGGCCCGGCGGCGGGGCGCAGAGCGCCTCCGGCGTCATGGCAGGCTCCGGACTGAACACGACCGCGTGGTGCGTGATGCCGGCGCTGCGCAGCTCGCGGCGCATGACGCGCGCGAACGGGCAGCCGCTCGTCTGGCTGATGTCGCAGAGTTCAAACCGGCTCGCGTCCATCTTGTTGCCGGTGCCGAGCGCCGACACGATGGGGATGCCGCGCGCGTGCGCGGTGCGGATCAGGTCTACCTTGCAGGACACGAGGTCGATGCAGTCAGCAATATAATCATACTCCGTGTCGAAAAACCGTTCCCGTGTCGCCGCCTCGTAGCGTTCCATACGCGCATCGACGGCGATGTCAGGGTGGATGTCGTGCACGCGCGCGGCCATGACGGCCGCCTTCGGCTGACCGATCGTGGAGTGCAGCGCGCAGCACTGGCGGTTGATGTTGCTCTCGCTGACGGTGTCCTCGTCCACGAGCGTGAGCGCGCCGACGCCGGCACGGGCCAGCGCCTCGGCGCACCAGCTGCCCACGCCGCCGAGGCCGAGCACCGCCACGCGGCTGCTGCGCAGGCGCGCGAGCGCGGCCTCACCAAGGAGCATCTGCGAGCGGATGGTCTGCTCGGTCATAGCGCGCCCTCCCGCTCGAAGGTCACGACGAAGTCCGTGCCGTCATAGCCCGCCTCCGCGACCTCCCAGCCGGCTTTCTCCTCGGTCTCGAGCGCGTCGGCAAGGGCGCGCGCATCGAGCACGGTCGTGTCATAGCGCTGTGTTTTTGTTCTGGTCATGGCTGTTCCTCCATTGAAAGCTGAAAAAAAGAGCCGTCCGGCTTGCTCAAAAGCGCAAGCCGTCGCCATCCGGCATTTTGCGCGGCAAAAATGCCGGATGCATAAAATCTCATTCGAGGCGGGCGCTTCGCCCCCTCGAGCTCCCCCGCTGCTCTGTCGACATGGAGCAGCCGCACTTTATGATAGACGCAGAGCCGCCCATCGGGCGGCTCTGTCGCATATCTTTCGTGTGTCTGATTTATCCGACGTACTTCATGCCCTTGAGATCGGTACTGGTCCAACCGTCGAAGAACGTGTCCTCCCAGGCGCTGAAATCGTCCGTGCGCAGCGCCTGATCTCCGAGGTAATCGCAGTAGCGCTCGCCCTGGCCGACGTAGTACACGAGGTGGTAGCCGCAGTAGGAATCGCTCTCGTTAAAGACGATGCCCACATCGCCCGGCTGGCGCGCGGGGTCGAAGCAGAAATCGTTGAACTCCTGCACCATCTGGCCTTTGTAGACATGCTCATACAGGCCGCCCTTCGTGTTCGACCCGCTGTCCTGGCTGAAGGACTCGGCCAGCTGCGCAAAGTCGTCCTCGGTCTGGTCGCTCTGCGTCCAGCGCTCGTAGACATCGTCGATCGCGTCTTTCGCCTTCTGCTTATCCTCGTCGGAATACGTGCCGTCGCTGTCGCTGTCCTCGGCCTTGATGAGGATATGGCGGACATTGACGGTATTATAGGTATTATCATCGCGGCTCTCGAAGAGCACGACGTAGTAGCCGCTGTTTTCCTGCTCCACGACGGTCACGTCATTGGCGTGGCGGTCGGCGCTGTAGAGCCAGTCGGCGTACACGGCGGAGCTGAAGCCCGAGCCCTTGGTGTCAGTATTGTCCGTGACGCTCGGCGCAGTGGTCGTGCCGTCCTCGGAGTCCGCGGCGGGAACGTTGGCCGTGACGGCGGCGGCGAAGCTGTCCGCGTCATGCGTGGCGGCGGCGATCTTGTCGGCCGTGGCCTTGGCGGCCGCCATCGTGGCGTCCGTGGTCTTGGAGGTCGTGTTGCCGTCGTCGCCCGTGGTATCTTCCGTGTCGGCCTGGACGAAGTAGTACTGATAGCTGTAGGTGTCGTAGGCGTTGGCATTCTTGGCGTAGCTGGCCTCGATCTCCTCGGGCGTATAGGTGTAGCTGTCGTACTGCTGCTGCGAATACTTCGTGGCAAGCTGGCTCAGCTCCATCATGTGGCGCACGACCTTCTTGGTCGCGCCGTTGCCGTAAGCCGCCTGGAGATACTTGCTGACGGAGTTGTACTTATATTGCTTGGCAGCGAGCTCGATGTAGGAAAACTGCTCGTCGATCTCGTGCTGGTCGTCCTCGTCGAGCGTGACGCCGGCCTTCTCGGCGGCATCGCACAGCGCTGTGACCTGCACCAGGTTCTTCTTGGCAGCGTCCTTGAAATAATCGTCCCAGGTGTCAAACTCGTCGCTGATGCCGCACTTCTGCTCATCGAGCGCCTTTTTGGTGTCCAGATTGACGGCGCTCAGGTAGCTGCCGTACTGGTTGCAGAACGTGAGATAGGCGGAACGGTAGGCATAATTGACCTCCGCCGAGGAATACTTCACATCGCCGACCTGCAGCGCGGGACGCGCGGTGTAAAAGAGGCTGGAGTTGCCGATCAGAATCGCGGCGACGAGCAGCACGACGATGATCGAGCCGACCGTCCACTTGATCTTGCTTTGCTTGCGCTCTTTGGCTTCCTTCTGCGAGGCGACCTGGCGGCGCTCCGTGCCCAGCGCACGCTCGTCTGTGCGGCGCTTCTTGTCCTGGGATGCACTCATTCGTGATTCACCTTATCCTTTGAAAATAGTGTTGCCCGCGGAGACAAGCTCCGGTTGCGGAAAATATGCATAGATTATAGCGCAATCGGCCGAGGGTTTCAAGTTCTTTCTATTTCCACGGCGCCGGTTCGTGCATTTTTTCGCACCGGTGCGCATACAATGGCCGTATGCGAATCTACCGGGAGGTGAAAACACATGGGCCAGGACCTCGACGACTGGATCTTCGGCGGTCAGAGCGCCGCTCCGAGCGACCGCTGAACCAAAGCTGCTGCCGCTGTGCGCCGACGGACACGCACGGCGGTTTTCCTTTTGCGCGCCGCGCAGAGGATTTGCCAGCGCCCCGCATGGCAGGGGCGTTGGCACGAGGCAGTGAAAATTCGGCGTTTTTGCTGAACGTTTCGTTCAATTTTTGTTGATTAAATCATTGACAAAAAGAAAACGAGCTGCTATACTGTACCCAGAACCCGAGGAGAGCAGCAGCCCCTCACGAGGGGCAGCGCCTTTAGAATACAGGTTCAGCGGAATCGATGGAGGTGAGTCCGATGTACTGAATCGTCCGGAAGCAGACAGGGTTCTGCGGCTCCGGAGACGGCACGCAGTGGTGCGGAATCTTGCAAACGCATGTTCCTTCCCAGCGGTCGGAGTCCGCGTGCAGCGCAAAGCCTCTGCACACGGCAGGAAACGAAAACAAAAGGAGGTTCGGGTGATGGAACCGAACATGGCAGGATAGCCCCTTGTTCCGATGTTGGAGCAAGGGGCTATCTTTTTGCCTGAAAGGCAAAAAGATAGCCCGATTTCATATTTCATACGAGGCGGACCTTGCCCCCGCGCGCTCCCCTGCGATCGTGCCGACGTGCGCAGCACACGAAACACCGTATCCGCCGAACCAGGTTCGGCACCTTCTCCTCGAGGAAAAGGCTTTGTTACCATGTACAAGATGTTTACATAATTCTAGTTTACATAAGTTCGGATATGCAACAGCAAACAAACACCTCATCCGTCGCAACACGCTGTACTGCAGCACATTTTGCTTAGGAGAAGGCGCTGTTGTCGCGTCCAAGAAATTTACATAATATTGTTTACGTAATTATAGCTATTCCCACAGCAATGCAATCGCTGCCGTGATGCAGCCGGTCAGGACGCTCAGGTCGGCCGTGTTCCAGATGATGCGCCGGAAAAACGGGATGACCGCCCGCGGCAGGTACACATAGTCCGTGACCGACCCGCGCGCCCAGCGTTCGATGAGGTTGGCCAGCGCGCCGCCGAGCATCAGGCCCATGCCGATCTGCAGCGCCGTGCCGCTCCGGCGGCAGACGCACACGGCCGCCACGGCCGCGAGCGCGGCGGCGGACGCGGTCTGCAGTGCAGTCGCCGCCCGCGGCTTTTGCGCGAGCCTGCTGCACAGCAGGCCCCGGTTGTGCGCCCGGCGCAGCTGCACGCGCGGCCCGACGCGCAGCGGAAAGGCCCCGGCCGGCAGGGCGTTGATTTTTTGCCTGATGACCGCCTCGGCCGCCAGCACGGCCGCTGCCGGCACAACGGTTTTCCACATGGAGGGGTCCCTCCTTCGGATCGGGAATGTCTGCGCGCATTGTAGCACAAATGCGTCTGTGTGAAAAGGTTCACAGGAAAAGTTTCCGTTTTGGGGTTTACAGGCGCGGCGGGATGGTGTAAGGTGTTTTCAGAGAAATGTAGTATAGATACGGATCAAGGTCGAGAAATTTTAGTCAAAAAGGAGAACCTGACAACATGGAACTGACGCAAAACCCGTCCGTACTGGAGCTGGTGCAGAAAACCGCCGAACTCACGGCCCCGAAAGAGATCGTCTGGATCGACGGCTCGGAGGCCCAGCTCGACTCCCTGCGCAAGATCGCCGTGGAAACCGGCGAGCTCATCAAACTCAATGAAGAAAAGCTGCCCGGCTGCTATCTCAATCGCAGCGACGTCAACGACGTGGCGCGTGTCGAGGGCCGGACATTTATCTGCTCCAGGACCCGCGAAGAGGCCGGCCCCACAAACAACTGGATGGATCCGGACGAGATGAAGGCCAAGCTGCACGAGATTCTGCGCGGCGCCATGGCCGGCCGCACGATGTATGTCATCCCCTACGCCATGGGCGTGATCGGCTCCCCGTTTGCCAAGTACGGCATCGAGGTCACGGACTCGATCTACGTCGTGCTGAACATGGCCATCATGACGCGCATCGGCACGAAGGTGCTCGACGCGCTCGGCGACAGCGACGACGTCATCCTCGGCGTGCACTCCAAGGTCACGCTCGATCCCGAGAATCGCTACATCGTCCACTTCCCGGAGGAAAACAAGATCATCTCCGTCAACTCCAACTACGGCGGCAACGTGCTGCAGGGCAAAAAGTGCTTCTCGCTGCGCATCGCCTCCGTGCTCGGCCGCCGCGAAGGCTGGCTGGCTGAGCACATGCTCATCCTCGGCATCCAGAACCCCAAGGGCGAAGTTCACTATGTGACGGGCGCGTTCCCGTCTGCGTGCGGCAAGACGAACCTCGCCATGCTCATCCCCCCCGAGGGCTACCGCAAAAACGGCTGGAAGTGCTGGACCGTCGGCGACGACATCGCCTGGCTGCGCGTCGGCCCGGACGGCCGTCTCTGGGCTGTGAACCCCGAAAACGGCGTCTTCGGCGTCGCCCCCGGCACACGCCAGAAGTCCAACCCGAACGCGCTCGCGTCCACGAGCAAGAACACCATCTTCACGAACGTCGTGCTCAACGAGGACGACATGACCGTCTGGTGGGAGGGCATGACCAAGCAGCCGCCCAAAGGTCACCTGCGCAACTGGAAGGGCGAAGTGTGGGACGGCAGCGACGGCACGCGCGGCGCGCACCCGAACAGCCGCTTCACCGCCCCGGCGGAGAACTGCCCGTGCATCAGCGAGGAATTCTTCAAGGGCACCGGCGTGCCGATCAGCGCGATCATCTTCGGCGGCCGCCGCGCAAAGACCGCTCCGCTGGTCTACCAGTCCCGCGACTGGGCGCACGGTGTGTTCGTCGGCGCGACGATGGCGTCCGAGACGACGGCCGCCGCGACCGGCGCCGTGGGCGTTGTGCGCCGCGACCCGATGGCCATGCGCCCGTTCTGCGGCTACAACATGGCCGACTACTGGCAGCACTGGCTCGACATGGGTGAGAAGCTGCCGAACGCGCCGAAGATCTTCAACGTCAACTGGTTCCGCACCGACGACAACGGCCGCTTCCTGTGGCCGGGCTTCGGCGACAACCTACGTGTGCTCGAGTGGATCCTCAAGCGCTGCTTCGACGAGGTGGGCGCGGACGAGACGGTCATCGGCTACGAGCCGAAGCCCGAGGACATCAACCTCGACGGCAGCGGCGTGACGGTCGAGACGCTCAAGGCGCTGCTGACGCTCGACGCCGAGAGCTGGCGCGAAAACTGCGCGGGCATCCGCGAATACTTCGCGCAGTTCGGCGACAAGCTGCCGCACGAGCTGCGCGAGGAGCTCGAGGCGCTGGAAAAAGCGTTCGCCGAGTAACCGGTACATAAAAAAATCCCGCTGTCCGGTTGGACAGCGGGATTTTTTTGCGTGCGTCAAAAAGCCTCGCAGAGTTTGCACCCGCAGCTTTTTCAAGCGAAAGCCCGTCTCGTCGGAGCTAAAACAGCATCGACGCCGCGCCATACGTCACGACGGCGACGATGATGCCGGCCGTGACGACGCCGAGCGCGATCGGCGGGAAGGCCTCCTTGACGCGCATCTCCAGCATGGCCGCGATGAGCGAGCCCGTCCACGCGCCGGTGCCCGGCAGCGGGATGGCCACGAAGAGAAACAGGCCCCAGAAGCGCGCGCGGCGCACGGTGTCGGACTTTTTGAGCGCGCGCTGCTCCATGCGCGTGACAAAGCCGTTGAGCCGCTCGCTCTTCGTGCGCAGCCAGGCAAAGATCTTGCGGATGAAGCGCACGATGAACGGCACCGGCACGAGGTTGCCGAGGACGGACACCGCGATGGCGATGCGGTAATCCAGGCCGTGCGCCACGCCGATCGGGATCGCGCCGCGCAGCTCGAGCACCGGCACCATGGAAATAAGGAGGGTCATAAAAATCTTCCCAAACAGGCTGTTCCAAATCTTCAAATTACAAATCCTCCAAAAAAATGCGTCAGAGCGTCAGCGCCGGAAGTGGACGATCTTCCCCGCGCCGGCCAGAAGCGGCTTGCGGTTGAGCAGGAGCAGCAGCGCAATGCACACTGCCTGCGCAATCTTCCAGCCCGGGAGCTGCAGGACGATGAAGAGCGTCTGCACCGTCAGCAGAATGCAGTTTTCCGTGACGCCGACAACGTAAAACCGGAACGGGATGAACTTGCGCGCATCCACCGCCCGGATGACAAACACAACAAAATAGCTCACGCATGTGGCAATGGCCGCGCCCTGCACGCCGAGCTTCGACGGGATGAGCAGAAAGTTGAGCGCAACGTTGAGCAGCGCGCCGATCATGGACGTGACGAACGTGCGCTTGCTGCACTTTTCGACCATATAGACGCTACCGAGATAGCTCACGAACGCGGAAAAGACCATGGCCATGCCGAGCACCGGCACATACAGCCACGCGCCGTAATACTGCTCGGTCGTGAGCACATGGATCTCCGGCACGGCGAAGGCGATGATGCACGCGCCGGCGAGGAACATCACCGACTGGAACGAGCACCAGACCTTCGAGAAGAAGCGGATGTGCTCGCGCCGGCTGCCCTGCGCCTCGGACACGGCGGAAAACTGCCACGCCTCCATGAAAATGCTCGACACGAGCGACAGGATCGTCGGCATCTTGTACGACACGGCGTAGATACCGTTGGCGTCTACGCCGAGGTAGGCCGTGACCATGTAGCGGTCGGACACGCTCGTGATCCACCAGAACACCGTCGTCGGGATCATGGGGATGCTGTAGGCCAGCATCTCCCGCGCGGCCGCCCAGCCCGGGCGGAGCATGAGCTGGCGCCAGAGCCGCTCGCGCACGAACAGAAGCAGCGTACACGCCAGATCCGCCAGCGCGACGGAGAGCACGTAGCCCGTGATGCCCATGCGCAGGCCGACGAGGAAGAGCACATTGAGCCCGATGACGAGCACGGTGTTGATCATGCCCTGCACGGCGAAGAGCGCCGTGTGCCCCTCGGCGCGCACGAACTGCGCGCACAGCGAGTGGAAGCACGAGCACATCGTGTAGAGCGCGATCAGCCAGAGGAACCCGTCAAACTGCGGGAAGAGCCCCAGCAGCGGCAAAATGGCCACGAGCAGCACGGCGCCCGCCAGGATCGTATACACGCCAACGGAGAAAATGTTGCGCCGCTGCTCGGTATGGTCCACGGCGAAACGGAACACGCCGTCCGTGATGCCGAGGCTGATGAGCGGGAAGAGCAGATTGGCCGTCTGCGTAATGAGATCGGCAGTGCCGTAGTCCGCCGGGGTGAGGCAGCTCGTGTAAAAGCGCACCATGAAAAACACCAGCAGCTTGCTGCCGAAGGTGCCAAGGCTGATGAGCATGGTGTTGGACACGAGGGTTTTGTATTTATTGTTGCTGTTCGACATAGGCGTACCTGTGTTTCTGCCCGCGCAAGTAAAAAATTTCCGCCGGTTCGGCAGGCGCGGACACAGTCAGTATAGCACAGTTGACACAAAAGCGGGACCTCTTTTTGCAAACCGGGGCGAAAAAGCGCGGCCGTGACACGCGAAGCCGCCCGCGCAGAGCCCCGCGCGGGCGGCCAGACGTCAGTGCGTGTAATAAGCGAGGGCCGTGCTGTCGGCCACGATGGCGGCGCAGTCTCCGGCCGAGAGCGCCTCAAAGCACGCCTTCGACCCGCCGGTGACGCGCTGGGCCGCGCCGAAGGCTTTCAGGAGCTTCTCATCGGTCGAGAGGGCGGCCATGTACGTCTCGTCCGTGCCGAGCAGGACGGTCGTGCCCTTGAGGCTGCCGGCGGTGCGGTATTTCGAGTCGCCGCGCACGATGAGCTGCAGCTCGTTATCCAGATACGGCGCGGTGAGCGTCATCTTCTGCTTTTTCTTGTTCTTGCTGTCCTTGCTGTCGGTCTGGTCGAGCACCATGCCGCCCCAGGCGCAGTCGACATTGCCGCTCGATAGCTCGACATAGGCGTTCTGGTTCGAGATCGGCTGATACTGCAGCGTCCAGCCGAGGCGGGCGCAGACCGCCTGCGCCAGCTCGACGTCAAAGCCGCTGTAGCCGTCGCCGTCGGCATAACTCATGGGAAAGCGCTCCTCGTTCAGGCCCATGATGAACGTGCGCTGCGGAAGGTCGCCGAGCGCGTCGAGCGCACCCGCGTCGCTGTCAAAGGTCGTGTCGTCCGTGCCGAACCACTTGAGCGCGAGACTGTGGATCGTCCCATCGGCCGCGAGGACCTTGAGCGCGGCGTTGACATACACCGCCGCCTGATCCCCGTCTCGAAAGCCGATGCGAAACTGCTCCGTGCCGAGCGTCTTGACCACGCGGTAGCTGCCGACCGTCTTGCTGCACGCTGCGCAGGAAAAACACAGCGCGAGCGCGAGCAGCAGCGCCGCGATCCGTTTTGTATACTTCAAGGGAAGCCCTCCCAAATGAAAAATCAAAAAAGCGCACCGGATGCCGATGCGCTTTTTATCATACCGAATCTCGCACGGCCGTGCAAGAGGGAAAAGCTGAATTTTCTCTTACATTTTTGTCACGGCCGCTCGTTGTAGCGCGCGAGGAACTGCTTCGTGCGTTCCTGCTGCGTGTCGCCAAAGACCGCCTCGGGCGCGCCCTGCTCGACGATGACACCGCCGTCCATGAAGATGACCTTGTCGGCCACGGCGCGGGCAAAGGCCATCTCGTGCGTGACGATGACCATGGTCATATGCTCCTCGGCAAGGGCGCGGATGACCTTGAGCACCTCGCCCGTGAGCTCGGGGTCGAGCGCGGAAGTCGGCTCGTCGAAAAACAGGATCTCGGGGTTCATCTCCAGCGCACGCGCGATGGCCACGCGCTGCTGCTGGCCGCCGGAGAGC
>ERZ1023683.195-NODE-195-length-15970-cov-6.752812_pt1 | contig 15970 bp, 13 predicted proteins | sample MGYA00380345_ERZ1023683 | MGnify/ENA primary metagenome ERZ1023683 (study PRJEB33179, sample SAMN07449040) | human gut metagenome | biome: Human-gut; feature: Human associated habitat; material: Faeces | host: Homo sapiens | place: India:Kasaragod | collected...
AGATGGGCCGCGCCGCGGGCATGCACCTCATCATCGCGACGCAGCGTCCGTCCGCGGACGTGATCACCGGCCTCATGAAGGCGAACATCCCGAGCCGCATTGCCTTTGCGGTCTCGTCCTCGCTGGAAAGCCGCATCATCCTCGACACCTCCGGCGCGGAAAAGCTCATCGGCATGGGCGATATGCTCTATGCTCCCATCGGCATCGGCAAGCCCCTGCGCGTGCAGGGGTCGTACGTGTCGGACGAGGAGCGCGAGGAAGTCGTGCGCTTTATTAAGCAGAACTCCGAGGCGCAGTACAGCGACGATATCATTGCCCAGATCGAGAAATCCGCCGCCGAGGCCGACAAAAAGTCCGGCCCTGCGCCCGAGGCGGACAAGCCCGCCAAGAGCGACTATGACGAGCTGCTGCCGCAGGCGGTGGACGTCATTCTCGAGACGAAGCAGGCATCGGTGTCCATGCTGCAGCGCCGGCTGAAGCTCGGCTATTCGCGCGCCGCGCGCATGGTCGATCAGATGGAGGAGATGGGCATCGTCGGCCCATTCGAGGGCTCGAAGCCGCGCAAGATCCTCATCACGAAGCAGCAGTGGCAGGAGATGCAGTATGTGCAGGGCACCGCGCCGAGCGAGGTGCTGCAGGCGCAGACGGACTTTGCCGATGACAACGAAGAGGAACCCGAAGACGATGAATCATGATCTTCACACGGGGCGGCCGGAGCGCCGCCCCGTCGGCACGATTGCCTTTCCCGACGGCGCGGACTTTGCCCCGGAAATGACGCCGGCGCAGGTCGGCGCCTACAGTACGCTCGCCCTCGCGCATATTGGCGACGGGGTGTATGAGCTCATGATGCGCACGGCCCTGTGCGCCGCCGGACTCACCGCCGTGACCGACCTGCACCGCGAGACGGTGCGCCGCGTGAACGCGCCCGCGCAGGCGCGCGCGGCCGAGGCCATTCAGCCCGCGCTCACGGATGAGGAGCGCGCGGTCTATAAGCGCGGCCGCAACGCAAAGGTGAACTCGGTGCCGCAGCACGCGGACACCGCGCAGTATCACGCCGCCACGGGGCTTGAGACGCTCTTTGGCTGGCTGTATCTGCTCGGCCGCACGCAGCGGCTGCGCGAGCTGTTTGCATTGATCTCGGAGGTGCTGTAACATGCCAATGGACGCAGTTTTTCTGCACGGACTGACGCAGGAGCTGGCGCAGAGCCTGACCGGTGCGCGCATCGACAAGGTGCAGCAGCCGGAGCGCGACCTGCTGCTGCTGTCCGTGCGTACACAGAGCGGCAACGCAAAGCTGCTCGTGCATGGCGGCGTGGGCAGCGCGCGGGTGCATTTCACGGCCGGTACGTTTGAAAACCCGGCCGAACCGCCGATGTTCTGCATGCTCCTGCGCAAGCACCTCGTCGGCGCGCGCATCACGGGTATTTCTCAGCCGGACTTTGAGCGTATGCTCGTGCTGGATCTCGACGGCCGCGATGAACTCGGCACACCGGTCAAAAAGCAGCTTATCGTCGAGATGCTCGGCCGCCAGTCGAACGTCATCCTCGTCAGCGCCGACGGGCACATCATCGACTGCATGCGCCGCGTGGATTCCTCCATGAGCGAGACGCGCCAGGTGCAGCCGGGCCTGTTTTACCGCCTGCCGCTGCGGCAGGACAAGCCGGTCCTGTTCGACACGACGCCGGAGCAGCGCGCGCAGCTGCTCTCCGGCCCGGTCACGGCGGCGACGCTCGATAAGTGGCTGCTGGGCCTGTTTTCCGGTGTGTCGCCCCTGTTGTGCCGGGAGGTGTGCTTCCGTGCGCTCGGCGATGCCAGCCCCCGGCTGGAGCGGCCGGACGATGCGCAGCGCGCGCGCCTGCAGCACGATGGGGAGGCACGGGGGCTCTCAGTCGAGACGAACAACCTCGCGCCGACCATGCTGCTCGACGGTGACCGGCCGAAGGACTTTTCCGCCGTGCCGATTCTGCAGTATCAGGGGGCGCTGGAAAGCCGCGGCTGCGGCTCGTTTTCCGAGCTGCTGGACGAGTTTTATCTCCGCCGCGACAAGGCGGAGGCCATGCGCCGCCGCTCGCAGGAGCTGACACATCAGGTGCGCACGCTGCGCGACCGCACGGCCAAGAAGCTGGCCATCCAGCAGTCGGACCTGCTGCGCTGCGCCGACCGCGAGGCCCTGCGGCAGAAGGCCGATCTTATCAAGGCCAATCTCTACCGCATCCGGAAGGGCGACCGCACCGTAACGGTGCAGGACTACTATGCTGAGGGCTGCCCGGACGTGACGATCGGGCTTGACCCGCGCAAGAGCCCGCAGGAGAACGCCGCCGCGCTCTATAAGTCCTACCGCAAGGCCAAAACGGCCGAGCAGCACCTGACCGGTCTGATCGCGGAGGCGAGCCGGAATCTTGACTATCTCAACAGCGTGCTCGATGAGCTTGCGCGCGCCGAGAGCGAGCGCGACCTCGCTGACATCCGCGCCGAGCTGCGTGCGACTGGGTATCTGCGCCAGCCGCGCAATGCCAAAAAGGAAAAAACGGCGCAGCGCGCGCCGCTCTCCTTTGTCTCGAGCACCGGGTATGAGATCCTCGTCGGCCGCTCCAACACGCAAAACGACGAGCTGACACACCGCACCGCCCGCCGCACGGACCTCTGGCTGCATGTGCAGAAGGTGCACGGCTCGCACGTCATCATCCGCGCCCACGATACGACGCCGGACGATCAGACGCTCGCCGAGGCGGCGAGCCTTGCCGTGTACTATTCGCAGGCGCGCGGCGGCGGAAAGACGCCGGTGGATTACACCATGGCGCGCTTTGTGCGCAAGCCGTCCGGCGCGCTGCCGGGCATGGTGCTCTACACGGACTATCAGACCTGTATGGCCGAGAGCGACGAGGCGCTCGTGGAGCGCCTGCGCGCGCGATAAGGCAGCAAAAAGCTCCCCCGACGGGGGAGCTTTTTCTGTTTCTCTTGCGGTATATTGCAGCAATTTTTCGCGTACTGGTTGGACGGTTGACGGATGCGGAAAACTGCGGTATGCTTTTGGCGGCAATGTGGGCTCAATCCGGCGTTGCCGGAGACTTTGACGAGCTATGGAGGGAGCAATGCGCAGATCATGGAGCTGCCCGCCCGGGCAGGGCGCAGCGATGCCCGGACGCCGCGGAGGCATCCGGCTGCGGTTCGATCCGGACGTTGACCCGGAGGTGCGGCGCGCCCTTATGCAGTTTGTGCGCTGGCTGCAGACGCAGTACGCGTTCCCTGTGCGCGTGCCGGTCTATGTGCGGGCGGCCGAGCGGCTTTTGTGCCGGGATGGCGATCTGGCCTGCGGGACATTTCTTGGCCCCAGCGATCCGGAACAGGAGCCGTATATCCGCCTTGCCGTCGGCGATTACCCGCAGATGCTTGCAGCGTGGGGACAGGACAGCGCGCTGGCATCGATCCTGCGCTCGCTCGCGCACGAGCTGACGCATTACTTTCAGTGGGTGCGCGATCCCGTGGGGTATCAGACTGCGGACGAGTCCAGACTGGAGCGGCAGGCGGATCGCTGCGCCCGCGAGACCTTATACGATTACGCGGATGTGTATGTGCATCCGTGAGGTACACATATCCTTTTAGGGCAGAAAACGGAGGAATCCTTATGAAAAAACTCATTGCCTATTACTCCCGCGCGGGAGAGAACTATTTTTCCGGGGCGCACCGTACCATTGCCGTCGGCAACACGGAGAAGGCGGCGCGGCTGCTCGCCGAACTCACCGGTGCGGAGCTGTTTCACATTGAGCAGAAGGTGCCGTATTCGGACAACTATGACACCTGCGTCGCCGAAGCACGGCGCGACCTGCGCGCGAACGCCCGTCCGGAGCTGACGGCACTGCCAGAGAGCCTGGACGACTATGATGAAATTTATCTCGGCTATCCGAACTACTGCGGCACCATGCCGATGGCGGTCTACACCTTCCTCGAGCACTATGACTGGCAGGGCAAGACCATCCATCCGTTCTGCACGAACGAGGGCAGCGGCCTGTCGAACACGGAGCAGGACATCCGGCGGGCGGCGAAGGGCGCGCGGGTCACGCGCGGCCTGTCCCTGCGCGGCAGTGCGGTCGAGGGCGCAAAACCGAAACTGGAGCAGTGGCTGCGCGGATAACACGCGCGTTCTGACCGGCAGAGAGGAAGGAGGCTGTGCATGAGCCGAAACGCAAAGATTCTCATCGATTTGGCCGTGCTCGCGGCCGTTTACGGCATCTGGCTGCTGCCGAAGTGGCGGCCGCTGGGGCGCAGAACGCTCGCGGCCTATACGCTCATGTACGGCTGCCTCGCCAGCATCGCGCTCTTCACGCTCATGCCGGTGCTGGCGGCGCTCCCGTCCTGCTTTGACCATCCGTATGTCCCCATGCACATGGCGCCGTTTGAGGATGTCATTCTCCGCCACGGCGATTATGTTCGGCAGATCGTGCTGAATATTGCTCTGTTTGTCCCGTTCGGAGTGCTGCTGCCGCTGTGCCGCAGCTGCCGCGGCAAGCGGTGCAGCTTCTGGCGCTGCCTGCTGCTGACGCTGGCGCTCAGTGTCGGCATCGAGGTCGTGCAGCCGCTGCTGCACGCGTTTCGCAGTTCGGACATTACGGACGTCATCACGAACACGACCGGCGGCGTGCTGGGCTATGCGCTCTGGGCGATCGTGCACGTCTGCCGGAAAAAACGTAAAGATTAACCAGCCTTGAGATACCGGCGTACTGCCGGTATCTTTTTTGTTGAAAACGTGCCGCTGTTCCGTTATACTATTACAAAAAGCGGAATTTTACGGTCAAAAACGGAGAAAAAACAACATCGGAGGAGAGAAACATGGACGAGCGGATCTATCGCGAATACGTCGCGATCCTGAAAGAGGAACTGCAGCCCGCCATGGGCTGTACCGAGCCGATCGCCGTGGCGTACTGCGCGGCGCTGGCCCGCAAGACGCTTGGTGCGCTGCCGGAAACGGTCGAGGTGCTCGCGAGCGCGAACATCATCAAAAACGTCAAGAGCGTCATTGTGCCGAATACGAACGGCCAGCGCGGCATTGCGGCGGCCGCGGCGGCAGGCATCGTTTCTGGCAATGCCCACCCGCAGCAACAGCTGCTCGCGAGCCTCACACCGGAGCAGGTGGACGCTGTGGGAGCGTATTTGCAGCAGGCGGCCTTTACCGTCCGGCGCGCGGACAAGGACTACGTGTTCGACATTCAGGTGCGCGTCACGGCGGGGGCAGACAGCGCGTCCGTCGAGATCGCGGGCTACCACACGAACGTGATCCGCATCGAGAAAAACGGCGTCGTGCAGTTTCACAAGGACTATCAGGAGTCCGGCAGCCAGCATGCCACCGACCGCAGTCTGCTGACGGTCGAGCAGATCATCGCCTTTGCAAACGAGGTGGACATTGCCGACGTGCAGGAGACGCTCCAGCGGCAGATCGACTACAACTGGGCCATCGCCGAGGAGGGGCTGCGCGGGGATTACGGCGCGAACATCGGCCGTATTCTGCTGCAGTCTTACGGTATGAGCATCCACAACCGCGCCAAGGCCTATGCCGCGGCCGGGTCGGACGCGCGCATGAACGGCTGCGACCTGCCGGTGGTCATCAACTCCGGCAGCGGCAACCAGGGGCTGACGGCGTCGCTGCCGGTCATTGTCTATGCCAAGGAGCTGGGCGTCACGCAGCAGATGCTCTACCGCGCGCTCGTGGTGTCAAACCTCGTCACCATCCACCTGAAAACCGGTATCGGCAGCCTGTCCGCCTACTGCGGCGCCACGGCGGCCGGCTGCGGCGCGGCCGCGGGCGTGACGTATCTGTACGGCGGGCAGTTCCGCGAGATCGCGCACACCATTGTCAATGCCATCGCCATCGATTCCGGCATGATCTGCGACGGCGCGAAGGCGAGCTGCGCGGCCAAGATCGCCTCGGCGGTCGAGGCGGGTCTGCTGGGCATGCAGATGCAGATGCACGAGAGCCAGTTCTACGGCGGCGACGGCATCGTCGTCAAGGGCGTGGAGAACACGATCCGCAACATCGGCACGCTCGCAAGTGAGGGCATGCGCGAGACCGACCGCACGATCATCCGCATGATGATCCAGGAGCACTGATCCACCGCTCCAAAACCGGCTGCCGGCTGGCGGCCGGTTTTTTGCGCCTTTTTCCGCGGCGGCGGAGAATCGGCATTGCATTTTGCGTGTGGGGCGCGTATAATATCTCATATTTCTTTTCTGTCGCACTGCAATGTGCAAAAGTATCTTTGCATCCAGGGAGGCGCACCATGCGTTTATTTGATATTCTCGGGCCGGTCATGGTCGGCCCGTCCAGCAGCCACACGGCCGGGGCCGTGCGCATCGGCCTGACGGCCCGCAAGTTGCTCGGCGATCAGCCGGTGCATGCGGACATTTCGCTGCACGGCAGCTTCGCCCTGACCGGTCACGGCCACGGCACGGACTGCGCGCTGATCGCGGGCCTGCTCGGCATGCAGCCGGACGATTTGCGTATTCCGAACAGCTTTGCCATCGCGGCGGAGCAGGGGCTGACGTTCTCGTTTCAAAACGTGCAGCTGCGCAATGCGCACCCGAACACCGCGCGCCTGCAACTCGAGGACGCCAAAGGCCGCACGCTGGACATCGTGGCCGAGAGCATCGGCGGCGGGCGCATCCGCATCTGCTCGATCGACGGCATCGAGACGAACTTTTCCGGCGAGCACAACACGCTCATTGTCCACAATCAGGACACGCCCGGCCATGTCGCGGCCGTGACGGCGGCGCTCATGCAGCGGCACGTCAACATCGCCACCATGCAGCTCTACCGCAGCGAGCAGGGCGGCTACGCGGTTATGATCCTCGAGTGCGACCAGCCGATCCCGAAGGACATCGAGCAGTGGCTGTCGCACATCGAGGGCATCCAGAAGATCACGATCTTTAACCAGGAGGAACCGGTATGAGCTTTTCGAGCATTGCAGCCATGCTTTCGGCTGCGCAGACGAACGGGCAGCCGCTCCATGCCGTCATCCGTGACGCGGACTGTCAGGAAAACGGCTACGACGCCGCGGCGTCCCACCGGCAGATCGCGGCGCTCTGGACGGCGATGCAGCAGTCGAGCCGGCAGTACTGCGCGGCTGACCGCTCCAACAGCGGGCTCATCGGCGGCGACGCGGCCCGGCTCCGCGCGGCGGCAGAGAGCGGCCGTCTCCTCGGCGGGACGTACTTTCAGCGCGTGACGGAAGAGGCGCTCAAGGTCGCCGAGTGCAACGCGTGCATGAAGCGCATTGTCGCCGCGCCGACGGCGGGCAGCTGCGGCGTGCTGCCGGCGGTGCTCATCCCGTTGGCGGAGGAGCGGGACGTGCCGGAGGAGACGATCCTGCAGGCGCTGTACATCGCGGCCGGGTTCGGTCAGGTCACGGCGCTGCGCGCGAGCGTGGCCGGGGCGGAGGGCGGCTGTCAGGCCGAGATCGGCACGGCCAGCGCCATGGCGGCGGCTGCGCTGACACACATCCTCGGCGGCACGGCGCAGCAGTGCGCGGACGCGTATGCCATCGCGCTTGGGAATCTGCTCGGCCTTGTGTGTGACCCGGTCGCGGGCCTCGTCGAGGTGCCGTGCGTCAAGCGCAATGTCATCGGCGCGGTCAACGCCGTGAGCGCGGCGAACATGGCCGTCGCCGGCATCCGGAGCCGCATCCCGGTCGATGAGGTCATCGACGCCATGGGGGAGATCGGCAGCGCGCTGCCGGCTGACCTGCGTGAGACCGGACTTGGCGGCCTTGCCGCCACACCGACCGGCAAGCGGGTGGCGCAGTCGCTTGCGGAGTGACAGAGGCAACAAATGCATCAAAACTGGTGGGGCAGAAATGTAAGTTTCTGCCCCGCTTCTCCATGATAAGTTCCGAACCATGTGTCTGGATGCCAAGCGGGACGGCCCGCAGTGGGTGCGTGAGCATGACGCCCGCTGCACAAAGCATGGAAAAGCGCTGCGCAAAAGGCGAATGGATGAGCTCCCTCGGCTCATCAACCGCCAAGGAGAGCTATGACGATATTCTGCGGGAAACACGGCAAGTACGGCAAACGCTGTCAGGGGGCGGAAAAGTAACGGCCCGGCTTGCTTTTGTCGGCGCAAGGTGCTAAAATCAAATCCTACATGACGGATAAAAGGCGCGGGTACTCTCCTGCGCCTTTTTTGATAGGACAAGCAAGAAAGGCGGAACCCGAATGGAATACAACAAATGCATTGCGGATATGCTCCCCGGCATGGATGTCGAGGGCTTCTATATTCTGCGCGCGGCGGCGCTCAAGACGACCAACAGTGGCAAGCCGTTTCTCAGCGGCACGATCTGCGACCGCACGGGCAGCATGGAGATCAAGCTCTGGGACTACAGCGGCCCGATCGGCGCGCGCCCGGAGGACACCGGCCGCGTCGTGAAGATCCGCGGCAGCGTCTCGGAATACCGCGGCGCGCTGCAGATCAGTGTCCACCGCATCCGCATGGCCGAAGCGGCGGACGATTACGACACGTCGCTGCTCGTGCCGACGGCGCCCATCGACACGGACGCCGCGCTGGCGGACGTGCAGCGGCTGGTGGCTTCGATCACGGACGCGGATTACCGCAGCGTCGCCGAGACGATGCTGGCGCGGCACCTCGATGCGTTCCGGCGCATTCCGGCGGCCAAGAGCGTGCACCACAGTTTCCTGTCCGGCCTTTTGATGCATACTTACAACATGCTGCGCACGGCGGATTTCCTCGCGGGCCTGTATCCGGAGGTTATTGACCGCAGCCTGCTGCTGACCGGCACGCTGCTGCACGACTTCGGCAAGGAGCGGGAGTTTGCGTTTTCCGATCTCGGCATCGTGACGGAGTATTCCACGGCCGGGCAGCTCCTCGGCCATCTGGTCATGGGGGCGCAGGAGGTCGCGGATGCCGCGTGCGAGCTCGGCATTCCCGAGGAAAAGTCCATGCTGCTGCAGCACCTGCTGCTCTCGCACCACGGCGAGCCGGAGTTCGGCGCGGCCGTGCGGCCCATGTGCGCCGAGGCGGAGCTGCTGTCGTACATCGACCTGATCGACAGCCGCATGGAGATCTATGCGGAAACGCTCCCGGCCGTGCCGGCCGGCAGCTTCAGCGCCCGCATTTTTGCGCTGGAAAAGAAGATCTATCATCATAATTGAGGAGGCCGCCCATGCTGACCCTGCCGCCACAAGTGCATACGGCGCTCGACCGCCTCGCGGCGGCGGGCTGGGAGGCCTATGTCGTCGGCGGTGCGGTGCGCGACGCGCTGCGCGGCTGCGCGGCGGGGGACTGGGACATCACGACCAATGCCGAGCCTGCGCAGGTCGAGCGCGTCTTTGCCGGCGAGCGGCTGATCGAGACGGGGCTGAAGCACGGCACCGTGACCGTTCTGCTCGGCGGCCTGCCGCTCGAAATCACGACCTACCGCGTCGACGGGGACTATACCGACCACCGGCGCCCGGACGCCGTGCGCTTTACGCGCAGCCTGCGCGAGGATCTGCTGCGCCGCGATTTTACGATGAACGCGCTGGCCTACAACCCGCGCACCGGACTTGTGGACATCTGCGGCGGGGCGGAGGACATGGCGCGCGGTATCGTGCGCTGCGTGGGCGAGCCGGACCGCCGCTTTCAGGAGGACGGACTGCGCATTTTGCGCGCGCTGCGCTTTGCGTCCGTGCTCGGCTTTCAGATCGCGCCGGAGACAGCGGCGGCCATCCACCGCAATGCTGCGCTGCTGCAGTATCTCGCGGCGGAGCGCGTGCGCAGCGAGCTGACGAAGCTGCTCTGCGGGCAGAACGTGGGCGCGGTGCTGCGGGAATTTGCCGATGTGCCGGCCGTTCCGATCCCGGAGCTGCGGCCGATGTTCGGCTTCGAGCAGCACAACCCGCACCACGACCGGGACGTCTGGCAGCACACAGCCGCGGTCGTGGAGCACATCCCGCCGGAGCCGGTGCTGCGCTGGGCGGCGCTGCTGCACGATGTCGGCAAGCCACCGTGCTTCTCCCTCGGGCCGGACGGTGTCGGGCATTTCTACGGCCACGCGGCCAAGAGCACCGAGCTGGCGGACGCTATCCTCACGCGCCTACGCTTTGACACGGCCGGGCGCACGCGTATCACGCAGATCATCCGCTATCACGACCTGCCCATCGCGCCGGAGCCGAAACCCATCCGGCGGCTGATGAACAAGCTCGGCGTCGAGACCGTGCGGCAGCTCTTCGCGCTGCACATCGCCGATACTTGCGGCCAGTCGGCCATCTGTGCTGGCCGGGTGGAGACGTACCGGCAGGCGGAGCGCGTGCTCGATGCGCTGCTCGCGGCGGATGCCTGCTTTTCGCTCAAAGACCTTGCGGTCAACGGAGATGATCTGCTCGCGCTCGGCCTGCGCGGCCGGGCGGTCGGCGCGGCGCTGCAGGCGTGCCTGGATGCGGTCATGGATGAGGCGGTGCCGAACGACAGGACCGCGCTGCTGGCTTATGCGGCGGAAAATTTGCAGCGCTTTGCAAATTCCTGAAACTCAGGACTTGAAAATTGTGGAGCGATGTTATAAGATGAAGGACATATTTGAATTACATTGTAATACAATATGCGGAGAACACGGTCATGGAACAGATTCGGTCGCGGAAAAATCAATATATTCTGCACCTGCGCGCGCTGGCAAGGGACAATGACGCGCGCCGGGACGCGGGGGAGTACGTCTGCGACGGTGAAAAGCTGCTGCGCGAGGCGTTGCAGTTCGGCGCGGAGGTCACGTCCGTGCTCTGGCGCGACGCGGCGGCGTTCCCGCTGCCGGACGGCATTGTGCAGTACACGGCGGACGCGGAGCTGGTGGCGTATGCCTCGCCGCTTATGCACTCTCCGGGGCCGGTCTTTACCGTGCGCATCCCGGAAATGCGCCTGCCGGAGCCGCTGCGGCACGTCATCGTGCTCGAGGGCGTGCAGGACCCCGGCAACGTCGGCACCGTCATCCGCACGGCGAACGCCCTCGGCATAGACGCCGTGGTGCTCACCGGCGCGTGTGCCGATCTCTACGGTCCCAAGACCGTGCGCGCCGCGATGGGCGCGCTTTTCCGCCAGCCGGTGCTGACGTGCGCGCAGGACGAGCTGATGCAGCTGCTGCACGCCCACGGGCTGAAGCTCTACGGCGCGGCGCTGACGGACGCGGCGCAGGACCTGCGGCGCGTGCCGCTCTCGCCGGCCGCCGTGGCGATCGGCAGCGAGGGCCGCGGCCTGAGCGCGCAGCTGCTCGCGCAGTGCGACGGGCAGATCATCATCCCCATGCAGCCGGGGTCCGAGTCGCTCAATGCGGCGGTGGCCGCGGCGGTCGTCATGTGGGAGATCGCCCGCGCCGGGATGTGAGGAGGCGCGCCGATGTCGCAGCTGCAATACTGGGTCTGGCTGTCCATGCGCTTTGGCGTGCGCCCGAAGGTGAAGCTCGCGCTCGTGGAGCATTTCGGCACGCCGCGCGATGTGTATTTTGCCACGGAGGCGGATTACCGCGTCCGTGTTCCGCTGCGCCCGGAAGAACTCCGGCAGCTGCAGGATAAGGACCTGAAGGATGTCAACCGCGCGCTCGCCATCTGCGACCGGGAGCACATCTGCATCCTGACGGTTCAGGACGCGGCCTACCCGCAGCGCCTGCTGCAGATCTATGACCCGCCGCTGGTGCTCTATGTGCGCGGCACTCTGCCGCAGATCGATGACCGTGCGGCTGTCGCCGTTGTTGGTACGCGAAGCGCAACGCCGTATGGCATGCGCACCGCGCGCAAGTTCGGTTCCGAGATCGTGCGCCACGGCGGTATCCTGCTCTCCGGCCTCACCGCCGGGATCGACCGTTCGGCCGCCGAGGGTGCGCTGCACGCCGGGGGTATCTGCGTGGGCGTGTCCGGCACGGCGATCAATCTGGATTTTGCGGGCGCTTGCACGCAGGAAGTTGCGCGCTGCGGCGCCGTCGTGAGCGAGTTTGCGCCGAATATGTCCGTGCCGCGCTTTGGCTTCCGGCTGCGCAACCGCATCACGTCCGGTTTGGCCGTGGCGACGGTCGTGGTCGAGGCGCCGGAGAAAAGCGGCGCGCTCCTGTTTGCCGACGATGCCGTCACGCAGGGCAGGGAGGTCTTTGCCGTGCCCGGCAACGCAGATTCCCGCGCCTCGGTCGGCAGCAACGCGCTGCTCAAGGACGGCGCCCGCCCGGCCACGTGCGCGTGGGACGTGCTGAGCGATTTTCGCCGCATGTTTCCCGGCACGCTGCACGAAAACATCGCGCCCGAGCCCGATGCTCCGGTACCCGAACCGCCGCCGGAGACGGGCAGCGGCTTTGCACAGGTGCGCCGCCCGGTCGCGGAGAAAAGGATTGACAAGCCGCAGCCGGAGGCATATATTGACTTGGAAGCGCAGCTGCGATCGCTCACGACCGAGCAGCTGCAGATCGTCGCGGCGATCGACGCGCCCGGCACGCAGGTGGATCTCATCATCGAAAAGACGCAGCTCCCGGCGAGCAAGGTGCTCGCGGAGCTGACCGTGCTGCAGATCCGCGGCGTCGTCCGGCAGGAGCCGGGCAAACGCTTTTCATTAAATGTACGCGCAGGCACTGCGCAGCAATCATAAGGAGTTGGAGTAGACCCGATGGCAAAAGCAAAAACCGATCTGGTGATCGTCGAGTCTCCGGCGAAGGCCAGAACCATTGAGAAATATCTGGGCAGCAACTATCACGTCGTGGCCTCGATGGGCCACCTGCGTGACCTGCCCAAGAGCACCATGGGCGTGGACATCGACGGTGATTTTACGCCGCAGTACCTGCCCGTGAAAGACCGCGCAGACGTGATCGCCGACCTGAAAAAGCGCGCCAAAGCGGCCGGCACCGTCTATCTCGCGACCGACCCTGACCGCGAGGGAGAGGCCATTTCGTGGCACCTGAAGGAGCTGCTGAATCTGCCGGATGACAAGGCCAAGCGCGTGACGTTCAACGAGATCACGAAAAAGGTCGTCACCGAGAGCATTCAGCACCCGCGCGAGATCGATCAGGATCTGGTCGACGCGCAGCAGGCGCGCCGTATCCTTGACCGCATCGTGGGCTATAAGCTCAGCCCGCTGCTCTGGCGCAAGGACAAGCCAGGCCTGTCCGCCGGCCGTGTGCAGTCGGTGGCCACGCGCATCGTAGTCGACCGCGAAAACGAGATCCGCGCCTTCCAGCCGCAGGAATACTGGCTGCTCGACGCGCTGCTTGACTGCGGCGCGGGCACGTTCAGCGCGCGCTTTTACGGCACGGCCGATAAGAAGATGGACGTTCCGGACGAGGCCACGGCCGACAAGATCATTGCCGCCGTTTCGGCTGAGCCGTTCAAGATCGCGAGCGTCAAGCGCGGCGAGAAGCAGCGCAGCCCCTCGCCCCCGTTCATCACCTCGACCCTGCAGCAGGAAGCTTCCCGCCGCCTGGGCATGACGCCGCGGCGCACCATGTCGGTCGCGCAGCAGCTCTATGAGGGCGTGGACATTACCGACCGCGGCACGATCGGTCTCATTACCTACATGCGTACCGATTCGCAGCGCCTGTCCGATGAGGCGCTCGCCGCCGCACAGACGTTTATCGTCGAGCACTACGGCCCGGAGTATCACCCCGGAAAGCCGCGCACGTATAAGACCAAGGCCGGCGCGCAGGATGCGCACGAGGCCATCCGCCCGACGGATGTCACGCTCACGCCGGATCGCGTGCGCCATGACCTCACGCCGGAGCAGTACCGGCTCTACCGGCTCATCTGGGGCCGCTTCACGGCCTGCCAGATGGCCAACGCCGTGTATGACAACGTCGTCGTGGACGCCGGCAGCGCGGGCTATCTCTTCCGCGCCAACTACTCCGAGCAGAAGTTCGCGGGCTATACCGCTGTGTATGAAGAGGCGAAGGACGAGGAGACAAGCGAAGTGCGCCGCCCGCTGCCATCGCTCAAGCAGGGCGACGCCGTGGAGCTCAAGAACGTCACGAAGGAACAGCAGTTCACGCAGCCGCCCGCCCGCTATACGGAGGCGACGCTCATCCGCGCCATGGAGGAAAAGGGCATCGGTCGACCGTCCACGTACGCGCCGACGATCTCGACCATTCTCAGCCGCAACTATGTCGTCAAGGAGGGGCGTTACCTGCGCCCGACGAATCTTGGCATCGTCGTGACCGAGATGATGGAGGAGTATTTCCGCAACATCGTCGATCTGAAGTTCACCGCCAACATGGAGACGGACCTCGACAAGATCGAGGCCGGCAAGATGGCGTGGAAGGACGTGCTGCGCGAGTATTATAAGGACTTTGACGCGAACCTCAACAACGCCGAGATCCAGCTCGAGGGCAAGCACCTCAAGGTGCCGGATGAGGAGTCGGACGAGGTCTGCCCGAACTGCGGGCGCAAGCTCGTGTATAAAAACGGCCGCTTCGGCCGCTTCCTCGCCTGCCCGGGCTACCCGGAGTGCAGCTTCACGATGCCCATCGTCGTCGAGATGCCCGGCAAGTGCCCGGCCTGCGGCGGCCGCCTGCTCAAGCGTACGTCCCGCAAGGGCTTTGCCTACTACGCCTGTGAGCGCGGGCATGATTGCCCGGGACATGGCGAGGGCGAGGGCGGCGAGAACATCCAGGGCTTCATGACCTGGGACGTGCCGACGAAGGATTACTGCCCCGAGTGCGGCAAGACGATGTTTAAACGCGCCGGCAAGGGCGCCAACAAGCCGTTTTGCATCAACCCCGAGTGCCCGAACTATCTGCCGCCCGACAAGCGCGGCTACAAGCGCAAGCCGAAACCGGCGGACGACGCGGCCGAGACCAAGGCTGAGGCCGAACCGGAATCCAAAGAGACGAAACCGGAGACCAAGAAACCGGCGGCGAAGAAATCCACTGCAAAAAAGCCGGCCGCCAAAAAGCCCGCAGCAAAGAAAACGGCCGCCAAAAAGCCGGCCGCAAAAAAGACGACGAAACCCAAGAAGGAAGCATAATTGGAAAGGCGGCCTGACCGGCCGCCTTTTTCGAGGAGGAACGCTATGACCCCAGTGACCGTGATCGGTGCGGGCCTGGCGGGATGCGAGTGCGCGTGGCAGCTGGCCGGGCGCGGCATCCCGGTGCGCCTGATCGAGATGAAACCCAAGAAAATGACCCCCGCGCACGTATCCGAAAACTTTGCCGAGCTCGTCTGCTCCAACTCTCTGCGCAGCGATGAGCTCACGAACGCCGTCGGCCTGCTCAAGGAGGAGCTGCGCCGGCTCGACTCCGTCGTGCTCGCAAGCGCGGACCACAACCGCGTCGCCGCCGGCGGCGCGCTTGCCGTGGACCGCGAAGCATTCGCGCGCGAGATCACGGAGCGCATCTGTGCGCATCCGAACATCACCGTCGAGCGCGCCGAGGCGGACGCCATCCCGGACGGGGAGGTCGTCATCGCGACCGGCCCGCTCACGAGCGACGCCATGGCCGAGCAGATCCAGCGGCTCTGCCCGGAGTTCGACCTGCATTTTTACGATGCCGTGGCGCCCATCGTCACGCTCGAGAGCGTGGACATGGACAGCGCCTTTTTTGCCAGCCGCTACGACAAGGGCACGGCGGACTACGTCAACTGTCCCATGGATCAGGCGGAGTACACCACCTTCGTGCAGGAGCTGCGCAATGCAAAGGAAGCGCCCATCCACGGCTTTGACGACGGTGCGGTCTTTGAGGGCTGCATGCCGGTCGAGGTCATGGCCCGCCGCGGGGAGGATACCCTGCGCTATGGCCCACTCAAGCCGGTCGGCCTGCGCGACCCGCGCACCGGGCGGGATAATTACGCCGTCGTGCAGCTCCGGCGCGACAACGCCGAGGGCACGCTGTACAACATCGTCGGCTTCCAGACACATCTGACGTTCGGCGAGCAAAAGCGCGTCTTTTCCATGATCCCGGCGCTGCGGAACGCGGAGTTCGTGCGCTACGGCGTCATGCACCGCAATACCTATTTAAATTCCCCGCAGCTGCTCGAC
>ERZ1023683.197-NODE-197-length-15765-cov-21.151687_pt1 | contig 15765 bp, 15 predicted proteins | sample MGYA00380345_ERZ1023683 | MGnify/ENA primary metagenome ERZ1023683 (study PRJEB33179, sample SAMN07449040) | human gut metagenome | biome: Human-gut; feature: Human associated habitat; material: Faeces | host: Homo sapiens | place: India:Kasaragod | collected...
AATATTAAAGCAGTGCGAGAAGAGCACGGTCGAAAGCCTTTATTTGGAATGGATCGGGAAAAGAAACAATTGTTTCCTGATGTGTCTTGTTATGGCAGACTTTTCGTGTAGAATTGCAAGAAATAAAGCTGTCTTTTCGTGCAAAAATGAAGAAAATGAGATTGCCCTTTCGTATAAACAAAGGTAACGGTAATGATTTATTTGCGTTATATATGGCAGAGTTGTTATAATAGCTCCAGAGGTGGTATATAAGTGAGAGGGGCACTGAAACTTGTAATTTGAAATACGTTATGTTAGTATAAATTACGTCAGTGAACATTTCTCACTGATACAGTTTTTAAATAACAGTATATTTTAAAAGTAAGACTCCGGAGGTTATCAAATACATGAGACATTGATTTTTTTCTAATTCAATGATGGAAAAACTGGCTGAGATCAAAGACGGCACAGTTTTTAGATCAGGTTACAGATAGGTGTAATCTTTTTTGGGTTACAAAAAAGAAGATCGGTCAACTGATTACGAATTAGAAAAAAAGGAGATATCTCATGAAAAAATTAAAATTTGATAGTTATGATGGAGTCTGTTTTTTGAATGGACTTGTCTTTTTTGCACCGGTTGCGTTGCTGGTAAGAACGCAGGCTGGTGTGTCGGAACATGTATTTTTCCTCCTTCAGGCATTATTGTCTGGCGTGATTTTTCTGGGGGAAATTCCAACAGGATTTATAACCGATAAAATTGGATACCGGAAATCACTGATTTTGGCGCAGGTGCTATTGCTTGGTGCGAGAAGTTTATTGCTCGCAGCCTTTGTGAGCCGGTCGCTTGTACTGTTTGTCGTGGAGGCAGTTGTGGAGGGAATTGCGGCGTGCTTTACCTCCGGGACGGGAAGCGCGTATTTGTACGCTCTGTATGGAGAAAACGGATATCTTGCAAAAACGGCACACGCAGGAAATTTCGGAACAGCAGGTTTTATCATCAGTACGGTTGCGTATGCCGGGATTTATAAAATAAGCGGTATGGAAGGTTTACTGATTACAACTGTAGTCATGGATATTATAGCGGTTGTGTGCTCGTTCTTCCTGAGAAGTGAAAGCAGTAAAGCGGTAATTGCAGACAGGAAGGAAGTACAGATTTTAGCGATATTTAAAAACAAAAAAGCATTCCTGTTTGTGATTTCGCTGGCGATTTTCAGTATCGCATGGCTTCTGATCAACTTCTTTTATGTGGTAAAACTTGAAAACTGCGGTTTGCCGGTAGAATGCATGTCATTGATCATTTTGAGCTATTCAGCCGTACAGATGCTGGCAGAACCCATTTTAGAAAAATTGCCTGTTGGAAAAAACGGAAAGTCCGGCAGGGGAAAACTGCCCGCAGTTACAGCTGCCACAGCAGGGGTGGCTTTTCTTCTTTTTGGCGTGATAAAATTCAGGGCAGCCGTGCTGCTTCTAATGCTGATATTGCCGTTGCTTTTAAACCTCCCGGAATATCTGCTGATGGATCTGGAAAATCAGTTTGTGGACGAAGCGGAGTGTGGCAGCCAGCGTGCGGCAACGCTGTCTGTGCTTAATATGGGCGTGAATCTGGTAGAGATTCTGACGCTGTCAGCCTCAGCATTTTTGACGAAAATCGGAATCCAGTGGTGCTTTGTGTTTGTGGGATGCTTTCTGATGGCGATAGCGCTTCTATTTGCCAGAATACAAAAATAGAAGGAGCGAAAACCGCTTCCTCCTATCAAAATGATCCGTAATTTTACCACAGACCTAATACGTGTTGCATCAGCAAACTCATACAGGTAATACCGATCCAGCAGCTGAATCCAAGAAGCAAAGGTTTGGCTCCTGTTTTCACTAATTTCACAATATTGGTATTCAGACCAATTGCACTCATGGCAAGAACGATGAAAAACTTGCTCAAAGTTTTTAGCGGATTGAAAACAGCTGCTGGAACACCGAAGTTCACTGCTATTGTTGTAATAATGGATGCAATTATAAAATAGAGAATGAACATTGGAAAAATCTTTTTAAAATCCACTTTATTATGATCCGTTTGTTCCCTTCTGGTTCGAAGAAAAGCAAGGACAAGCGTGATTGGAATAATTGCCAGTGTTCTTGTAAGTTTTACGGTGACAGCTTTATCCAAAGTAGCCGAACCAAGGTTGTACATGGAATCCCAGGTGGAGGCAGCAGCGGTAACGGAAGAGGTGTCATTCACAGCAGTTCCGGCAAAAATACCGAAAGCTTCTCCGCTTGTCTGGGAAAAACCAAGAACGGTGCCAAGCATAGGAAAAAATAAAGCGGCAAGCATATTGAAAAAGAAAATGACAGAAATTGATTGTGCAACTTCCTCATCATCAGCGTCAATGACAGGAGCAGTAGCTGCAATTGCGGAGCCTCCGCAGATTGAGGAACCTACACCGATGAGTGTGGAGATTTTTCCGGGAACATGAAGGATTTTATGTAATACCCAGGCAACAACAAGGGATGTTGTGATCGTTGCAAGAATGATTGGAAGCGATTGTTTTCCTGTCTGCAGGATGACAGAGAGATTCATTCCAAAACCAAGTAAAATAACAGCATATTGCAGGATTTTTTTGGACACAAATGTGATGCCGCTCTGTAGAGCAGATTTATCGCTGACCAATAATGTAATGACCATTCCTAGGAGAATCGCAAAGACAGGACCACCTACAATTGGGAAAATTTTTCCTAAAATCCAGCTTGGAATCGCAATCATCAGGCATAACAGCACACCTTTCCAGTTTTTCTTAATAAAATTCATATTCATAACCTCACTAAAAATATTTTGATTCTTACGGGTTCCTATGATAGCATAAACACATAGAGATGAAAAGTAACAAGCCAAAATAAAAGGAGCAGTCATGCAGACAAAAGGAAAGAAAAAAATCATAGATAACGCGGGTGCATTGCAGAAAAAATACGCATGGAAATCAGAGAAAATGCAGGATACAAAGAAAGCGCCGCAGGATACAAAGAAACAGGCAGCAGCCTGTCCGTATGCAAAAAAATGTGGCGGCTGTGATTATCAGGGAATGTCCTATGAACAACAGCTGCAGGAAAAACAGACCTATGTGCGCAAAAACATTGGGGATTACTGTAAAGTCCTGCCGATCATCGGAATGGAAAATCCGTATCATTACAGAAATAAAGTACACGCAGTGTTTGATGTGGAGCGAAGGGGAAAACATGCAAACGGAGGCAGACGTACCGCAGGAAACGGACATGCGAAGGCAGCACCGGGCGGCGTGATCTCTGGTGTATACAAGGCCGGAACCCATGAAGTCATCAATATTGATTCCTGTGAAATCGAGGATGAGTTATCGAGTGCGATCATCCGCGATATCAGAGGACTTCTTCATTCATTTAAAATAAAAACATATGATGAGGACACCGGATACGGTCTGCTTCGGCACGTTCTCGTGCGCCGTGGTTTTCACAGCGGCGAGGTGATGGTAGTGCTGGTGCTCGGTTCCCCGATTCTTCCATCCAAAAACAATTTTGTGAAAGCATTGCGGAAGCTTCATCCTGAAATAACTACAGTTGTGGTTAACATAAATGATAAACAGACCAGCATGGTTCTTGGAGAAAAGGAAACTGTTATTTATGGAAAAGGTTATATTGAGGATACGCTCTGTGGCTGTACCTTCCGTATTTCGCCAAAATCATTTTATCAGGTGAATCCGGTACAGACAGAGATCCTTTATAACAAGGCGATTGCGTATGCGGGGCTGACCGGAAAAGAGAAAGTGATCGATGCGTACTGTGGAACGGGAACCATTGGTCTGATCGCTGCGTCTCAGGCAAAAGAAGTGATCGGCGTGGAGTTAAACCGTGATGCTGTGAAGGATGCAATCATCAACGCAAAACGGAACCACATCCAAAATGAACAGTTTTACAATGCAGATGCCGGAAAATTTATGGTGGAGCTGGCAGAGCAGAATGAAAAAGTGGATGTTGTTTTCATGGATCCACCGAGATCAGGAAGCGATGAGGCATTTTTATCCTCAGTTGTAAAACTTGCACCGAAAAAAGTGGTCTACGTGTCCTGCAACCCGGAGACACTTGCGAGGGATTTAAAATATCTCACAAGACATGGATATCAGGCTGTCGAGTGCCAGCCTTGCGACATGTTTCCGTTCACGAAACATGTAGAGTGTGTGTGCCTTTTGACCAAACCCCATGAGGCGAAACATCATGTGAATGCGACACCTGATATGGATAGATAAAAAAGGCAATGTTGTTATGAAAAATGCAGAACGTTGCCTATACCGTGAGTGATTGCGCAGAAGTACTGCTAAAAATAAGCTGGAAGGTTGCCTTTTTTGATTCCTCAAGATGTGCTGACATCTGTTTGGCAGCTTCTTGCCAGTCGTTGCGCAGGCAGGCACGGATAATGTCAAGATGTTCCTGAAAAGTGTCGTCTAATCGTTTCTCGGAAATATTCCCGGTCATATAGCGGAAACGTTCTGCCTGTGTCTGTATCATATTGTAGTTTTGATGGATATAAGTGTTTGGGCACGCATCGACAACGAAGTTGTGAAATTCCGTATCTAATTCGTAAAAATAATCATTATTATTATAACAGTTATGATTCGTTTTACTGGAACTGAAAATATTATAAAAATCTTTTAACCGCTCCACAGAGAGGGCATTACCATAATTTAAAAGAATATACGGCTCATATAATTGCCGTACTTCAAAAATCATATTGATCGTATTAATGGAAAGAGGCATTACGATAATGCCTTTTTTTGGTTTTATTTCAATTAATCCCTCCTGCTCTAAACGGCTTAGCGCATCACGGACCGGTGTGCGGCTCAGACCTAATTCAGTAGTGAGAAGTTCTTCATTTAAAAAAGTTCCCGGTGCATATTCACAGGTTACGATCTTTTGGCGGATCGTATTGTAAGCCTGTGTTTTTAAATTCATTTTTGACATAACAGATACTCCCATAACAAGAAAATAATATTAAATATTCTTTTTCATTCTAGCATACGGACAAAATAAACACAACAGATTCACAAATGAGCTGCCAAAATGAATGCGAAGCCTGCCTGATGAGGGGTAACAAAAGTGAATTATGCATTATTGACAAAATATGATAAAGAATTATTTGCAACATGTACAATTGACATGTAAATAACATGATATTATAATCTGATGTATACAACATAGTATGTAACGATAAGTACAAAGACAGAAACATAAAAAGCATACAAAAGGATAAGAGGAGGATGACACATGAAAGCAATGTATATCAACGCACCAGGCGAAGTGGAAATCAAGGAGATCAATATGCCGGTGAGAAAAGAAGGAGAAGTATTATTAAAACTTTTATATGGAGGAATCTGTGGAAGTGATCTTGGATCATACCGTGGAACATTTGCATATTTTGATTATCCGAGAATCCCGGGACACGAATTTTCAGCCGAAGTCATTGAGGCAGATGAGAATAATGAATATGGGATCAAACCGGGAATGATCGTTACCTGTAATCCATATTTTAACTGCGGACATTGTTATTCCTGCACACATGGAATCGTAAATGCATGTATGGATAATCAGACCATGGGATGCCAGCGGGATGGAGCTTTCCGCGAGTACATCACAATGCCGGTGGAAAGAGTGTATGACGGAAAAGGTCTGGATCCGAAAACCTTAGCAGCAATCGAACCGTTCTGTATCAGTTATCATGGTGTCAGCCGTGCAAATGTCAAAGAGGGAGATAAAGTGCTTGTAGTCGGAGCCGGAACGATCGGCGTACTTGCAGCCATCGCAGCAAAAGCAAAAGGCGCAACAGTTTATATTTCAGACGTATCCGAAGGTAAGCTTGAAATGGCAAAAGAGTTCGGCGTAGACGGAACATTGCTGAATGATTCACCGGAGCATTTTGACAAAGGAGTGGCAGAGCTTACAGGGGGAAATGGATTTGATGTGACGATCGAGGCTGTAGGACTTCCATCTACTTTCCAGAATTGTATTGATGCATGTTGTTTCGGTGGACGCATGGTATTGATCGGAGTCGGAAAAAAGAATCTGGATTTCAACTTCACACTGATCCAGAAAAAAGAACTGAATGTATTTGGTTCGAGAAATGCATTGAAAAAAGACTTCTTAGAGTTGATAGATCTTGTTCATGAGGGCAAAGCTCCACTGGAAAAGATCATCACAAATGTCTATTCGTTTGAGGATGCAGCAAAGGCTTTTGCAGACTTTGCAAACAATCCGGGAGACATGTTAAAAGTAGTTTTTGATTTTTCCGGTATTAACAAATAAAAAGTCAGAAACGGTTGGAGAAAAAGGAGGTTTTACACTATGAGATTAAAAAAGATGACAGCAGTGATACTGTCAGGCCTGATGTTATTGCCTTTAACTGCCTGTGGAAGCGCCAGCCAGACAGGATCGGATGCAGCATCGTCCGTAGAACCGGAGATTGTATTGGATGTGGCATTTGAGAATAACAGCAGTGAACCGATCGGTGCAGGATGGGAGAGAGCACAGGAGATCATAAAAGAAAAGTCCGGTGGAAAAATGGCGATTGAAGTGTACCCGGACTCACAGCTGGGAGATAAATCATCTTTGATTGATTCCATGCTTTTGGGAGAGCCGGTATGCACGCTTGCAGACGGAGCGTTTTATGCAGATTATGGGATCAAGGACATGGGAATATTATTTGGACCATTTCTCTTTGATGACTGGGATCAGTGCTGGACATTGATCGAATCAGACTGGTATGAGGATCAGTGCAAAAAGCTAGAAGAAAAAGGATTAAAAATTATCGCTTCTAACTGGATGTATGGAGAACGCCATACACTTACCAATGTTCCGGTAAACAGTGTAGATGATCTGAAAGGATTAAAAATCCGCGTACCATCCAATGAGATACAGTCATATGGATTTGATGTCCTTGGAGCAACCTCTACCGGTATGGCATTAGGCGATGTTTATCAGGCATTGCAGACAAAGACAATTGATGGTGCGGAGAATCCGATCGCTACCCTGTATGGAAGAAAGCTGCATGAAGTGGCTCCATATCTGATCCTGGACGGACATGTTAAAAACTTCACAACATGGGTGGTGTCAGCTGACTGGTTTAACAGCCTTACAGAGGAACAGCAGAATTGGCTTGTTGAGACGGCACAGGAAGCCGGAGAATACAACAATCAGGTATTGCAGGAGGCAGAGCAGGAGTATTTACAGCTGATGGTCGATGAGGGAGTGACCGTTGTCGATCCATCTGAGGAAGTGCTGGAAGGTTTCCGGGAAAAAGCAGCTCCATTCTATGAGATGGGAGACCGTTTCGGATGGTCAGACGGACTGTACGATACAGTGCGCAAGGCAATGGGAGCAGAGGAATAGGAGAGGATGAGCATGGAAAATAAGAAAAAGAGCAAATGGAGTTTTTTAGCGAATTTAGATGTTATCGTAGCATCTGTCATTCTGGCGATTCTGATCATATTAACATTTGCCGGGGTTATTTGGCGTTATGTGTTTCATGCACCATTTACATGGTTAGAGGAAGTTCAGACATCCTGTATGGTGTGGATCACATTTGCGGCAGCAGGTGCGGCATTCCGGAGCGGTAACCACGTTGCAATCGAGATGATCGTGGATCTCATGCCGGAAAAAGCACAAAAGGTAATGGAGATCATGATTGCAGTTATTGTGGTTGTGATATTAGGTTTCCTATTTGTACAGACCATTCCGTATTTGAAGATATTTCTGGAAAGTGGACGTTCCACCAGTATGTTACATATTCCTTACATTGTAGTGTATGGCATTTCACTTTTTTCCTATGTGGATATGGTAATCAGTTTTATTTACAGCATACTTCATGGCGTTAAATCAGAGGCAAAGGAGGCAGCAGGCAGCGATGAGTGATATTCTTTTATTGGCAGCAATCGTAATGTTGGTACTTTTATTTTTGAAGGTGCCTGTATATTTGGCAGTATTAGGCGGCTCTATGGTGTATTTTGCACTGAACCCGCATGTGAGCGCAGCAGTGTTTGCACAGCAGACGATTATCGGAACTGAAAAAATTTCACTGCTGGCAATCCCGTTTTTTGTCTGCGCCGGAATTTTTATGAATTACACCGGTGTCACGAAAAGGATCATGGATTTCTGTGAGGTTGTGACAGGCAGACTTCCGGGTGGACTTGCACAGGTCAATGTCCTTCTCTCAACAGTCATGGGAGGTCTGTCAGGTTCTAATATTGCGGATGCCGCAATGGAATCCAAAATGATGGTTCCGGAAATGACAAAAAAAGGATTTTCCCTTGAATTTTCCAGTGTTGTGACAGCAGCGTCCTCAATGATCACACCGTTGATCCCGCCAGGAATCGCAATGATCCTCTACGGATGTATTGCAAACGTATCCATCGGAAAACTGTTTATGTCAGGTCTTGGGGTTGGGGCATTGCTCTGCATCACCATGATGATATTAGTTGGGGTTATCTCAAAAAAACGTGGATATGGTAACATTTCCACAGAGAAAATGACATGGTCACGCTTCTGGAAGGCATTTAAACCTGCAATTTTACCGCTCTTACTTCCAATCATTATCATTGGAGGTATCAGAATTGGCGTGTTCACTGCAACAGAGGCAGGAGCAGTTGCTATCATTTACGCAGCTTTTCTTGGATTGCTTTATAAAGAGATGCATATCAAAGACATGATACAGGGGTTAAAAGAGACTGCCTGCACAACAACGTCCATCATGCTGATCGTTTCAGCAGCATCTGTATTTTCATGGATCCTGACAAAAGAGCAGATTCCACAGGCTCTGACTGCATGGATGCTTGCAAACATTCACAGTAAATTTGTATTCCTGATCGTTGTGAATATTTTCCTTCTGATCGTCGGAATGTTTATCGAGGGAAATGCTTCCATGATCATTCTTGTTCCATTGCTTGCACCGATCGCAAAAGCATATGGCATTAACGAGATCCAGTTTGCGATGATCTACATCTTTAACAATGCGATCGGAGCACTTTCACCACCTATGGGAACATTGATGTTCGTAACCTGCTCCATCACAAAATGTAAGACGGCAGCGTTTATTAAGGAAGCAGTTCCATTCTACATTCTGCTGATCGTAAACCTGTTGCTCCTCACATGGTTTGAGCCATTTACAACATTTCTTGTAAATTTAGTATATTAGTTTAAATAGAAAATGCGGCTGCCACATAAACATGTGCAGTCCATTTTCCATATCAGTGATAAAAAAGAAAGGGAATAAATAATGGAAAAATTAAATTATGATGTAATAAAAAAAGTTGGCTATGATGGATATCTTCTGAAAGAAGCACCGGAAAAAGTGATGCAGTTTGGAGAGGGAAATTTCCTGCGTGCGTTTGTTGATTACTGGTTCGACCTTGCAAATGAAAAAGCGGACTGGAATGGAAAATGCTGTCTCGTCCAGCCGATCGCACAGGGGCTGAGCGACATGATCAATGAGCAGGAAGGACTCTACACGTTATATCTGCGTGGAAGTGAAAACGGTCAGAAAGTGGATGACAAGCGTGTGATCTCCAGCGTGAGCCGCTGCTTAAACCCATATGAAAAAGCAGGCTACGAGGCAATGATGGAATTAGCAGCCAGCGATGAACTTGAGATCATCGTTTCCAATACAACAGAAGCGGGAATCCAGTATGACCCTTCCTGCAAAAAAGATGACTGCCCACCATCAAGTTTCCCGGCAAAACTGACACAGGTGCTGTACCATCGTTATCAGGCAGGAAAAAAAGGGATCATCATGTTAGCCTGCGAGCTGATCGACAACAATGGAAAAGAGCTGTTAAAATGTGTCAACCAGTACATCGAACAGTGGGGACTTGAGGACGGATTTAAAAAATATGTCAATGAGGACTGTACTTTCTGCGGCTCTCTTGTTGACCGTATCGTGCCGGGACGCATCCGTGATGAGAAAGAGGTAGCGGAGTTAGAACAAAAACATGGTTACACAGATCCGTTATTGGATGTCGGAGAAGTATTTGGCGTATGGGTCATCGAAGGTGACGAAAAGTTAAATGATGTCCTTCCTTTCAAAAAGGCAGGACTTTCCGATAAAGTATTTGTTGTGCCGGATATGAGTCCATATAAAAAGAGAAAGGTGCGCATTTTGAACGGAGCGCACACCGGGTTCGTGCTTGGCGCATATCTCGCAGGAGAAAATATTGTGCGTGACTGCATGCATGACGACGTCATCAAAGGTTTTATGAACAAAATGCTTTATGAGGAGGTAATTCCGACACTTCCATTAGATAAAGACGATCTGCTGAAATTTGCAGCAGCAGTTTCAGACAGATTTAACAATCCATTTGTAAATCATGAATTAATGAGTATCTCTTTAAATTCAACATCAAAATGGAAAGCGCGCAACATGCCTTCTTTTTTGGAATATATCAAAGAACAGGGAAAACTTCCTGTGTGCCTGACAATGTCTCTGGCTGCCTATATCGCCTTTTACAGCAATGACATTCAGGAATTGACAGATGCGGGACTCATCTGCAGACGTCCGGCAGGAAACGAATATACCGTAAGCGATGACAGATGGGTGCTGGAATTTTATTATGAACACCGGGATGCATCTGCGGCGGAACTGGTGCATGAAGTGCTTACAAATAAAAAAATGTGGGATCAGGATCTGACCGGAATCGAAGGATTAGAGAAAGCGGTCACAGAGGATCTTGAGAAAATACGCAGGGAAGGAGCAAAGGCTGCTTATGCAGGCTGCCTGTAAATGCTTATGAAGACGATACAGATAGCACCGGTGGATAATGTGGCAGTTGCACTCTGCCCGATCAATGCAGGAGAGACCGTACAGTCCGGCGATCTGAGTCAGGTCGTGGTGACAGAGGCAATCCCGCAGGGACATAAGATCGCTTTGAAAAATATTGCAAAAGAAGAGAATATTATCAAATATGGCTTTGTGATCGGACATGCAACGACAGACATTCCGGCAGGAAGCTGGGTACATACGCATAACATGGCGACGAATCTGTCCGGTGAAATTGAATATTCCTATCATCCGGAACTTAAGCAGCCGGCATCAGAAAAACCGGAGTGTTTTAACGGATTCCGCAGGAAAGACGGACGTGCAGCGATCCGGAATGAGATCTGGATCATTCCGACAGTAGGGTGTGTCAATGACGTTGCTAAGAGAATGACAGCACTCAATCAGGATCTCGTGACCGGAACAATAGACGGTCTGTATACATTTGATCATCCATTTGGATGCAGCCAGACGGGACATGACCATGCACAGACCAGAAAGCTTCTGGCGGCGCTTGTGCGCCATCCCAATGCAGCAGCAGTACTTGTATTGGGACTTGGATGTGAGAATCTGACACATGAACAGTTCGTGGAGGAACTGGGCGATTATGATGCGGACAGAGTCAAATTCTTAACCTGTCAGGAAGTGGAGGATGAATTTGAAGCTGGAAGAAAATTATTGGAAGAATGTGCAGCCTATGCCGGACAGTTCCACAGGGAACCGATCCCGGTGAGCGAGCTTGTAGTCGGGATGAAATGCGGCGGTTCTGACGGACTTTCCGGTATCACGGCAAACCCGGCAGTAGGCCGTTTCAGCGACATGCTTGTGGCAAGAGGCGGTTCCACAGTTCTGACAGAAGTACCGGAAATGTTTGGTGCAGAGGGATTTTTAATGAACCGCTGTATTAATAAAGAGGTGTTTGAAAAAGCTGTCAGTATGATCAACGGATTCAAAAATTATTTTATAAGCCATAACGAGGTCGTATACGACAACCCAAGCCCGGGAAACCGCCAGGGTGGTATTACAACGCTCGAAGACAAGTCCTGCGGCTGCGTACAAAAAGGCGGTACAGCCCCGATCATGGATGTGATCGGATATGGGGACGCTGTTGTGACAAAGGGATTAAATATGCTTTATGGACCTGGAAACGATCTTGTATCAGCAACGGCGATGACAGCAGCAGGAGCGCACCTGATCCTGTTCACAACAGGACGTGGTACACCATTCGGAGCGCCGGCTCCGACATTGAAGCTGTCCACGAACAGCCGGCTTGCGGAAAATAAAAAAGGATGGATCGATTTTGATGCAGGCCCGATCGTTGAAGGAGAATCCATTGACGACGCAGCAAAACGTCTGTTACAGCTGGTGATCGAAGTTGCCAATGGAAAAGAAACACAGACTGAGAAGCGTGGATACAGAAGCATTTCCATTTTTAAGGATGGGGTTGTTTTGTAAAAGGAATCTTAATAAGCAGGGATATCATTCCAGAAAACAGGGGTACACAATGTGTGTCCTGCAATCTTGGAATATCCCTGCTTTATTTTGCTTTTTAGTAAAAGGTCTGTTATGATTAAAATAATAATATGTTTTAAGCAAAATTTATTGATGTGATGGCTGAGGAACGGATCAATCAGAGAGTTGTCGATTATACATAGAAAAAAGAGGAATCCACATGATTACAACAGTTTTATTAGATTTAGATGATACCATTCTTGATTTCCACAAGGCAGAAAAGGAAGCGCTGAAAAAAGCACTGCAAAAAGTTGGAGTGGAGCCAACAGAAAAATTGCTGGCGAGGTACAGTGAGATCAATCAGGCACAATGGAAAAAGTTAGAACTCGGTGAGTTGACGCAGGAGGAAGTGAAAATAAGCCGTTACCGGATCTTTTTTGAAGAATATGGGATAACAGCTTCGCCGGAAGAAACTGCGAAATGTTACGAGCAGAATCTTGCATATGAACACGAAAAAGTGGACGGCGCGCTTGAACTTTTACAGAAATTGCACGGTAAGTACAGACTGTATGCTGCATCCAATGGAACTTACGAAGTGCAGAGAAGGCGTATTGAGGAATCCGGGATTAAACCATATTTTGAGGACTTTTTTATTTCAAAAAAAATTGGATTTCATAAGCCGGATAAAAAATTTTTTGATTATTGTTTTACACATATTCCTGATTTTAAGCTGGAAGAGAGTGTCATTGTGGGCGACAGCTTATCCTCAGATATCCTTGGTGGAAAAAATGCAGGTCTGACTACAATCTGGTATCAGAGAGACAGAAATATAACAGATCATGGAGCAATCCATCCGGATTACCGCATTTTTGAATTGAGCGAATTGCCGGATTTATTAAAAAAATTAAAATAGCACATAAAGCTGCATGAATTGCAAAGAGTTATAAGGTATGTATACTGAATGTGTAGATTGTCATAAATACAAAATGCAGCAACAGAAATAAATGGAATAAATCGCAGTAATGTGCTAAAATAAGAGAAATCATGGTTCAAATTTGAAATATGGAATGTCAGCGGTCACAAGATAGAAAATCGTCAGGAAACATATTTCTGGCATAGGGCATCAGGAAAGGATAGTTTTATTATGGAAGAAAAGACAACAATGGAAATCACAAATGATAGATTGGAGGAGGCAATCAAAGATTACGCAGCAGACCGGACAAAAGAAAAGCTTACAGCAGTCTTAAATCTGCTTCGTCCGACGAAACTGTTAGTTCCGGCAATGTTAAAAGCACCGGATCAGCCAACTCCCTGCTTTTTAAAGAGTGGTACCGGCGAACAGTATTTTGTAGTGTACACCTCCAAAGAGCAGATGGCAAATGCACCAAAAAGCCAGGCACTCTTAAGCATGCCATTCCCGGCGTGCAACAGCGTTGCCGTAAAACCGGAATTGAATTTAAGCGGAATGGTCATCAATCCATTTACCGATAATCTGGTATTGAAGATTGAACTGATCCAGAAACTGCATGAGGCAGATGAGAAAATGGCAAAACAGCCAAAGCAGATCAAAATGACACCACAGCAGTTTCAGGCATTTGTGAAAAATCAGACAGAATTTTCTGTGATCCCAAAGCGCTTGTATACAGAAAAAGCGGAATTCGTGCAAAAACTCTGCGATGAGAAAGAGGCATTCGTCAATGAGCTTTTTGCGGCAGCATTCAAAGAGCCAAAACTTTATCCATATACAGAGGATGATTATTCCGTTATGGCATTGGATATTTCAGAGGATCTGACACTTATCCGCGTGGATCTTCCGGATAAAGGATTAGTGCCGCCACTTTGTTACAGAATCTATATTACATACAATCCATTAAAGGATGAAGCGCATTATTATACGATCGAGATGACAAAAGAAAAGGATGTAAGACTTCTCGGCGGCGTGACAGAGGATGCAAAACACGTCAGCTATGGAAATGCACCGGTGGAGGGCGCAGAGCTTCAGGAGATCATGAATCTCGCAAAAAATCCTGGGGAACTGACAAGTTAATTTGAAGTTTGGATTTAAACTGCCACTTGCAGGTTATGTTACGGATTTTTACAGCCTGCAAGCGGCAGTTTTTAAGTGAAACGCTAATTAATGCATGATGATATCCGCATATTGTCCGCGTACTACGGAGAGCAGTGCATCCGGATTGACGGTAATGGAGGTTCCAATACGTCCACCGCTGATATAGATTTTGTCAAAATTTCTGGCGCTGTCATGAAGAACGGTAGGAAACTGTTTTTTCATGCCAAGGGGAGTGCATCCACCACGTACATAACCGGTAATGGCTGTGATATCTTTTACGTGGATCATTTCTACGGATTTTTCACCGACTGTTTTTGCGGCAACTTTCAGATCAACTTCCTCTGCGATCGGCAGTACAAAAACATAATATTGTTTACTTTTTCCCTGCATGACAAGTGTTTTAAAAGACTGCTCCACCGGAGCTCCGGTGGCTTCGGCTGTGTGAAGCCCATCGATGAATTCGTCACATTCATAATTGATAATTTCATAAGGTATTTTATTTTTGTCAAGAATGCGCATGGCATTCGTCTTTACTTCTTTTCCCATGGTAATTTATTTCCTTTCAGATTGTTTTGCAAATTATGATAATTCTTTCCACTGTAGTCTAATCAAGACATGTTTGTATGTCAAGAAATTAACGATTTTTTATCTTTTTATACTTCTTTCATAAGCTGTATATTTACCGGAACCCAAAAGAATGGTATGATATTCGTTATAAAAGAAACAGCAATGACAAAAATTTTTGTTAAAGAGAGAGGATAGAAAAATGAAAGAGACATTAAAAAGAATAAAAGCGGACGTCATTTTATCAGCGTTATTGTGTGTAGCACTTGGAGTAGTTTTGATCATCTGGTCAGATGAGACAATTAGTGCAATCTGTATGCTGCTTGCATTTGGCTTAATTGTTATGGGTGTTGTAAATCTTGTGGGATATTTTACAAATCACAGACTGACATCTTTTAACGGAATGCTTGGTCTGATTCTGGTTTTAGTAGGTATCTGGCTGTTTGCAAGACCGGAGTACATCGCTATGATCATTCCGATTGTTATCGGTGTTATGCTGGCAGTCCATGGGATCAGCGATATCAAAATGGCTTTTGAGACAAAGGCAAACGGTTATGAGAAGTGGTGGAGTCCAATGATCCTTGGAATTATCAGCCTTGCACTCGGCATTATCTGTATCGTAAATGCATTTGGGGTTGTGAGCCTTGCAATGAAATTTATCGGAGTCGCATTGATCTATGATGGAATCTCTGATCTGTGGATCGTTTCAAGAACCGCAAAAGCTGCAAAGGCTATGAAGCAGGAGGCGGATGCGCTTGACGTAGACTACAAAGAAGTGGACGATTAAACCGGAGGTTCACGGGCGTAGTGCCGCAATTCTGTAGTGCTTTCTTAGGGCTTGAAGGGCAGATATAAGCGTCCTCTCACAAGTCGTGATTTTATAGGTTTA
>ERZ1023683.213-NODE-213-length-14820-cov-22.489130_pt1 | contig 14820 bp, 16 predicted proteins | sample MGYA00380345_ERZ1023683 | MGnify/ENA primary metagenome ERZ1023683 (study PRJEB33179, sample SAMN07449040) | human gut metagenome | biome: Human-gut; feature: Human associated habitat; material: Faeces | host: Homo sapiens | place: India:Kasaragod | collected...
GTGGTGCAATTCATAACGTTGACCGGGCATGTATAAGCGTCCTCTCACAAGTCATCCATAACGTAAATGAAAGAAAAACGGTGCAGACAAATATGATTTCCTTTGTGAGCCATGGAGATAAGACTCTTTAGAGGCTTATCGGAATGTCCGGCGAACAGGAACATCATACTTGTCTGTACCGTTTTTCTTTTTCATTACATATAAAATTCCGACTTGTGAGAGGACGCTTATATCTGCCCCTTCACACCCTGCGAAAGCACCACAAAATCTGCTGCTCCACGGTAAGTGAAACTCCGGTTATTAAAACTAAGTCTTGTGAAAGAAAACAGAAACTATTATAATATTTGATAGGAGCAACGAAATATTGCAGCGCAGAGGGAGAAGGGTGAAATATGTTTGAACTGATATTTATTATTATTGTGATCGCAGTGATCGTGTCAAAGGTAAAGGCACAGAATCAGGGAGCAAATCGAAACAATACTACCTATATAAATGGAAAACCGGTAAAGAATAACCGCCAACAAGTTTATGGAGCCGGGCAGATGAACCGTCAGCCACAGAACTATAGTGCAGGACAGTCAAGTCGTCAGGCACAGCCGTACAGAGGGGCACAGTCAAATCGACAGGCACAGCCGTACAGAGGGGCACAGTCAAATCGACAGGCACAGCCATACAGACCACAGCCGTCCGGACGTCCGGTGCAAAATCCTTGGTCACAGACGAATAGAGGAACGGCGCAGTCACGTCCACAGAAAAATCAGGATATTTTAAGCCGTGCAAAACAGAATGTGCAGGAAAATGATGAGGATCTATTAAAAGAGGCAGACAGAATGCAGCATGAGGCTGCAAGAGGAGCAGCAGACACACCAGTTCTGACACCGAGTAAAAAAGTTGCAATGCAGGGGGTAAAACCTGTTGGTCAGCAGATTGGAGCCGATTTTGATGAGGACTGTGATATCATGCAGAAATTGAACGATCTCATGATCATGGGCTATAGTGGTAATCTGGAATTTGACAGGGATTTTATTGCAGAAGGCGTGGATATGTTGAACAGCTATCAGGAATTTGGAAATAATTTATAGATTTCTGATCATGCAGCTCATTGAAAAATAGTTTACATAAATTGCGTTAGAAAAGAGGAAAACAGCGTGCGGCAATTACCAAAGAGCGGAGAATTTTACCGGCATTTCAAAAATAAATTATATCAGATCATTTCGGTGGCAAAGCATTCTGAGACGGGGGAGCTGCTTGTGATTTATCAGGCACTCTACGGAGATTTTGGTGTGTATGCAAGACCATTGGAAATGTTTATGAGTGAGGTTGACCACGAAAAATATCCTGATGTGGCACAGAAATACCGGTTTGAGCGGGTTGAGTTATCCTCGGATGTGCCGGCAGAAGCGCAGATGGAAACAAGTGTGCAGGGAGAATATGAGGGCGGTATCAATCCAAAAGTTCTGGAATTTCTGGATTCCGAAGACTTTGATGAGCGCTATAATATTCTGGTTGCACTGCGGGATGAAATCGATGACCAGACGATCAATACGCTGGCGGTTGCATTGGATGTTGTGATTCCGGAAGGTGACATTGACGATCGCTATGATCAGCTGAAGATGTGCCTTCGAACGAGACAGCGGTACGAGAGTAACCGTCTGAGATAAAAGAGGCAGCACAGTGTCGTTATAAAGTCATGAAAAAAGCATTTAGAAAAACAGTGCGCCTAGCGTTTGCTGAGCGTACTGTTATGATATCTGGAGGAAAATGTGACATCCTCCCCAAACCATGCAGGTGGGACGAAATGTTCTGCCTCTTCTTTTGTCTCAAATTCTACTTCGGCAAGCTGTAAAGGCGCAAGTTCCCCTTCAAAGACATCAAGTTCAATGGTCAGCTTATCGGTAAGTGGAATCAGGTATCTGCGCTTTTGGATGAGTATTCCATCAATTTTTTCTTTTAAGTGGGCAAATGCTTCTGCGTTTAACGGAAGATTATATTCCTCGCGGCACATCAGTCCCGCACCTTTGTAAGTCAATGTATATTTGTCATTTGATTTTCGGATGCGGACAACGGGATCTGTATTCAGATAACCCTGTTCAATGTGTTTACATTCGTATTGTTCTATATTTTCCGGGAGCCGGTCAATTAAATATTTGCGTTCGATTTCCATGAAGAGTTCCTTTCGTTATGATAAGTTTTAGTAATGGCTGTATTTATGATATGCCAATTGTCTGCATTTTGCAATGCGCAAGTGATATTGACGTGGAGTGAGCATCCTTTTATAATAAATGAGAACAGATCATGTTTAGAAATCACAGAAATAACGTTCTGTGGTTTGGCAGCAGAAGATTATTTTCTGCGAAAAAGATAGTTTTGAGACAGACAAAATGGAGGATAAACGGCATGAAAAAAGTTGGTATTTTTATGGCAGACGGATGTGAAGAGATTGAGGGACTGACAGTTGTTGATATTGTGCGCAGGGCAAAGTTAGAGATGACAACCATTTCTATCACAGATAAAAAAGAAGTGACCAGTTCCCATAATGTCACATTTTTGACAGACGCACTTGCATCAGAAGTTGATTTTGACGGATTTGATGCAATCGTTCTACCGGGAGGAATGCCTGGAACATTGAATCTTGGAGCAAGCGACATGGTCAATAAAGTGATTAAAAGGTTTGCAGGCGAGGGAAAAATTGTTGCAGCAATCTGTGCAGCACCGAGTGTTTTAGGGGCAGCAGGATTGTTGGAAGGAAGACATGCTACCTGCCATCCGGGATTTGAGGAAAAACTGACCGGTGCGATCACGAGTGAGGATGCAGTTGTTGTGGACGGAAACATTATCACAAGCCGCGGAATGGGAACTGCGATCGATTTTGGATTAGCGATCGTGGATTGCCTGACAGATTTTGATGAGGAAGTCGTAGAGCATGTGAAAAAAGGAATTGTCTATCGCAATTTTGAAGAAGTATAATCCTGATACAGAATATGCAAAAAGGGTTTTGCAAAAAATAATTCATGACAATAGAATGTTCGCAGAGCGCGCATTCTATTGTTTTCAGATTTACATAATGATGCACAAAAAAGCCACCGCAGATCTTGGGCAGATACCTAAGATGTGCAGTGGCTTTTTCCTAATGGCTAGTTTTTCATCTGTTCTTCCTGCTTCATGATCATTTTTTTGACCATTTCACCACCAATGCTTCCAGCCTGTGCAGAAGTTAAGTCACCATTGTAACCTTCTTTTAAAGGTACTCCAATTTCACTTGCAACTTCCTGTTTGAAACGGTTCATGGCTTCTTTTGCCTGTGGTACAGCCATTTTACTGGTGTTAGAACCTGAATTAGATCCGCTCATGGTTTCACCTCCATATTTTTTCCTTGTGTTATTTTAGGAGTGCAGCAGCGTCAGTTTTTCTGATAAATCAGAAGTAAGCCGCTGTTGTTTGTCCTAATTCTATTATTGACAGCATCTGAAAAAATATGTTGGAAATATCTGGAGATTTTGTGTTAATTGTGTTGACAATTTAAAAACTTTATGATTTACTAAGTTAGTAAGCTAAATTGCATGAGAATCATGGCGGCACATTTGGTGGCGTTTACAGATGCAAAATAAGAAGAAAGAGAGGTAAGGATATGATTCAGTTTACAACAAATAGCACAACATTACAAAATCATAGTAAGAATTACCTCGGTAAACGTTTTTAGGCAGCAGTTGACTGTTGTGGGAATAAGAGATATGTCCGTGGTGTAATTCGCCACGGACTTTTTATGTTTTAAGACAGATCAGCGGATAAATGCGCTTCGTGGTGAAGATACCGCGGAGCGTTTTTGGTTTACCGGGGGTTCGCAAAACAAGGAGGATTTATGAAGAAGTTAAGCAGTTATATCGGGCGTTACTGGTATGGTTATGTGTTTGCCGTTGCAAGCATGGTCACTGCCATTGCGTTAGATATGTTATATCCGAAGATCACACAGCAGATTGTGGATGACGTTATTTTAGGCGGGCAGATGGAGATTCTGACGAAGCTGTTGGCCGGAATCGTGCTTGTAGGAATTGGAAGAAGTATTTTTGGTTATTGTAAGGAGTTTACGTTTGATTTTCTGTCCTCGAAAATCGGGGCAGAGATGCGGAAAGATTTATTTAACCACATTCAGACCTTGTCCATGCGGTATTTTGACGATACCAATACAGGAGAATTGATGGCGAGAGTCAAAGATGATGTGGATAAAATACAGAATGCGTTAGGCTATGTGGGAATGTTGCTGATCGAGGTGACAATCCATGTGGTATTTGTTTTATACTGCATGTTTTCCCTGAATTGGAAAATGGCATTTCTGCCGGTTGCAGTCATGCTCTGCTGTGCTGTGGTGGCAATTATCATGGAGCGTAAATTGGATAAAGTTTATGAGGATATCAGCGAGGAAAATGCGGTGCTGACCACTGTTGCAGAGGAAAATCTGGCAGGTGTGCGCACGGTAAAAGCGTTTGCAAGGGAAGATTATGAGATCAAAAAATTTTTGTCCCACAATGAACGCTATTACAATCTGAACATCACACAGTCCAAAGTGCTGGTGCGGTATTATCCGCTGTTTCAGTTTGTCGGAAAAGTGCTTCCGGTGGCAATTACCATTCTTGGAGGAATTTCTGTGATGAATGGAAATATGTCATTAGGTGCGCTGGTCGCATATGTGGAATACAGCAGAAACTGTACCTGGCCAATGGAAATGATGGGATGGCTGACAAACGACCTGTCTTCCGCAGTCGCATCATATAAAAAAATCAAAAAGATATATGAGGTGAAACCGGAAATTGAGGATAGCCGGAATGTTGTAACGTTAGATCATGTCAGCGGAAATGTTGAGTTTGATCATGTTTCCTTCAAGCTGGATGGAAAACAGATTTTATCAGACATCAGTTTTTCGGTAAAAGAGGGAAAGACGCTCGGAATTATGGGGGCGACAGGTTCCGGAAAATCATCGATCATCAACATGCTGCATCGTTTTTATGACACAACGGAAGGCTCCGTCAGACTCGACGGTGTGGATATCAGAAAAATATCTTTAAGACAGCTAAGAAGAAGCGTTGCCGTTGTTTTACAGGATGTGTTCCTGTTCTCGGATACCATTGAAGAAAATATTAAAATGGGTAACCGCAGCACGATGCAGATGGACGAGATAAAGAGTGCCGCAGCGAGTGCGCAGGCAAGCAGTTTTATTGAAAAAATGGATGAACAGTATGAGACCGTTATCGGTGAGCGCGGTGTAGGACTTTCCGGTGGACAGAAACAGCGGATCAGTATCGCACGCGCATTGTCAAAACACAGCCCGATTCTTGTCATGGACGATTCCACTTCGGCTCTTGATATGGAGACCGAGCATGAGATCCAGAAGACATTAAACAGTCTGAAAGACACGACGAAGATCATCATTGCACACCGCATTTCAGCGGTCTGCCACGCAGATGAGATCATTTATCTGCAGGATGGCAGGATCGCAGAGCGCGGCACACATGAGGAGCTTCTTGCAAAGAAGGGACTGTATTATGACACTTATATGGCACAGTACGGCGGATATCTGGCATCTTAAAAAGTATGTCATGCAGAAGCTGGAAATAAAAATATAAAATGACACATATGGCGAAGGCAGGGCTTCGCTGGAATTTTGACCTGATTTCAATATAACACAGAAGGAGGCTACCATGGCAGTCAATTCATTTCGTGAAGACGAATATATGGAAAACACCGACAAAAAGAAGATTTTAAGCCGGCTGCTTTCCTATTTATTAGATTATAAATTAGCGATTGCCGGCGTTTTGGTCTGTATGGGGATTACCGTAGGAATCTCACTGGTAAACCCATTGCTGATCGAAGAGGCGATCGATCATTACATAGCGCAGTCAGATTTTAAAGGACTGATCGCACTTGGAATTTTTGCGCTCGCACTGAACGTTCTTTTTATCATTCTCGTAAAAGTAAGAATGTACAGTATGTCCGTGATTTCCAATAAAATATTATTAAAGATCCGACAGGATTTATATGAGCATATCCAGACGTTATCTTTCTCGTTTTTTGACAGCAGACCGACCGGAAAAATTCTTGCAAGAATCATCGGAGATGTCAATTCACTGAAAGATGTCCTGACGAATATGGTCACGACTCTGATCCCGGAATTTATCACCGTCATCGGTGTTGTCGTGATCATGATGATAAAAGACTGGCGTCTGGCGCTGGCATCCTTAAGCACGATCCCAATCATGATCGTCGGTATTTTTTTGGTGCAGAAAATATCTCATAAGAGATGGCAGATTTACCGTAAAAAATCATCCAACTTAAATGCCTATGTGCATGAGGACATTGCAGGGATGAATGTAGTGCAGAGTTTTGGTGCGGAGGACGAGACAAAAGAAATTTTTGAGAACCTGACGGATGAACACCGAAATGCGTTTGTGGATGCAGTCATTTTTGCAGATATGTTCGGACCGGTCATTGACTTCTGCTGGGGCATCGGAGCGATGATGCTATATCTGGTCGGTATCCGTTTCCTTGGATTTGAAAAAGTATCCGTCGGACTTCTGGTGGCGTTCGGAAGCTATATTAATATGTTCTGGAACCCAATCATGAATCTGAGTAACTTTTACAACAATCTGGTCACAAACCTGACAGCGGCAGAGAGGATTTTTGATATTCTGGATACCGAACCGGACATCACAGATGCAAAAGATGTAGAAGAGCTGCCGGAAGTAAAGGGTGAAGTGACATTTTCGCATGTTGGATTCACCTATGACCGGGGAACACCGGCGGAGACGAAGGTGTTAGAGGATGTCAATTTTGTCGTGAAACCGGGTGAGACGATCGCACTTGTCGGACCGACGGGCGCAGGAAAAACAACGATCGTCAATCTGATCAGCCGTTTTTATGATATTGAGCAGGGAAAAATCCTGATCGACGGATATGACCTGACGAAAGTATCCATGAACAGCCTGCGCAGACAGATGGGCGTCATGACACAGGATAATTTCATTTTCCACGGAACAGTGAAGGACAACATTTTATATGGAAAACTGGATGCCACCGACGAAGAGGTGATCGCAGCAGCGAAGGCTGTCAACGCACATGATTTTATCATGAAAATGGAAAAAGGCTATGACACTGAACTGAAAGAGCACGGAGCAGGACTTTCCATCGGACAGCGCCAGCTGATCGCATTTGCAAGAACAATGGTTTCCATGCCAAAAATCCTGATCTTAGATGAGGCAACTTCAAGCATTGACACGCACACCGAGATTTTAGTGCAGAGAGGGATCGAGGCTCTGCTTGCCGGAAGAACGAGTTTTGTCATTGCACACCGTCTGTCGACCATCCAGAATGCAGACCGTATTTTTGTGATTGACAAAGGCGGTATTTTAGAGCAGGGAAGCCCGGCGGAACTGATGGAGAAAAAAGGAGCTTATTATAAGCTTTATATGGCGCAGTTTGCAGAGCTGGGATGAAATTATCAGGGACACAGAACAAAAATTTTTTGATTTCTAAAAAATGAGGGAGATTTTTATAATGTATACAATCCAAAGAATTACCGAAGAAAATAAATCAGACATTCATCTGCTGAATGAACCATTTAAAATCTGGGGGAGAATGACACCACTTTTCGATGGAAAAGCATGGTCTTATCAGACGAAAGAGTTACCACAGGAAAAGCAGTATGAAATGTGTTTTCCTGATTTTGAAAATAACTATGACGAAATGAAAAGTGAGTATTTTTTTGCAGGGGCATATGATGGGCAGGGAACATGCATCGGGCTTGCCGTCTATAAAAATGACTGGTTCGATTATCTGTATCTGGATGACCTGAAAGTGAATGGCAGCCACAGGGGACATGGCATTGGGAAAATGCTGATCGAAGAAGGCAAAAAGATTGCTCTCGAAAACGGATATCATGGCATTTATACGATAGGTCAGGACAACAATCTTTCTGCCGATCTTTTTTACCTGAAAAAAGGTTTTGAAATTGGCGGATTCAATACGCAGGTTTACAAGGGGACGAAGCAGGAAGGAAAAAGTGACATCTATTTTTATTTAGATATTGAATAGCATCAGGAGCAGAAAAATGAGTAAATTGTATTTTGTACGACATGGCGAAAGCGAATGGAATGTAGCAGACAAAATCTGCGGAAGAACAGATATTCCGCTCACGAAGCGAGGTCATGAACAGGCGGAGAAAACCGGGAAAAAGATCGTGGCAGAGGGGATCAAGGCAGATGAAATTTTATATTCTCCACTGCTTCGGGCGGCAGACACTGCAAAACATATCAGCGAAATGACAGGAAGCCCGGCACATATGGAGCCACGACTGATTGAACAGAACTTTGGTATCTGGGAGGGAACTTCGCCACGCAATTCGGCTGAGTTTTTGGAGGCAAAGAAAGATTTTTTGAACCGTTATGAAAATGGTGAATCCATGTTTCAGGTGGCACATCGGATTTATGGACTTTTGGATGAACTGAAGGCACAGCCGGATAAAACGTATATCCTTGTGGCACATAATGGGATTGCAAGAGTGGTGAAGTCTTATTTTTCGGATATGACAAATGAGGAGTATGCGGCATTTGGAGTGCAAAATTGCAGCGTGACGGAGTTTTCGTTTGAGGAAAAAAAGGAAATATGTAAATGAAAATAGCACTGGCAGCAGTTGGATTTTATGAGCGGGATATAGAATATAATAGAAATAAAATTTTAAAATGTCTGAAAGAAAACAGTGGAAAAGCGGAGCTGATTTTATTTGGTGAAACCTTTTTACAGGGCTTTGAGGTCTTGGACTGGAAGTATGAAACAGATCAGCATATGGCATTATCTGTCTCTGACAGTAATATTCAGATGATACGGAAAGCAGCAGAAGAGAATGCACTGGCAGTGTCTTTTGGATTCCTAGAGAAAGCGGAGGATAAAATTTACAGCAGTCAGCTTACCATCGGTGCAGATGGAAATATTTTAAATCTGTTTCGCAGGGTGTCAAAAGGCTGGAGGGAATCTTTTGCGGATGAACATTACGCAGAAGGAGATATGTTTACAAAATTTGAATATCTGGGAAAAACATTTTCAATTGGTCTTTGCGGCGATTTGTGGGATGAGAAAAATGTCATGCAGATAAAGAAACTTCGAGCGGATGTGGTGCTCTGGCCTGTATACACAGATTTTCCGGCGAAAGAATGGAATACGGAAATGAAGTATGAGTATGCCGCACAAAGCAAGAAAATTGGCGGGCAGGTTTTACTTGTAAATTCAGTTTGTTTCAGTGGAAATGAAGAAGAATTGGCAAAAGGCGGTGCCGTCTGTTTTTTGGATGGGCAGATAAAAGAAGAACTTCCGGCAGGGAAAGAAGGCGTGCTGATGGTACAGGTTTGATGAATAGTTGTTACATTTTTAGATGTTTGTAACTTATCTTTTCTAAATTCTTTTGTTACAATAGGATGTAGAAAATGTAAAAAAATTAACATACAAGGGAAAAAGGGTATGTGTGTTAATGGATTTCAGTTTTCGAAAACTTATTAACAACAGATTGAAAAAAGGAGAAGATTACTATGGCAAACAGAATTATGTTAAACGAAACATCTTATCACGGAGCAGGTGCGATTGAAGAGATCGCAAATGAAGCAAAGGCACATGGTTTCAAAAAAGCTTTTGTATGTTCCGATCCAGATCTGATCAAATTTGGTGTGACAAAGAAAGTGACAGATGTTCTTGATAAAAATGGTCTTGCTTATGAAATTTATTCTGATATCAAAGCAAACCCAACCATTGAAAACGTACAGCATGGTGTAGAGGCATTCAAAAAATCTGGTGCAGATTATCTTATCGCAATTGGCGGTGGATCTTCCATGGATACTTCCAAAGCAATCGGAATTATCATTGCAAATCCGGAGTTTGAAGATGTAAGAAGTCTCGAAGGCGTTGCTCCTACAAAGAAACCTTGTGTACCGATCATCGCAGTACCAACAACAGCAGGTACAGCAGCAGAAGTTACCATCAACTATGTTATTACAGATGTCGAGAGAAAGAGAAAATTTGTCTGCGTAGATCCACATGATATGCCGATCATTGCAATTGTTGATCCAGATATGATGTCTTCCATGCCAAAGGGATTAACGGCTTCTACCGGTATGGACGCTTTGACACATGCCATTGAAGGATACACAACAAAAGCTGCATGGGAAATGACAGATATGTTCCACTTAAAAGCTATTGAAATTATTTCCAGATCTTTAAGAAGTGCAGTTGCCAATGAAAAAGAAGGCCGTGAAGGCATGGCACTTGGACAGTATATTGCAGGAATGGGATTCTCAAATGTAGGACTTGGAATTGCTCATTCCATGGCACATACTTTGGGTGCAGTTTATGATACACCACACGGAGTTGCATGTGCGATGATGCTTCCAATCGTTATGGAGTATAATGCAGAATGCACAGGTGAAAAATATCGTGAGATCGCCCGTGCAATGGGAGTAAAAGGTGTGGATGATATGTCTGTGGAAGAGTACCGCAAAGCAGCAGTAGATGCCGTACAGAAATTATCCATTGATGTTGGTATTCCAACAAAACTGGAAGCTTTGAAAGAAGAAGATTTAGATTTCCTTGCTGAGTCTGCACATGCAGATGCATGCGCACCAGGTAATCCAAAAGATGCAAGCGTGGAAGACTTAAAAGCACTGTTCCGTAAACTGATGTAAAACCCGAATTTAACTAGCGTAGTGCCGCAGATTCTGCAGTGCTTTTATAGGTTGTGAAGGGCAGATATAAGCGTCCTCTCACAAGTCATTCTTACTATGTTGATTAAAAAGAAAAATCGTACAGACGAAATATTATGTTTCTGTTCGCTGGACATTCCGATAAGCCTCTAAAGAGTCTTATCTCCATAGCTCACGAAGAAAATAATATTTGTCTGTACGATTTTTCCTTTCATCTACGCTGTGAGTGACTTGTGCATGTACTCTTATATCTGCCCTGCTTTACGTTATGAATGTAGCCACAAAATCTGCCTAATTTACGATATATAAATTGACAAATCACATATATGTTATGATAAGATATTGTCATAGAAATCGGAAATTGAGGGTGATTTATGTATGAGAATATATGATAAAGATAAATTGGATAATCACTACAATAATATACTAAAAAACAACATAGATAAAATTATGTTGGGTGGCGTTGGAGATACATTGCTATATGATGCAAAAGATGATGCAAGAATGTCTTTGGTAGTCCTTATTAGAATGTCATCTAACATTACAAATAACATTATTAGGCACATGGAAGAATTAAAGCTGTTAGAACCCGATTTGTATTATTATCCCCAGGAAGATTTTCATATTACGGTTATGGATATATTAAAAGGTGAATTGGGAAGAACCGTACCCGCAAATATCAATGAATACATCAACACAATTTCAAGATGTGCAGAGGAGATTTCTGCATTTGAAATCCTTTTTGATGGTATGACAGCAAGTGATAATGTTGCCTTGGTAAAAGGGTATTATGAAGAGCCTCTGGAAGTGTTCCGAAAGATGTTACGAGATAACTTAAAACAGCAAGGATTGCCATTAGAAGAACGATATGAAACGTTTTCATCTCATATTTCAGTAGCAAGAATACCTAATAAGTTAAAAAATCCAAATGAATATATTGATTTTATAGGCAGAAATTGTACTTTTGGTATTATGAAAGTAAAGTCATTTGAGATTTGTTTTCATAATTGGTACGATTCTCAAAAAACTGTATTAAGGAAAATACAACTAAGGACTTGAAACTTTGAATTTGTGAGGGTGTCTGATGAAAAGAGTAACAGGATTTAATTATATATTACTAACACTAGGTGCTTTTGGCGGATTAATGCTGGAAGCAATCATTGCCTATGGAATAGAACCTTTTTTATATGGGAGACAATTAGTGGAATGGTCTGATTTGCAACATATTACTCACTGGATTATTACCTGTATTATGTGGGGAATAATAAGCTTTCTTATCATGAATTTTGCCAAAAGAAAATATGATTTTGATATTTGGAGAAAAGGAAAAAAAGTAAAAACATGGCAATGGATTTTAGTTGTTGTTTTGATTTGCGGAAGCCTGACCATGTCATATATAGAATGGAATGGTTCAAAAGTGCTTTTGGAATTTCAAAAATTAGGTGTATTACGATTCTTTTTCCAGTATATTTATTACATATTCGAAATTGTATTAGTCACACTGATTCTTGTATTTGGGCAGATAGCATGTGAGAAATGGTTTAAAAGAGTAAACATTCCTTATGGAGGAATTGTAATAGCAATTACATGGGGTATGGGGCATTTCTTGACAAAAGATTTTTCGACGGGAATATCATGTATGTTTTTAGGATTGGCATATGGAAGCATATATTTATTAGTAAATCGTGATATACGCAAAACTTATCTGATTTTGTGGGTTATGTTTGTTTTATAACTTCCTGTTTATATTACTATAAGAAATGATGCTAGTGGAGGTGTAAATGATGATTCAAAAGATATTTTCGTTTGATGAATATGAGGGGTTTGTCAATGAATTAGCTAAACATCCTCAATATTCAGATCCTCATTTTACTTACGATAAGAATAATCTATATTGTTCATTAAAGTCTAAAGATAAGCATGCTTATGTTGTTTTGGAAAATTTCCACTTTTTCCATTGGAAGAGTATGGGAAATTTCTAGTAAATCAAAATTAAAAACTAATACCAAAAAATGAATAATTTTAAAAAAGTGGGAATAGAATAATGACAGAATGCGCAGAGTGTGATAATATCAGTCTATGAAATATATTACCGAAAAATAAAAATTATTATAAAAGTGGGAATAGGAGATCGTAGCATGCAGCTTATCGTAAGAAAAGAGTATTTAAACGAACTGATTGAATTGTATGGGACACCGGATATAAAAGTAATTACAGGCATCAGACGAAGCGGTAAATCAGTATTGCTGCAAGAGTTTGTCTCTTATCTGCAGTCATTAGAGGAAACGGTAAATATTGTTATGATAAACCTCCAGGAATTAGAGTTTGATTATTTGTTGGAGTATCATGCATTGCATAAGTATATCTTGGATCAGTACAAAGAGGGAATGACGAATGTTTTATTGATTGATGAGGTTCAGCTATGCCCGCAGTTTGAACTTGCAATTAATAGTATTTATGCAAAAGGAATTTATGATATTTATATTACCGGTTCAAACGCATTTTTGTTAAGCTCAGATTTAGCAACACTTTTTACAGGGAGAACGATGGAAATAAAAGTATATCCATTTTCTTTCGTGGAATATCTAACTTATTATGGAATTACAGACAGGTATGATGAAGCTTTTGATCAGTATGTCCGAACTGGTGGTATGCCTGGATCTTATGTATATAAGACTGGGGACAGACAGTATGATTACATTAGGGATGTGTATTCAACCATTCTTATCAGAGATTTGGTTGAAAAGTATAAGATAAGAAATAAATCAGAGTTTACTAATATATCTGAATTCATGATGGATAACATCGGTAATTTACTTTCGCCTAATAATATCAGCAAAACTTTAAAAAATGACCAGAGCGAGATAACCAGAAAGACGGTGTCAAAATACATTGGGTATTTGGAAAATGCATTTCTGTTCTATGAGGCAAAACGTTATGATTTAAAAGGGAAAAAATATCTGGCAAATAATAGTAAATATTATCTTTGTGATACATCATTTCGTTATGCAGTCAATGGTACGCGAAACATGGACTTTGGAAGAGTTTACGAAAATATTGTTTATCTGGAGCTGCGTAGGAGAGGATATGAGGTATATGTGGGAAAACTTTATAAAAAAGAAGTGGATTTTGTAGCAAAGAAACGTGAGGCTCAAATATATATTCAGGTAAGCGATAATATTTCAGATGAAAAGACATTTGAAAGAGAATATTCACCTTTGCTTGCAATAAGAGATGCATATCCTAAGATGATAATTGCAAGAACACATCATGAAACATATGATTACAAAGGAGTGCAAGTGGTTGATATCTGTAGATGGTTACGAGAATAGTACCAACTGCTGAGTTCATAATTATACAAGGTGTCAGGTACTATGAAGCATAAGTAAATAGTGATTCAAATTTCAGTGTAGATAGTTGTAGGAAGAGGCATTTCTTGATAAGTTAATCGAGTTGTTGGATTAGTTCTAATCGTTTTATTTGCAATCTTATTGCGAAAATAGCAAAAATGATTTAAAACAGGTGAAATCTCAATCGGAATTTACAGGAGGTAAGGATGCTTACTTTATATGAGCCAAAATATGAGGACTTGTGGTTTCGGAAAATGATGCTGGCCGATGAAGATACCATGTCCTACAATCATGCGTGGGGCGGGACAATCCCCTGGCCGGAGGATAAATGGAGCGGCTGGTACAATTATTGGATCGCTTGCCACGAGGACAAGCGGTATTATCGGTACCTAAAAAATGAAGATGGTCAATTCGTTGGAGAAATTGCGTATCACTACGATGCCGAAACACAGCATGAGATAGCCGATGTTATCATATATTCGAAATACAGAAGAAAGGGCTATGGAAGCGAGGCGTTGGATCTGCTGTGTTTCGTAGCGAAAAACAATGGGATTTCAGTTCTCTACGATGATATTGCAATTGACAACCCCGCTATTACACTTTTTCTGAAGCATGGATTTGTGGAAGAATACCGAACAGAAGAAAAAATAATTCTCAAGAAGGAACTGTGATACAAATTCATGTTGAACAAAATCGCTGCGCGATGGCCTGCCAAGGCTGTGGCGCAGCTTTCTTTT
>ERZ1023683.229-NODE-229-length-14166-cov-8.432358_pt1 | contig 14166 bp, 12 predicted proteins | sample MGYA00380345_ERZ1023683 | MGnify/ENA primary metagenome ERZ1023683 (study PRJEB33179, sample SAMN07449040) | human gut metagenome | biome: Human-gut; feature: Human associated habitat; material: Faeces | host: Homo sapiens | place: India:Kasaragod | collected...
TTGCATAAAATAAGGTAAAAAAAAGGGAAGCCGCGCGGCCTCCCTTTTGGAATGGACGAATAAAATCAGATACGCTTGAGCATAACCAGGCCCGCGGAACAAACCAGAATCAACCCCAGCACAGCAGCCAGGTAAGGCACCGGAAAATCCCCGGTAGCGGGGGTATCCACCTCTTCGGCCTCGCTTTCCGCAGGAGCTTCGGTTGCTTCCGTAGTGGGGGCTGCGGTCTGTGCATTGTTCACGGTATCAGCGTCAGCCACGGTGCTGTTTACGGTAATAGGTTCGCTGCGAATATTGCGGGATGAGGATGCCGTGGGTGCGGCAGTTGCGATCGAATCAGCGGAGACGGCCGCATGGCTGCCGCAGGCAACACAGAACAACAGCAGCGCAGCAACGATCACCGCACACAAAAAACGCTTCAACGGCGCAAAACCTCCCTTTTGCATAAAATAATATATCCAATGGGCACAAAAACCATACATACATGCAAAACCGCCGGCAACAGTATCCCTGCGCCAGCATGCTATATAACATCTACATGTTACCACGTTTTACGCCAATGGTCAATATGAAGTGGTTAAAAAGCAGATGGTTCAGACAAAACAAAGCAAAAAACAGCGCAGAAATGCTGAAAATGTATGGCGGAAGCAGTGATTTGCACCGTCGAACCCCCCAGAACCCGCCATTTGAAAAACAGCGGCGCAGTGTGGCTTTCCTGAAAGGAAAAACAGAGCCGCAACGCTAAAATCTACTTGACAGCGACAGGAAAAAACGATAAAATATTAAAACTAGTGCGGCTCCCACCGGGCCGCACGACTTTTTAATTGCTAAGGAGACATTGACAATGGCCAAAGAAGTTGTTGTTACCCATGAGGGTTATAAAAAGCTGGAAGAAGAACTGGACACCCTGAAAACTGTCAAGCGTTCCGAGATTGCTGAAAAGATCAAGGTTGCCCGTGGTTACGGTGACCTTTCTGAGAACGCGGAATACGATGCCGCCAAGGAAGAGCAGGCTGTGGTTGAAGCCCGCATTGCTGACCTGGAAGCTACCCTGAAGGTTGCCCGCATCATGGACGACAGTGACCTGAGCCTGGATACCGTTTCTATCGGTATGCATGTGCGCATCCTGGCAGAGGGCGATGAGCCGGATGAAGCTGAAGAGTATGATATCACCGGTTCTACCGAAGCCGACATCGACCAGGGCCGCATCAGCGATGAAAGTCCGGTCGGCGCTGCCCTCATCGGCCACAAGGCTGGCGATAAGGTTGACGTTACCCTGCCCAACGGCAATATTTTGGAATACACCATTCTGGGTGTCAGCCGCAGCCGCTGATCACCCCCGGATATAAAAACAGGAAAGGAACCTGCGCCATGGAACAGAACAAGCAGTCCGCCCCCCAGAACGCCGCATCGGAAGCGGCAGTACGGCGTCAGAAGCTGGCCGACCTCAAGGCCGCCGGCCACGACCCGTTTACTATCACCAAATGCAAGCAGGATGCTTTCTCTGCTGATTTGAAAGAAGAATATAAAGATTTGCCCGCTGAGGAAGATACCGGCCGTATGGTCAGCCTGGCTGGCCGTATGATGTCTAAGCGCGTTATGGGCAAGGCCAGCTTTGCCCACCTGCGCGATGCGAAAGGTGATATCCAAATCTTCGTCAAGCGTGATCTGCTGGGCGATGAAGCATACGCCGCATTCAAAAAGATGGATGTGGGCGATATCATTGCCTGCACCGGCGAAGTGTTCCGCACCAAAATGGGCGAACTGAGCGTGCGCGTGCATGAGCTGACCTTGGTTTCCAAGAGTCTGCTGCCTCTGCCCGAAAAGTTCCATGGCCTGACTGACCGTGAAGCCCGCTACCGCCAGCGCTATGTTGACCTGATCGTCAACCCCGAAGTCAAGGATACTTTTGTCAAGCGCAGCCAGATCCTGAAAGAGATCCGCGCTTACCTGGACGAAAAGGGCTTTTTGGAGGTCGATACCCCCATCCTGACCCCGTTTGAAATCGGCGCTTCTGCCCGTCCTTTCTATACCCATCACAATACGCTGGATATGGATATGGTGCTGCGCATCGAGACAGAGCTTTACCTCAAGCGCCTGATCGTGGGTGGCATGGACCGTGTATATGAGGTCGGTCGTATCTTCCGCAACGAGGGTATGGACCCCAAGCATAACCCCGAATTCACCACCATTGAGCTGTATCAGGCATTCACTGATTTCCACGGCATGATGGATCTGGTGGAAGAGCTCTACAAACGCCTGGCTCTCAAGGTCTGCGGCAGCATGGAGATCACCTACCAGGGCAAGCAGATCGACTTGGGCCACTGGGAGCGCCTGACCATGGTGGAGGCCGTCAAGAAGTATTCCGGTGTTGATTTCAATGACTGGAAAACCGATGAGGATGCCATCACCGCTGCTAAGGAGCACCATGTGGAGCTGCCCGAAGTTCCGACCAAGGGTGCGATCCTGGCAGAGTTCTTTGATGCATTTGTTGAAGATAAGCTCATCCAGCCTACTTTTATCTATGATTATCCTGTCGAAATCAGCCCGCTGGCCAAGCGCAAGCCCAATGACCCGGCGTTTACTGAGCGGTTTGAGTATTTCATTGACTGCACCGAGTATGGCAACGCATTCAGCGAGTTGAATGACCCCATCGACCAGAAAGCACGTTTTGAGCGCCAGGTTGCTGAGCGCAAGGCCATCGAGCCCAACTGCAAAGCCCAGGTTGATTACGACTATGTTACCGCTTTGGAATACGGCCTGCCCCCCACGGGCGGCCTCGGCTTCGGCGTTGACCGTCTCGTCATGCTCCTGACCGACAGCGCCTCCATCCGCGATGTTCTGCTGTTCCCCACGATGAAGCCCATCGACTAAAAAGCATTGATTCTACGCCTTTTATCAACCGCGTTTGGCTGATTTGACACCACATTGACACCAAACTTGTGCAGAAAAGGCTTTACAAAAAGCAGAGAGTTATCCTCTTACGGATGACTCTCTGCTTTTTTGTTTATGTAGTTGTGCATTTCTGCGCGGAAGTAATGAGGTGATACCATTCGCAGCTTTTACATTCCGGCAGGTCACCGCAGGCAGGAACGCCGGTATCCGGGTCATCGGGGCAATTATAATAATCATATTTCCAGTTCATTTGAAATCCCTTCATCTTAAAAAGTGCATTATAAAATTGCCTACTCTCACTCGGCTGTTATCTCTGTCCGATGGTTGCTTACTCGGCGGGTTCCATCTTCTCCATGCAATCACCGCAAATGATGTTCACGGCTTTTGTGGCTCTTACGCTCTGGTGACAGCAGGGGCAAATATATTTGCGGGTGCTGCTGGGCTTCTTGGTCTTGGTGACGGTTCCGTTGCCTGCCCCTTTGGGGAGTGTTCCAATTACATCCCACAGGCTGACCGCCTCGCACATCTGAAGGTCTTGCCAGCCCTGTTCCTCGATGAAATCCAGCAAAGGAAGTCCGGGGCTTGTAATCGTCCATCCGTATTTTGGATGCTTCTCAACGCAAAGCCCGTGGCTTTCGGCAATCTCCTTATACTTCCGATTGTGGTAAAAGTTTCCGGAACCACTGGTATCTTTGATACCTTTTTCTGCCGCCAGACAATGACACATCTCATGCAAAAGCGTACTGCAAGTGTCTTCTATCGGGCGGCTAAGTGTGGCGCTGCTGATGTTGATTTCATACCGCCGCTCGTCTCCTGCCTGCCAAACCTTACTGCAAGTGAAATGCCCATAAGCGCCCACGGTCTTTTTTAGGCTGATGACAACTTCGGGCAGTTCCCCATTGAAAAATCTGGCGTTCAGCAGGCGATACATTTTTTCAAGCTGTCCTGCAACGCGGCTGGTTTTGACGGTCTTTTTCATTTTGAAAACCTCTCTTTCAAAGTTCACTTTTAATCGCCTTTGGCGGGGGTGGAAATTATTGGCCCCAACCGGCGACCAAAAAGAGAGGCAAATAGAGGCTGTGGCAAGGGAAACGTGGAATACCGAAGCCGAGCGAGGATATGCCGCGAAAGCCCCTTGCCCAAAGCCGAGAGTTGCCCATAATACTGGGCGCGGTTGGGACAATCCCCCGTCGTTCCCCTGTTTGTGCCGGAAAACGGCGCAAAGTCCAAACCTTCCTTAAAAAGCCCAAAAGTTTGAACTTTTGGTGCGCAGAAGTGGCCCCGCATAAAACAGGTATTTGGGCCGCGTCAAAACTTATATTCAAAAGGAGCGCATGAAAATGGCCTATTATGGCTACATCCGAGTGTCAACCAAAGGGCAGGTGCCCGGAACCTCTTTGGCCGAGCAGGAGCAGCAGATAAGGGAGCGCTATCCGACTGCAACCATTGTAAGAGAGGCAGCGTCCGGCGCTCACGAACGGCAGGTATTTGACAACCTGTGCAAATCCTTACAGGCGGGTGATACTTTGGTGGTCTGCAAAATGGATAGGTTTTGCAGGTCAGCAAAGGAAGGCTTGCAGTATGTGGATTTGCTGCGGGATAAAGGTGTTGCCGTCCACATTCTCAATATGGGCCTGTTGGACAACTCCCCTATGGGGCGGCTTGTGGCAACGATGCTGCTTGCTTTTGCTGAATTTGAAAGAGCGCAGATAATCGAGCGCACTCAGAGTGGCCGACAGGCAGCAATGGCAAAACCGGGCTTCCGGGATGGACGCCCGCAAAAATTCACGGCATTGCAGGTGAAACACGCACTTGGGTTACTAAGTGAGTATAGTTATAAACAGGTAGAGGCCATGACAGGCATTTCCAGAAGCACCCTGCAAAGGGCTAAGAAGAAAGTTGAGGTACAACAATGAAAATTACTATCAAACTGTCCGAAACAAACAATGCACTGCTCAACCGCGTGCTCAAGGAAGAAAAGGTGGACGCAAGCGAGTTCGCCAACAACGCTTTCCTTGACAAGTTCCTGCCGGTATCGGAAAAGCTGGGGATTGAAGCAGGCTTCATCCTTCAGGAGCATGAAGCCGGAACGCTGAATGCGTGGCTCGTCAAACAGAGCATCTCCCGTGGAATCCGTTGGCTGGGAAAGCACCCTATCCGTGACAACGCCATTCTAAAACAGATTCTTGAACGCTTCCCGTTTGGCGCGGAAGACAACGGGAAAATTTCAACCTGCAATGAATGTGTGCAGTCGGATATGGATAGGGTGGTTGCACTGCTGAAAGAGCGTGTTCCCGGTTATGTACCCACGAAGAACGGATATGACGGACTGGTGGAAGATGTTCTTGCAAATTGGGAGTACATCTGGGACGAAGCCATCGTATATAACGTGCTGTCCACGATTGTGTACACCAACGAACCGAAGAAAGACTTTGACTGGTATGACGGCCTGAAGTTGCTGCATCTCATTGATTTTGCAGCATGGCAGCAGTGGTGTGATGCGTGATAGTGCATCACGGCGGATGGCTGCAAACCCAAGGGGGCAGGAACGGCGAAAAGTCGTTCCGATGGGGGCCGCAGCCCCCACTGGCGGCAAGCAGGTCTTGTTGGCAGCGGGGAGTCCAGAGGGGTCACGCCCCTTTGGCAAGGTAAGCCCACAAGGGCGGTGGGAGTTTCCACAGAAACTGCCATACCTTGTATGACACAGCAGATGAAGACTAAATGCACTGCCTACTTTTGCATTGCATTTTAAGTCGCAATCGGATGGGGCATGAACCCCGCCGAGAAAGGAGAAATTATGATGGCGTGTGCCATGAAGTTTAGTGCGGGCGCAGTCCGCAATCAACTTCGCCACAACCGGCGAACAATCGAACATTCGAGCAACCGGGATATTGACCCGGAGCGGCTGGAACACGACTATGTTCTGTCGCCAGACCGGGGCATGACCGGGTACGATTACTTTTTGCAGCGCAAATCGGAACTGTACTGTTACAATCGTGACGATGTAAAAGTTATGGTTGGCTGGATAGTGACAGCCCCGCAAGATTTAGACCCTGCCCGCTATGATGACTTTTTCTGTGCTTCATACGATTTCTTGGAAAATCGTTATGGCAAGGAAAATGTCGTGCAAGCCATCGTCCACGATGACGAGGGCGGCCAGCCGCATTTGCATTTCTGTTTTATCCCTGTTGAGGAAGACCCGAAGCACGAACAGGGCTATAAAATCTGTGCGAACGATGTGCTTGACCGCCGCGAACTGCGCAATTTTCATCCTGACCTGCAACGCTATCTGGATGAACACGGTCTGGAAGATGCCCACGTTATGACCGGCGTAACAAAGCGGCAGGGGGGCAACCGCACTGTCGCGCAGCTGAAAGTCGAACGCGAACAGGAATATCAGCAGGAAGTAGAGCGTCCCGCACTATATTTTGGAGAATCCAAAATTGAACAAGGACTTCACTTTTAAGGAACGGCCATGAAACAGATTGTATGGATTATCAACTGCTATCTATATGGCGCAACACTGATTCTGCTGGTTGTGCTGGCACTGCTGGTGTATCTGCGCGGGCAGGCCAATCATCTGCCTAATCCGTTCGTCCGCAGAAATATTGCCTATCGCCCCAAAGAAAAGGCACAGGGCGTGTTGTTGGGGAAGAAATTCGGCCTGCTGGCTTATTCCCCCGAACAGGACGAGGGACACATTCTTGTAATGGGGCCATCCGGCACAGGCAAGACAAGTGCCCTGTTGATTCCGACTTTGCGGAGTTGGCAGGGCACGGCTCTTGTGGTAGATATATCCGGCGACATATCAGCTAATGTGCATACAGAGAACAAAATCATTTTTGACCCCACGGCGGCAGATTGTATTCCGTATGATGCGTTTGCGTCCATTGATGCTGCTCCGGACGATACCGAGCGGCAAGAGCGTTTGGAGCAGCTGGCCTATCTGCTGCTGCCGGACAAGGCCAACGACAGCGAGGCGGGAGTTTTTTTCACCAAAAACGGGCGCAAGATGATAACGGCAGCCCTTATCTGCTATTATGGCATGGGCTGGGGCTTTATCGAAATCTGCGAGTTTTTCCTCGGCCATGATTGGCGCTCCCTGCTGAACGATATTGCCAAACAGGAAAACACCGCAGCCAACGCATATATTAGTTCCTTTGCCGGGGCCAGTGAGCAAAATACCGCAGGCTGCAAGCAGAGTGCAGATGACGCGCTCAAACTATTTGCAACGAACAGCAAAATTAAAAATGCACTTAGAAAAGTTCCGACTTATGAGAAATCCATCTGTCCGGCCACTTTGGAGCAGAACAGCATTTATATTTTCATCCCGGACGAAAAACTCAAAATCTATGGCAACCTGCTGCGCATTATTACGGCCCAGTCGATGGAATACTTTTCATCCAGACCGCCGGAACACAAGCAGATGATTCTATTTTGTCTTGACGAATTTGCCTCGTTCGGCAAGCTGCAAATCACCGAGGCCTTGCGCAAACTGCGGAAGCGTCACATCCGTATTATGGTGCTCACCCAATCGCTGGCCGACCTCGATATGATTTACGGTAAGGACGAACGGAAAGCCATGCTGGGCAACTTTAAGTTTACAGTCCTACTCGGCTGCAAGGACACCGAAACGCAGGAATACTTCTCCAAAATGATAGGCGAAAAGCACACACTGCTGGTCGCCGATACCAGCCAGAAGCCGCAGCCTATCATCAAGCCCGCAGACCTCGCACACTTGGAACATGACCTCATGGTTATTTGCGATGACGGGGCCGTGCGGCTGCATAAGAACTTTTACTTCAAATGACGTTGCAAAAAAACGTTTCGTAAGCGGCAGCCGGGAGCAGTTAGCTTGGATTTTCCAAGTGGGCTGCTCCTTTTTCTTTGGGTAAATCTTTCCGGGGCAGCTTGGGGCAAGTGATTTAGTTCATTTCTAAAAAAGGCTGTCTTTTTAGCTTTTATGAAAATACCTGCCACATACTGCCCCAACGAACGTTTTTTGGCAACGTAACTGGAAAAAGGTTCCCATTTTTATGGATTTATGGTACAATTCTAATATTGTATAAGTGTACCCAAATGCGGGAGTTGGGGGTGTAGGATGTCAACCAAAAGGCCGAAGCCGGAACTGTCGGCTCACTTTATCCGTGAGAAGCGGATTCTTAAAGCAGCTGATACCGCTAAATACAATGCAAGGTTGAAGGAAATCGACCTGCCGGATGATTATGCTATTTACGGTTATGAACCATCCAGTGGGAGAAAACCCGCTGCCTACTGGGTGTGTAAGCAAAGTGTTGGCGAATGCCCGGAATGTGGTACACCCTATCTGGAGGATGCGATTGCCAGCGTATCAGAATCCAAGCTGACGCATTATTGCAGAGTGGAAATCCCGCACGAGGGAAGGAAACCTACCTACGAAATTCACCCGGCAACGCTTTATTTGCGCCGCATACGCTGGCTTTGCTATAACTGCTATTCTGAGCAGAAAACATACAATGCTAGAATGCAGGATGATTCCAAACTTGTGGATAAAGAAGACAAAAAGCTGACCTTGCAAGTGAAAGAACATCTTGGGCAGCAGGCTATGCATATGGAGATAAATACGCTTGCTGAAATATTTGATATTTCCCCGCATACAGTCGATAAATGCTTTGACAAGGCAGTGGATAAATATGACAAAGAGCGCGATTGGGATAATATTTCTACGCTCGGCTTGTACACTATCACATTGAATGTGCAGGGGCAACAAGCTGATTGCTGCCTATGTGCGAACGTGGATACTGAAAAACTGATTGAATTTTTCCCCTACGAGGATACAAAAGCCGCAGAAGCCTTTTTGAGCAAGCTAAAGAACAAGCAGAATATCCAACGCGTTTTTACCAGCATAGACAGCGCGGCATTTGATTTTGCCAAGACAAATTTTCCTATCGAAACAATTATGGTAGACCGGCTGGATGTGCGTAAGCGTTTGCTGAACGGATTGGAAACGGTCAAAAAAGGCAACGATGATAGCAAGAATTATCCTTTACTGCGGCGGAATTGGACACTGCTTGATAATGATGACGAGGCAATTCCGACCAACAGCAAAGACTACATCCTTCTCAAAAAAGTGCTGGATGCATTCCCTCGAATTGGCGTTGCATATTGGCTAAAAGAAGCCGGTATGGATATTTATCGCAAACTTGCGGGTCAGTGCAAGCTGGTAAATGATTGGATTCTCAGTGACAAGCACAACATCCTGCCGTATGAGCAATTACAGCAATGCATGACTCAGGCGAAAGAGCCTGTTGTGCGCTTTGCAGAGCAGTACAACGGCGTTGACCGCAGCAGATATGAAAAAGCCATATTAGCTGCGGAGAAACCTTTGATGAATTGTGCCAAGTCAAATGAAAAAAGTAAATCTGCACGGTGGTCACGCGCAGCATCTTTTAAGAAGATTCGCGCCCGCGTTTTGTACGGTGCTGCGATGATGGCAAACTATTTTGCGGCGCAAGAGCCAAACGAAAAATCTCACGAAGAATACGCGATACATAAGGAAATGTATTTTACAACGGTTGACCGCATAACAACGGAAAAAATTAACACACCTGCGGATCAAACTTATGTCGAGCCTGAAATCTATATCCAGAATTTTCGAATTCGGTTATACATAAATCCAAACCTGTTAGGCTACGGGCTGGAAGAATACAGCCATGTCTTGCTGGATTTGAAGCCGTTGAAAAAAGACAGGCAGTATCTTTCGAGAGAGGAACAAACGGAGGAAACAATGTCGGACAAAATTGCCTTTGACGCTTTGTGGGATGAATCCCCAATTGATGTCACCCCGGAAGTAAACTTTATTTGGAGCATCGCCAACAAACTGCGCGGCTCCTATATGCCGGATAAGTACGGTGATGTCATTATCCCAATGACGATTCTGCGCCGCTTAGAGTGTGCCTTGGAGCCGAACAAGGAAGCTGTTTTGGCCAAATACGCAGAAAATCCGAACTATCCGCCGAAGGCAATGTACCGCATTTCCGGCTATCAGTTCTATAACACCTCACCGTACTCTCTGAAAGAGTTGTGCAACGAGCCGGACAACATCGCGCCAAATTTTAAAGTGTATCTTCAAGGTTTTTCCGCCGAAGCGCAGGAAATTTTTAATGACCTTGAAATGAAAAGCCACATCGACAAAATGGACAAAGACGGCTGCCTGTTCAGCGTGGTGCAGGCATTTGCCGACTTGGATTTGGACCCCAAGACCTATGACAGCATCAAGATGGGCTATATCTTCGAGCATCTGATTGGTAAGTTCTATCAGAACGTAGATGCCGGTCAGTTTTATACGGGCCGCGACATTATCAAGTGCCTTGTTGCCGTACTTATGAGCGAAGGCTGTGACGATATTTTCGATGATGGCAAAGTAATTACTGTATGCGACCAAGCCTGCGGAACGGGCGGTATGCTCAGCACGGCGTACAGCTTTATCAAGCATTACAATCCAAGTGCCGATGTGCGCCTGTTCGGGCAGGAGTTTATGCCTCAGTCCTATGCTGTCGGTCTGGCCGAGATGATGATTAAGGGACAGAACATCGAGAATTTCCGCAATGCTGATACTTTCAAAGAGGATTGCTTCCCCAACATCAAGATGCGCTTCGTACTCGAAAATCCGCCTTTTGGTACACCTTGGGCTGGTAGAGATGCCAAGGCCGGACAGGAAGATGCCGTCCGCAATGAATTCAAGCGCGGCAAAGAGAGCCGCTGGGGTGCAGGTCTGCCGAGCGGCGGCGACTCCCAGTTGATTTTTATGCAGTCGGCCATTGATAAGATGGATGACAATGTTGGACGTGCTGCTATTATCGAAAACGGCAGTCCTCTGTTCACGGGCGGCACAGCATCCGGCGAAAGCCAGATTCGCCGCTGGATTTTGGATAAAGATTTACTGGAAGCCATCATTGCCCTGCCCACCGACCTGTTTTACAACACGGGTATCGCCACCTATGTCTGGATTTTGTCCAAGAATAAGCGCCCGGAACGCAGGGGCTATGTGCAGTTGATTGATGCCACCAGTATCTTCCACAAGTTGCGCAAACCTGCGGGCAGCAAGAGAAATGAACTGTGGCCGGAGGACCGCAGCAAAATCGTTAAGCTGTACACGGCGTTTGAAAAAAACGAATACTGCAAAATCTTCAAAAAAGAGGAATTCATGTACCGCGAGTATACGGTCATGCAGCCGTTGCAGCGCAGCTATGCCATCACGGAGGAGCGCATCCAGCAGATGCTGGCAGACGGCATATTAAATTCTGTATATGACCCTGCCAAGGTCGATGAACTGGAAGAACAGGGTTCGCAGATTTCCGTCAAAGATAAGATGAAGCTGGACAAGCTGTACGAGCAGAAGCCAGTCTACGAGGGCATTGTCTCAGCTTTGCAGAATGCTATTTCGGGTGAAGTCTATCTTTCCCCGAAAACATTTATGCCTGCGCTGCGCAAAACACTGGCAGAAGTGACCGATGATAAAAAGCTGCTGGACAAAATTGCGGATGGGCTGTCTGTGATGGATAAGGATGCTGAAATCCAGCGGGACAAGCACGGTGCGATACTTTACGACAAGGATTCCAAAGATACCGAGTTTGTGCCTTACGAGGAATCCATTGACGATTACATGGCACGGGAAGTTCTGCCCCATGTGCCCGATGCAAAGGCGTTCTGGGAAGAAAAAGCGGATGCCAAGAAGCCTGTTATCAAGACGGGCGCAGAGATTCCGTTCACGCAGTATTTCTACAAGTACGAGCAGCCTGTACCAAGTGAGGAGCTGGCAAAGCAGTTCACAGAGTTGGAACAGTCTGTCAGCCAGCGCATTGCGAAACTGTTCGGGTAAGGTGGTGGAACTATGCGTGAAATGAAAGACAGCGGGATTGAGTGGATTGGGAACATCCCTGCAACATGGGAAAGATTCAAAATCAAAAATGTGATTTCTTCTATTGGCAGTGGAACAACTCCTACAAGCAGTAATATCGACTATTATAACAGTGAGGACATCTGCTGGATTCAAAGCGGTGATTTATATAACACATCATATATAAGTAATACAGTAGTTTCTTTATCAGCTAAAGCTCTACACCTTTCAGCCTTACAAATATACGCCGCACCATTTATTGTGGTTGCTATGTATGGTGCATCTGTTGGCAATATTGCGATTTCAACAATTGATGCATGCAGTAATCAGGCTTGTTGTTGTATAAAACCAGATAACAACAATGATTTAAAATTCATGTATTACTGGCTATCTATGTGCAAAATAGATTTCCTGAGTCAGTCGATTGGTGGTGGTCAGCCTAACATTAGTCAGAGTAAAATTAAAAATCAATTTTATTATCGTCCACAATTAAGTGAGCAAAAAGTAATTGCCAACTTCCTTGATTCCAAATGTTCCGAAATTGATGCCATCTCTGCTGATATTCAGAAAGAAATCGAAACATTAGAGCAGTACAAGCGTTCCGTCATTACCGAGGCTGTCACCAAGGGGCTGAACCCGGATGCTGAAATGAAGGATAGCGGGATTGGCTATATTGGTATAATACCGAACCATTGGGTAGTCGAAAAAATCAAGTATCATCTTAAATATAGAGGCAACCGAAATCCGGGAAACGTACAGGTTCTCTCTGTTTATAGAGAATATGGTGTTGTTCCAAAAGATAGCCGTGATGATAACCATAATGTAACATCTGAGGATACATCAAATTATCGGTATGTACGAGTTGGCGACTTTGTAATCAATAAGATGAAAGCATGGCAGGGGTCTATGGCTATATCTGATTATGAAGGAATTGTCAGCCCTGCATATTATGTGTATGAATTTTCTGATGAGGACTTTAATAAAAAGTATTTCCATTACCTGTTAAGGAACAAAATGTATGCCACAGAATTTTTGCGCGTGTCTGGTGGTATTCGTGTTGGTCAGTGGGATTTGTCGGCATACGACTTTGAAAACACTATGGTTCCAATACCACCGATTGGCGAGCAGAAAAAAATTGCAGCTTTTCTTGATGCAAAGAGCACTGAAATCAATTTGCTAATTGGAGAGAAAAAACGCCAGCTTGAAGTCCTTGATTCTTACAAAAAATCACTTATCTATGAATATGTGACAGGCAAAAAGGAAGTGTCTGTTCAGAATTGAGGTGAATTGAAATGTCTGTAGAGAAAATTGAAGCGCGGGGTTGGGTATTCTATGTCGATACCGAAAAAGAACCCTCTCTGCATACGCCCTATGTCGGTAAATGGATGTACTTTTTTGATGCCACAGGTTCATCTTTTGCCGATGGAATTTGCAAAAAAGCTGTTGAAAGCGGCGTTGCAGCAGAAGCAAAACGGACAGATGATATGATGCTTCCTATCCAAGGTACAGGCGTTTGCTGTTTTTACTGCAATGGGAACGACATGGCGGCTCACAAAAAGGTGATTGCGTTCTTCTTGGAAAATGATTTAATCCGTCGTACAAAATCAGGGAAACTCTACAACATCTCTTTCAAATTTGATGCTCAGACCCGCGCGGGCGATTATCAAGATGATTTCAAAGCTGCCATCAAGCTGGCTGATTTTGTGGATTTGACTACCGGCGAATGGCTCCCGAATAAAGTAGACTAAAGGAGGCGGCCCTGTGAAAATTATCGGAACAGAACGCGACTATCAGCGTTATATCATCAACTATTTGGTTGAACATAACGGCTACATAGAGCGCAAATGCAAAACTGATTATGACCGCACTACGGCAATGGACCGTGAGTTGCTGTTCCGTTTTCTGAACGCAACACAACCGGACACAATGGCAGCATTGCGAAAACTCTATAATGGTCAGACCGAGGAAACCGTCATCCAGTTCATTATCCAGAGCATTAACAATAAGGGCAGCAGCCTTATTGAAACGCTGAAATCCGGTATCGAGATTTCCAATATTCATCTGGACCTGCTGTACGGCAAACCTGCCACCGATTACAACATAGACCTTGTTGCCAAGTACAATGCCAACATTTTCTCCGTCATGGAGGAAGTCTGGATTAACGATGACCAGCGCATCGACCTTGTTGTGTTCCTCAACGGCTTTGCCATTGCCACCTTTGAACTGAAATGCCAGAGCGCAGGCCAGAACTACCGCATGGCAATTAAGCAGTATTCCGAGGACCGCGACCCGAAGAACCGCCTGTTCCTGTTTAAAGCAGGCGCTTTGGTCAACTTCGCAATGGACCTCGACACCTGCTATATGACTACCAAACTGGACGGCCTCGGCACACG
>ERZ1023683.233-NODE-233-length-13925-cov-22.938933_pt1 | contig 13925 bp, 9 predicted proteins | sample MGYA00380345_ERZ1023683 | MGnify/ENA primary metagenome ERZ1023683 (study PRJEB33179, sample SAMN07449040) | human gut metagenome | biome: Human-gut; feature: Human associated habitat; material: Faeces | host: Homo sapiens | place: India:Kasaragod | collected...
AGCTGGATAGAGCAACGGCCTTCTAAGCCGTGGGTCGGGGGTTCGAATCCCTTCGAGCACATTTCCTTTTTGGGAATAAGAAGACACAAGGATTTAAGCATCGGCAACAGAGTTGCTTGCAGTCTTTTATGGTGGGTATAGCGCAGTTGGTTAGCGCGCCAGATTGTGGCTCTGGAGGCCCAGGGTTCGAATCCCTGTATCCACCCTTACAATAAAACGTTGGTTTTGTTGTTAAAATGTTGCGATAGGTGCAGCAAATTTCTTTGTTGGGCTATCGCCAAGCGGTAAGGCACTGGATTTTGATTCCAGCATTCGCAGGTTCGAATCCTGCTAGCCCAGCTTAATATGGGATATTAGCTCAGTTGGTAGAGCACTTGACTTTTAATCAAGTTGTCCGGGGTTCGAATCCCCGATGTCTCATTAGAATAAGAAAAACGTCGTTCGTATGAACGGCGTTTTTCTTATTCTTAGGAACAGCGAGAGACTTGAACCACGGACAACGTAGTTGTTCGGGTTGCTAGGCGCCAGTGGCGCCTGCTTAGCAACGACCGGAGCGGAAGCGGAGACCGAATCCCCGATGTCTGATTTTTTTACATTATCATTAAAATCAACAAAACAGTTGCAATTTATGGATAAATAAGTTATACTTGGAAAGCAGTTTTGCGGGTGTGGCGGAATTGGCAGACGCGCTAGATTTAGGTTCTAGTGTCCCCGACGTGCAGGTTCAAGTCCTGTCACCCGCAGTAGGAAGGAATATCGGAAACGGTGTTCCTTTTTTTGACGGTCACTTCTCACGAATGCATCATAATCCCCCACTCGCTGCTGGAACGCCACTGCTCATTCATCCAGTCGACAGCCTGCTGTTTTCCTTCTTCTGTGAATGGAAAAGTGGCGGAAATTTTCTGATCGTCGGGAGTGGTTGCAAAATTATAAGGTCCAGGCCAGACGGTGGCGCGGAAAATATCGTTTTCTGTATCATCTTTATCTTTTTTTACAAGGTAGCGCATGCCCTTGTAACTTCCGGTAAATTTTTCTTTTTTATAAAAATTCATATTTAAAATATCTTCTGTGGTAATCATGGGAACCTCACTTTTGATAAACTATATTCATTATAATCTTTTTTCAAAAAAAAGATAGTAAAAACAAAATGTTCTCTATATAATGAAATACAGATGCAGGTTTGAAAAAGACAGCAGGAATAAATGATAGCAGGACAAAAAGGAGAACCACACTATGAAATTTTCAGAAATGCCATACAAACGCATTGATATGGAAGAAGTAGAAAAAGAGTATAAGAGCATTATCGAGCGCACGAAGAATGCAAAAAGCGGAGAGGAGCAGTTTGAGATCCACCGGGAGTACTATAAATTTACCGCAGATGTGCAGACAAGCATGGAACTTGCAATGATCCGCCATGACATTGATACGACCGATGAATTTTATGAGAAAGAAAGCGATTTTTATGATGAGGTCGGACCGATCATCAGCCAGTATGAGAATGAATACGGAAAAGTACTTTATGATTCTCCTTACAGAGACTATCTGGAGAGTAAGATCGGAAAAGTGACATTTAAAAATATCGAGATCGCAAACAAGGCTTTTGACGAGAAGATTATTCCGCTTATGCAGGAGGAGAATGCACTGAGCAGCCGTTACAGCAAGCTGATTGCAACTGCTAAGATCCCTTTTGAGGGAGAGATTTATAATCTTTCACTGATGCGCAAATTCCAGACCAGCCCGGACCGTGAGCTGAGAAGAAAAGCATGGAAGGCAGTCAGTGAGTACTTCCAGTCCGTGACAGATGAGATCGACGAGATTTACGATAAGATGGTGAAAAACAGAACCGAGCAGGCAAGACAGCTTGGCTATGAGAATTATGTGGAGCTTGGTTATTACCGTATGAACCGCAACTGTTATGACAAGGAAATGGTCGAAAATTTCCGGAAACAGGTGAAAGAATACTTTGTCCCGTTTGCCAATAAACTCCATGAGCAGCGCAGACAGCGTATTGGTGTGGAAAAGCTTTCCTATATTGATACGGATGTCTATTTCACAAATGGAAATCCTGCGCCGGTCGGAACACCGGAGGAAATTCTTGCGGCAGGACAGAAAATGTACAGTGAATTATCTCCACAGACAAAGGAATTTTTTGATTTCATGATGGAGAATGAACTGTTTGACGTGCTCGGAAGAAAGACGAAACGTCAGGGTGGCTATATGACCTACATTCCGAACTTCAAGTCTCCATTTATTTTTGCAAACTTCAACGGAACAAGCGGAGATGTGGACGTCATCACCCATGAATGTGGCCATGCATTCCAGGGATATCTGTTAAGAGACGAAGAGATCCGTGAGTTCGCCGATATCACAATGGAGACAGCGGAAATCCACTCCATGTCGATGGAGTACTTCGCATATAACTGGATGGGATTATTCTTCGGCGACCGGAAAGACGATTACCTGAAAATGCATCTGGAAGATTCCGCTGCGTTTGTCCCATACGGCTGTATGGTGGACGAGTTCCAGCACATTGTGTACGAAAAACCGGAGATGACACCGGCAGAACGCAAGGCAGTCTGGGCGGGATTGGAAAAAGTTTACCGCCCGCACATGGATTACGAAGAAGATCCTTTCTTTGGGCAGGGCGGCTTCTGGCAGAAACAGCCGCACATTTTTGGCAGCCCGTTCTATTATATTGATTACTGTCTTGCAAGCGTGTGTGCGATGCAGTTCAAGGTTATGATGGATGAAGACTTTGGGAAAGCATGGAAGAATTACTATAAACTCTGTAATCTTTCCGCACGTGATTTCTTTACCAATGTGATCGTGGAAGCAGGGTTAAATAGTCCTTTTGAAGATGGATGTATGGAAAAGCTGGTTGACAAATTCGAAAAAAAGGCGTTTAATAAATAACAGATTTTGACAGGCGGATGTCTGTAAAAGTTAGTCGGGAAAATGAATAGAGACAAAGAGCAGGGAAAGGCCCCTAATATGGGGCATCCCTGCTCTTTTTTTGCTATGACAACGAAAAAATGTTTCTTGGTAAACAAATTTATATTGACAAATGTTGACTGCTTTGTATAATACATATTAAAGCAATACTCTGATATCGAGATAATACAGTACATAGGTAAAGCGATAAAAGCTTAAAGAGATATGAGGAGACAGAGGCATTGCAATAAGCTGTAATTAAGCTGTAATAAAGAAACGATGGGGGAGAAAACAGCGGGAAAATATATGATAAAACGTGTGTATAAGGAAGAAAGTGACAAAAGAAAAACTATTGACAAAATCACAGATGCATGTATAATAGTAGAAGTGTTGTACGCGTGAAAAAGACACTTGTATCTAGTGAGTGCAATAGACAGAAAAGTCTGTTGGCACTTTTTTTGGTTGTAAAAAAATAATTTAGCACGATAACGTGGCGCAATGATAACACATTGAAATTGAAAGCCCGGATCAGAATACGTTTTTTACCGCAGAGAAACAGGAAAAATTATGATATAAGCGCATAAGCGTTTATATAGATTATTTCTACAGGAGGAAATATTATGAAGAAAAAAGTAGTAAGCCTTATGCTTGTACTTGCTATGACAGTCAGCATGACTGCATGTGGCAATAAGAACAATGCCGCAGATGATGCAAATGCTGTCGAAGACACAGAAGCCGGTACAGAATCAGGCAGCAGCGAAGAAGCAGTAGCTCCGGCTAATTATGAAGAAGTATCTGCAGAGCTGTATGACAAAGAACTCGGTGATTTCTATGCAGCTTACCAGAAAGTGGATGAAGCAGAAACCGTTTCAGAGAGATTTGCTCTTCAGGCAGTTGCAGAAGCAAAATTAATGGAATCAGGAGTTATGCTTCCGTTACAGGGAAAAGGTGGTAACTGGGCTATTTCCAGAGTAGCACCTAAGACATTCGACTATACAATGTGGGGCAATGATAACGAAAGATACCATAATGCTCTTGTAACAACAGAACTGATCAAGGCTTCCGATATCAGCACCATGAGAGCAAAATGGGCTGAGTTAAAAGGAACAGGTGAGTACGAAGACTGGGCAAGATCTTACTTAGAGGAACAGGGTTACACGATCAAAGATACTTACAATTACGGAGCGTACACACAGGATCCTACTACATGGGATGTCCTCACATCTTCTAACTCTGTTGATAGCGAAGTACTCGTTAACTGCTATGACGGATTATTAGAGTATGACTGCGAAGGAACAAGCCAGCCTGCATTGGCAGAGAGCTATGATGTATCTGATGATGGATTAACTTATACATTCCATCTCCGCAAAGGTGCTTCCTGGGTTGATTCACAGGGAAGAAAGATTGCTGATGTGACAGCTGATGACTTTGTTGCCGGAATGCAGCACATGATGGATGCCCAGGGCGGTCTTGAGTATCTTATTGAGGGTATCATTGTAAATGCATCCCAGTACATCTCCGGTGAAGTGACAGATTTCAGTCAGGTTGGTGTAAAAGCAGTAGATGACTATACATTAGAGTACACACTGGAATCTCCATGTTCATATTTCCTGACAATGATGGGTTACAGCATATTTGCCCCAATGAACAGATCTTTCTATGAATCCATGGGTGGTAAGTTCGGTGTTGAATATGATCAGGATGCAGCAGATTACGCATATGGTAAAGATCCAGACTCTATTGCATACTGTGGACCATACGTTGTAAAGAACTACACAGCTAAAAATACAATTGTATTCCAGGCAACTGAGTCTTACTGGAATGCAGATAATATCAATATCCATACATTAACATGGTTATATAATGACCAGTCTGATGCAACAAAGGGATATAACGATACGATTGCAGGAACAATTGACGGAACTGGTCTTAACTCTGCAGCTGTTACAGCATGCAAAGCTGCCGGAAACTTTGATGAATATGCATATGTAGCTGATACACTTGCAAACACTTTCATGGGATTCTACAATATCAACCGTAACCAGTTCGCAAATGCAAATGATTCTACAAAGGTTGTATCCAGCCAGACAGAAGAAGAGGCTGAAAGAACAAAACAGGCTATGCAGAACGTACATTTCCGCAGAGCTCTTTCCATGTCATTAGACCGTGGATCATATCTTGCCCAGCAGGTTGGTGATGATCTGAAATATGCTTCAATGAGAAACTCTTTCACACCTGGAAATTTCGTTTCCTTAGAGGAAGAAGTGACAGTTGATATCAACGGAACAGCTACAACATTCCCGGCAGGTACATACTACGGAGAAATCATGCAGGCACAGATCGATGCTGATGGCGTGAAGATCAAAGTATGGGATCCGACAGCGAACGATGGAGCAGGTTCTTCTGACGGATTTGATGGATGGTATAGTCCTGAGAATGCAGTAGAAGAATTAAATCAGGCAGTAGAAGAGTTAGCAGCAGATGGCGTTACAGTTGATGCTGAAAATCCAATTCAGGTAGATATCGTATATCCTGCAAATGTTGAAAGCTTTACAAACAGAGCTAATACAACAAAGCAGTCTATCGAAGCTTCTACAAACGGACTTGTTCAGGTAAATCTTGTTGCAGCAGCTGATGCTACAGACTGGTACTACAGCGGATACTATATGAACTATGGTTACGAAATGAACTACGATTTCTGTGACTTATCCGGATGGGGTCCTGACTATGGCGATCCTGCAACTTATCTGGACACATTCCTTCCAGATTATGCCGGATACATGCTTAAATCTATCGGTATTTATTAATCGTATCTACGAAATTACAACACTGCATCGGAGCGGGGATTCCCCGCTCCCGTGCACTATTGATGAGTGAACAATTATGACAAAATATTTATTAAAACGTATATTACATGGACTTGTGTCTATCGTGATCGTTGTGGCGCTGGTCATGATCATGATCTACACAATGTTAGACCGAAACCTTGTTTTTGCAGGGGATACAAAATATTCGCATACAAGTAACAACGCCAGAGTCGTATATAAATATTCCAAGTGGGAAGATTATGGCTATCTGGATTATATCACCTACTCAGACTGGCTAAATGAACTTGTAAGCAGTGGAGAATTAACAGAGGAAGAGCGATCTGCAGTGGTTGGCTTTGGAAGAACCAAGGCGCAGGATTCAGAGCAGGTCAGCAAATATGTCAAGAAATTCACAAAGTATTATAAGTCTCAGGGATACACGGTAGTCCGCAAAGATGCCGTCATGATGAACAAGAAGAAGTATGCCGACGGTGGTCAGCAGCAGCTTTTTGCGTATAAAGATATCCCATTGACTACGCGTATGGCAAATTACTTTTCAAATCTGATCACATTTGATCATATTAATAATGTCGAAGATATCGTAGGCGAGAGAGGTCTCACCTTTACGTTACATGATCCTGTCTATGGTGGGGAAAAATTCTCACCGGCGATCATTGGAAATGGTACAACACACAAGTATTTACTTTACTGTGATTCCAAGTTCCCGTTTGTTCATCAGAATATTGTGACGATCAATCTTGGAACATCTTATACTGTAAATCAGGGTGTGGATGTATTCAGTACAATGACAAGTCATCAGGGATCTTATATAAAATCAACGATCACTTATCCAACTGGACTGACAGAAGAGAGTGCGGATAATCTGCACACAGCAACTTATGCAAAAGATTCCAGAGAATCCAGTCTGGTATATGAATCACGTTACGAGGATGATTATACCAATGTGGCTACAGTAAAATCCGGTAAATCCAAAATAGGTTACTCTTTTGTGATCGGTCTGATAGCAGTTATTATGTCTTATCTCATTGGTGTGCCTCTTGGTATCCTTATGGCGAGAAAGAAAGACAGATTAGTTGATAAAATCGGAACTATTTATATTGTATTTATTATCGCAGTACCATCACTTGCGTATATTTTCCTGTTCAAGGCGATCGGCGGAAGCTTTGGCCTGCCGACAACCTTTGATATGGAATCGCCGAGCAGACTGATGTATGTATTGCCGATCGTATCGTTAGCACTTCCATCCATAGCAAATCTGATGAAGTGGATAAGACGTTATATGATCGACCAGATGAATTCGGACTATGTCAAATTTGCAAGATCCGGTGGTCTGACAGAGGGTGAGATTTTCACCAGACATATTTTGAAGAACGCAGCGATCCCGATCATTCAGGGAATCCCTGCAGCAGTGCTTGGAGCATTGACAGGAGCGATCATCACAGAGCGTGTGTATGTCGTTCCCGGTATTGGTAACTTATTAACAGAGGCTATCAACAAATATGATAATGGTGTTATCGTCGGTGGAACACTGTTCTATGCGATTTTAACAGTTACATCCCTTATTTTAGGTGATGTCCTAATGGCAATGGTTGATCCTAGAATTTCATTCTCAACAAAGGACAGGTAATTAGAAATGAGTCAGGATTTAGAAAAGTTCGGTATGCCGGAGGAAGAATTGTTCGCTCCGGTAGACCACAGTGATCTGGAATCAGAAAAGATTACAGCGCCAAGATATTCTTACTGGCATTCTGTATTCCGGGTATTTTTTAAGAGAAAGATTAATATTATTATTTTATCCATCTTAGCATTACTGATCGCAGTCACATATATTTATCCGATATTTGTAGAGTATGATAAATTCGGTAACATAATGGATGGAACAACAAAGCATTTGTCACCATCTGCAGCGATCGAGCGTCTTGGATTCAGCATTCACTGGATCTTAGGTACCGGTGCGGCCGGACAGTCCACATTCGATGCTGTATGGTTTGGATCAAGGATCTCCATTTCCCTTGCTTTTATCTGTGCGGCGATCAACCTTACCGTTGGTGTGATAGTGGGATCTATCTGGGGATTCTCAAAGAAAGTGGATGTTTTTATGCAGGAGATATACAATATCCTTGCAAACATTCCATATATCTTATTGATCTCTGTTATGATCATGTTACTGAAAGCAGGTTTCTGGACCATGGTACTGGCGCTGACCATTACCGGCTGGCTTGGAATCGCATACTTTATCCGTACGCAGGTAGTGATCATCCGAGACAGAGAGTACAACCTTGCATCCAAATGTCTGGGAACGAGTACACTTAAGATCGCAATGAAGAACATTCTTCCATTTATGACATCTGTCATTGTAACACTGGCGGCAACAGAGATCCCTTCCTATATTTCTTATGAGGTGTTCTTAGCATATATCGGAATGGGTATGTCAGATATGTCACTTGGTAGATTGATTTACGAGTCAGAAAGCGCGATGCTTACCCCTGGCTGGCAGTTCGAGTTCTGGAGCCCGGTAGTCGTTGCTTCTATCATCACGATTGTTTTATATGTCGTTGGACAGAACCTTGGTGATGCATCTGATCCGAGAACACACATGTAGAGGTTAGGTAGATGGAAGATAGAAAAGTATTATTATCAGTAAAAGATTTGATCGTGAAATTCCACGTGAGGGGCAGGGTGCTTACTGCTATCCGTGGAGTGTCACTGGATATTTATGAGAATGAATCAATTGCGATCGTAGGAGAGTCCGGTTCCGGTAAATCTGTTTTTACAAAAACATTTGCAGGAATGTTGGACAGCAACGGATTTATTGATAACGGCAAGATTATTTTCAGTGATGAGGAGCTTTCCGACACTGTTGTAAAATTAAATGACAATGCAAAGAAAGTCATCGCAGAGAATAAGAAAAAATTAGACGAGTATTCCAGACTGGAGTTTGGCGCAGACACTTATAAAGCAATCCTTGAGTTAGAGTCTGAAAAGAGAAGAAGAGCCGATATAAGCAAGGAAGAAGCAGAAGCGTATGAAAAAGAACTCCTTGAGTTAAAACGTGAGAGAACGAATACCTTCAACTTGAAACAGACTTACGATCCATCCAAAGAAAAGGATAAGATCAAAGAGGCTGGAAAGAAAATCTCTGAATTGGATACAAAGATCAAGACATTCGAGAAAGAGCATGAGCAGAAGGTAAAAGAGCGTGCAAATAGTCTGGCACACGATACTGCATACAATCAGGAATTTGATAAGAAGATGGCAGATCTTAAGGCAAAACATGCGCAGGAAGTCAGTGCAGCAATCTCAGCAGAGACAGAAGCGAGAAATGAGATCCTTGCAAAAGAGGTATATCTTTCTGTCGGACGTTTTGGTTTCCGCAAGCGTATGAAGCAGAACAATGCGCTGCTGGATGCATTAAAAGAGGCAATGAGGCTTGGTGTTGATCTGAGTGATGAAGAGCAGAGAAATGCTGTTTTTGATAAAGTTACATTCCGCGTAAAATATCTGGATGAGAACAGTGAGAGATTACATGGAATCTGTATCTTAAACCTTGCAAATATCAGGGATGGAAGAGACTGGAGCCAGATCCGTGGTACAAAGATCGCTACGGTATTTCAGGATCCTATGACATCCTTAAACCCAATTATCACGATTGGAAAACAGATTACATCTGTCATCATGAAACATCAGGATTGTACCGAGAACGAGGCAAGACTTCGTGCACTTGATCTGATGGACAAGGTTGGTATCCCAAATCCGGAAGCACGTTTTGATGATTATCCATTCCAGTATTCCGGTGGTATGAGACAGCGTATCGTTATCGCGATCGCCCTGTCCTGCCAGCCAAAGATCCTAATCTGTGATGAGCCTACCACAGCGCTTGATGTTACCATTCAGGCACAGATCTTAAAACTGTTAAAGGATTTACAGAAAGAGTTCAATTATACAATTGTATTCATCACACATGATTTAGGTGTGGTTGCCAATATCGCAGACCGTGTTGCAGTTTTATATGCAGGACAGATCGTAGAGGTTGGTACAGTAGAAGAGGTATTCTATGACCCGCGTCATCCATATACATGGGCATTACTTTCTTCCCTGCCACAGCTGGCTGAGAGAAATACAACTCTTTACTCGATTACAGGTACACCACCTTCGCTCTACAACAGTATCGTCGGTGATGCATTTGCACCGCGTAACCCATACTGTATGAAGATCGATACCTTAGAGGAACCACCAATGTTCAAAGTAACAGATACGCATTACGCCAAAACATGGCTGTTACACCCGGATGCGCCGAAGGTTGAAAAACCGGAAGGAATCCAGAACATTCATGAGAAACTTGTTAAAGCATTCAATATATAGGAGATTTAGATCGTGTCTAAACTAAATCGAAACACAGAAAACCAGGAGCATGCTTCTCATTTACCAGAGCATGGTCCGATTGATGAAAATGGTAAAGAAGTATTATTATCTTTAAAAAATGTAGATATTACTTTTGGCAAGGGCGATAACGCTGTCCGCGCTGTAAAAAATGCGACATTTGATATTCACAAGGGAGAGACTTTCTCCTTAGTAGGAGAGTCCGGTTCCGGTAAGACAACCATCGGCCGTGCAGTCATCCGTGTCAACCCATTGGCAAACGGAGAGATTTTGTACAAAGGTGTGCGTATTTCCGGGAAAATCCCAAAATCCCTGGATCGTGAAGTCATCCGTAACATCCAGATGGTATTCCAGGATCCGGCAGCTTCCCTGAATGAGCGTGCAACTGTCGATTACATCGTATCCGAAGGTCTGTATAACTTCCATTTATATGAGAATGAGGCAGACCGTGTGCGTAAAGTTGAGGAAATGATCAACGAAGTAGGTCTTCTGCCGGAACATCTGACAAGATACCCACATGAGTTCTCAGGTGGACAGCGTCAGCGTATCGGTTTAGCCCGTGCAATGGTAATGGAACCGGAACTTGTTGTTGCCGATGAGCCAATCTCTGCACTTGACGTATCCATTCGTGCACAGGTATTGAACTTACTGAAAAAGTTCCAGAGAGAAAAAGACTTAACGTATTTATTTATCGCACATGACCTTTCCATCGTGAGATTTATCTCTGACCGTATCGCCGTTATTTATAAGGGTGATATTGTGGAGATCGCAGATGCAGAAGAGTTGTTCAACTTCCCACTGCATCCGTATACACATTCTCTGATCTCTGCGATCCCGATCCCAGATCCACAGTTAGAGAAAAATAAAGTGCTGTTTACTTATGATCCATCCATTCATGATTACAGTACAGACAAACCGGAGTTAGTCTGTATCGGTCATGACCACTGGGTATTTGGTAATAAGAAAGAGATTGAAGAATACAAAGCTACGCGTGAGAAGAACGTGCCTTTAAAAACAATTACGATTTTAGACAAAGATGCACCGAGACCAGAGGAACATCATGACAATGTTGCACATGATGAGATCCAGCTTCCACCACTTCACGATACAGGAAGTGCGTGGTACGCACTGCTTTCGTTCTTGCTTCCGGTCATCGGTATTATTGCAGCGATGATCTTTAAGAAACACAGACATTATCGTAACTACAAGATGTGCAAAAAGGGTGCAATTGCAGGATTTATTGTGCTTGCAGTCATTTTTGTATTGTTCCTGCTGGCACTTGCAGCAGTGTTTATTTAAGATATGGGGAGAACCGTCAGAGGTGGCAGCAGAAACCATACGCCGAATGTGAGACCGGTTCAGAAGGTGGAACTTTCGGAGAAAAATACAAGACAGAGATTTATCGCAGTGATCGTATTGCTGGTCATTGCTTCAGGCGCATTTATGTATGCACTGAATGGATTGATGTCAAATGACAGCGGATGGACAAACATTGAAGTGGGTTCATCCGCTGAAATTCATTGTGGAGATGATTTTATCTTCCAGTATTATGTCGGGGCAGCGGGCGTAAATGCCACCGCAGAAAAAAAAGCGCTGACGCTGCTCTACACAGATTCCATTGTAAAAGCCTATAAAATGTTCAGTTTGGATGAATCGTTTGAAGGAATCACAAACGTGTATGATCTTAACCGGCACCCGAATGAGACAATGGTTGTGGATGATGCATTATACCACGCTTTTGATCGGATCGCAGAGACCGGAAACCGGGCAATTTATCTTGCACCGGTATATGCAGAGTATGAAAATCTGTTTTTCTGTAACGATGACTCTGAGACAGTCAGCTATGATGCCTACCAGAATGGAGAAGTGGCAGCTTATTTTTCCGAGGTGGCTGCTTATAGCAATGATCCATCCAAGGTGAACGTGGAACTGCTTGGCGACAATCAGGTAAGATTGTCTGTATCCGACGATTATCTTGCTTTTGCAGAGAAGAATTATATTTCGGATTTCATTGATTTTTCGTGGATGAAAAACGCTTTCATTACTGATTATGTGGCAGATGTCATGATAGAGAACGGTTATACACTTGGTTCGCTGACAAGCTATGATGGATTTACAAGAAATCTGGATCTGACTTCTGCAATTACAAAATTAAATGCCGGCCCGGATAATTCCGGGACAGCAGAGGAAAATGCGGATTATTCTTTCAATATATATGACAGGCAGGGGAATATGATTTATCCTGCCGGTGTCATGCATTATAACGGGGCAGAAAGCATTGTCAGTCTGCACAATTATCCGATGTCGGATAAGGAAAAATATAATTATTATGAATTTAAGAGCGGCGATATCAGGACACGTTATGTTGATACCGCAGACGGACTGTGTAAGTCCGCAGTCAATAATATGGCAGTTTATGCGGACGACATCAGCTGTGCAGAACTCATTTTGAAGGTAAGCCCGGTTTACATCGCTGATACGATGGATACAGAGGCGGTAAAAAATCTTGCAGAAAACGGTATCCAGACGATTTTTGGAGAGAACAGTGTGCTCTATTATACGGATTCAGATTTAGAACTGACGGATTTGTATGACAAAGATGGCGTGCATTATACATCAGAGTTATTAGAGTAAGCAGACAGGCAGTTGCGGAAAGCCGCAATTGCCTGTTTTGCTGTCTTGGATTATACTAAGCAGAGAATATTAGTTGAATGTTCGCAGGTTGTGGAAGGGGAGAAGACAGACATGATTTTCGGAGAGAAGACAGAGGAACAGAAACGTGTGGCGGAACTGACGCGCGAGGTAAAAGAACTCCGCAAAGAACTGCTGGCGAGTAAACTGGACAAAAAACAGGTGGAAGTCCAGATGAAAGAATTAAAGGACGCATTAGAACTCGGTGGAAACCTGCGTCAGGGGTATGTCGATTCGCAGGAACATATGGCAGTTGCAAGGCGCGGACTGATCAATATGATGGAAGACATGAACGAGATTCCCATTGAGGATGTGAAGCGTGATCTCGACAGACTGAACGGACATTTGGATCAGATCTTCCATGAGTGCAGTATCCGGGAGGATGATCCGGATTTTAAGTCCACAGCCGACGGACTCAAAAATATGGCGGCAAATATGGACAAGATCAATCTGATCATGCTGCGCAGCGAGTTGGAAAATCTGCAGGCATTGCTGGAGGATACATCGGAATGGCGGTCACCCAATTTTTTTGCACTTGCATATTATCTACAGCATGAGGAAGAGAGCAAAGTCGGAGAGATGGAAAATGAATTCCGCAACAGCTTTTTAGAGCGATATCTGGAGGAACATCTGATGGAATCGCTGGCTATGGAAGCCAATTATGCGGGATGCGGAGAGAAGCTTGAACATATGATACAACACTATATTTATGCGTAAAAATTGTATAGTATGACACATCTGCATAAAAGCCATAACTGCAAGTTATCATAATAACTAAATTGCATAATTTGACGTTAAAATACATCAATAATTTAGGTGATTCTGAATATTGTGCATAAAAAGAAAATTTGATAAGATTCTCTACAAGAAAAAGAAAGCTGGGAAGAAGAAATTAAGTTATCTCAATAAAATTTAATTCTGGCTTTTCAAAAAGGAGGCTAAATCCTCTCCTCACTCAGAGGAAAAATTTTACTTCGTAAAATTGGATTTGCTTCGCAAACAAGGAGGCTAAATCCTCTCCTCACTCAAAGGAGTTCGGATTTGCTTCGCAAACAAGGAGGATTATTATGAAGAAAGCAGTGAGTATGTTTTTAG
>ERZ1023683.235-NODE-235-length-13809-cov-8.366730_pt1 | contig 13809 bp, 11 predicted proteins | sample MGYA00380345_ERZ1023683 | MGnify/ENA primary metagenome ERZ1023683 (study PRJEB33179, sample SAMN07449040) | human gut metagenome | biome: Human-gut; feature: Human associated habitat; material: Faeces | host: Homo sapiens | place: India:Kasaragod | collected...
TAATGCCACCCGGCGCCGCAATCTGAGCGCTATTTTTGCCATTGCGCGGACACCGCTGCTATTTACGTCCATGTTCACCATTGCCTTGTCGTTGAACGCCAGCTATGAAACCTACCAGTTTCGGCAGGTAGGCGGCTATGCGCATGGCACCTTTAAGGATGTTTCCCCCGAGCAGGCGGAACGCATCGCTGCCCACCCAAAGGTGAAGGCTGCGGGGGTACGGAAGGTAATCGGTATCACTGCGGAGGGGGTCTTTGCCAAAATACCGGCAGAGATCAGCTACATGGATGCCAACTGCACTAAATGGAGCTATGCCACCCCTACTACCGGACGGATGCCCGAAAGCGGCAAAGAGGTAGCCATGGATACGGCAGCGTTGCAGCTGCTTGGCGTAACGCCGGAGCTGGGCGCCGAGGTCACGGTTTCCTATTCCATTACGGACAAGGATCAAACCGCCTTTACTGTAACAGATACCTTTACGCTGGTGGGCTATTGGGACTATGATGAACTAATGCCTGTTCATTACATCAACATCAGCCGTGATTACGCAGATGACATCGAAGCGCAGGCAGTGAAAACAGGTTTACAGCCTTTCCGCACCGATTTGAATGTCATGCTGGCCTCCGGCACAAACATTCAAGGGCAGATGGAGCAGGTGGATACCGATCTTGGCTACACATGGGACAGCTATACCGATCCCAACAGCGTCCGGATCGGCGTCAACTGGGGATATACCTCATCCCAGCTGGAGTCGAAGCTTGATCCGGAACTTGTGATCGCCATAGCAGCTTTTTTGCTGCTGGTGATTTTCACGGGGTATCTTATCATCTATAACATTTTTCAGATCTCTGTTGTAGGGGATATCCGGTTTTACGGACTTCTGAAAACCATTGGCACAACGCCCCGGCAGCTCAAACGTATCATTCGCCAGCAGGCACTTCTGCTTTGTCTGATCGGCATTCCGGCAGGGCTGCTGCTGGGCTACGGCATCGGCGCTGTTCTGGTGCCTGTTGTCTTGCGCTCCACCCAGTTGGATGCAGGCATCACCACCATCAGCACATCGCCTGTGATCTTCCTTGGTTCTATGCTGTTCGCCTTGTTGACGGTGCTTTTGTCCTGTTCCAAGCCCGGAAAAATGGCAGCTAAGGTCTCTCCGGTGGAGGCTACCAAATATACGGATGCAATGCAGACCAAGAAAAAACAGCGCAGCACCCGGGGAGCGAAGCTCCATCAGATGGCCTTTGCCAATTTGGGACGAAACAAGAAAAAGACGGTACTGGTGGTGGTGTCTCTGGCACTGTCGGTGACACTGTTCAATGCACTGTGTACCTTTGTGGGCGGCTTCAGCATGGAGAAGTATGTATCCGCCAAGACCTGCGCCGATTTTATCGTCAGCACGCCCGACTATTTCCGTTACAACTCAGCAGATGAATTCATCACGCCAGAACAGATCGGAGAGATCGCAGCAAACACAAAGGCCAGTCTTTCCGGCACGGGATATGCTGTGCGAAAACCCGCATATCTGTGGATGACGGAGGATGCTCTGCGGCAGGACTATGCATGGTTCGAAAGCGCCGAGCAGTTGGACAGCCATATGAGCCGTCTGGAGCACCGGGGCAATATGGTGATGGGAAAGACCAGAATTGAGGCTCTGGATAACAGTCTGTTTGACAAGCTGCAAGTGTTCGACGGAGATATTTCTCCCATGTTGGAGCCGGACAATAACGCCATTGCCATTGCGGTTTCCTTAGATGACTACGGTAATCTGCCCAATCTTGAATACTACCCTAAGGTGGGAGACACGATCACCGCTACCTATGCGGACGATGTGAAATATATCGACAGCCGCACCGGGGAACTCTGCACCGAAGATACACCGGAGGAGTACCTTCAGGAAAAACTGTATGGAGCCAGAGATGTAGCGTACACGGTCTGCGCCTTGGTAGAGCTTCCGTATTCCATGAGTTATCGTTATGGTGGTATTGGATATGAGACAGTTTTGTCTGTGGATACCGCACAGCGGGACAGCGGTGGTGCGGCCATTCCGCTGCTCTACCTGTTCGACACAGCGGACGAAGCGGACGAGGCCGAAGCAGAGCAATATCTATCGAAGCTCACTGCCGGTGAGTTTTCGCCCTTGATGTATGAAAGCAAGGCCACGGCTCGCTCTGAATTTGCTCAGTTCCGGCAGATGTTCCTTCTGATAGGTGGTATCCTCTGTGCTATCATTGGGCTGGTGGGACTCTTAAATTTCTTCAACGCCATGATGACCAGTATTCTTTCCCGCCGCCGTGAATTTGCTGTGCTTCAGGCTGTAGGAATGACGAACCGGCAGCTCAAAACCATGCTGATCTACGAGGGATTGTTTTACGCAATGTCCTCCGTATCGGCGGCCTTTATTCTGTCGCTGGCGGTGGGACCTCTTGCAGGAAAAATGCTGGGCAGTATGTTCTGGTTCTTTGAGTATCGATTCACCATTCTGCCTGTCCTGCTGACAATTCCGGTATTTCTTCTGCTGGGGTGGCTGATTCCTTGCATGATGTATGACAATGCAGCGAAATGCAGTGTTGTAGAGCAATTAAGGGATGCTCAATAACTGTTAAGCAAAAACGGCCCTCTGCCAAGGAAAAGGCAGAGGGCTGAGTTTTAATCTAAGGGTTTACATTCAGTTACAGTTTTTAGATAAATTTCGGGATCACCGTTCAAGATCAAGTCTGCATATCCAACCGGATCATTGTAGATTAGATAATCCAGTTCTGACCGTTGATACATATTGTCAGCAACCTCATTCTCCACGGCGATGGTATCAATGGCAATCATGCTGCCATCTAAGAATTTCAGTTCCACACAAGCGGTATCCATGTTAAACTCACAAGAAATCAATCTATCCATAAGAAACCTCCATTTTGCGAGATGTTAGATCATCCCAAAATATTTGAATGCTTCTCGGATTGCTTTCTCTTTTTCCGGCGGACACATGGGCTGTCTGGAATCCTCGGACTTCGGCAAATTGTAATTCTTGCCAACTTCAATCCCACATTTCCTCTTAATCTGTGAGATATAAAGATTGGATACCTTTAACCCGCTATGCTCCAGCACATAGTCTTTGATCTGGGTGTAGGTTGCCCCATCCTGAAATTCGGACATATCCATATCTTCCAAAGAGAACTCAACCCGAATCTTTTTCGAGTCGACCTCTCCCTTGGAAAGCAAGACAACCGTCTCCACGTGCCTTGTCCTTGGGAACAAATCCACGGGCTGAACCTTTTCCAGCGTATACCCCTGTTCACACAGGAACTTAGCATCGCGGGCGGCGGTGGAGGGGTTGCAGCTGACCATGACGAGGGTGCGTGGGGCCATCTGGACAATGGCAGTCAGGGTGGCGTTATCGCAGCCTTTGCGCGGCGGGTCCACCACGATCACATCGGGGTGGGCACCCTCGCTGGCAAGGCGGGTCGCGGCTTCGCCGGCGTCCATGCAGTAAAAATCGGCTTCCTCCGGGGGCAGGCCAAGATGCGCAGCAACGGCTTTGGCACCTTCCACTGCCTGCGGCACAACCTCAACGCCGACCAGGCGGCGGCAGTGCGGCTTCATCGAAAGGCCAATGGTGCCCATACCGCAGTAAAGGTCCAGCAAAAAGTCATCCGGCTGCAGCCGGGCAAACTCTTTCGCCTTGGCGTACAGCAGCTCGGCAGCGGGGGTGTTGACCTGATAAAACTCGTGCACACCCATCTGGATGGGCACTCCGGCCAAAGTATCCTCAATCACGCCGGGGCCAAGCACGGTGCGGGTATCCCGCCCTAAAATCACGTTGGTGCGGGCGGTATTGCGGTTGATCAGCACGGTGGTCAGCTGGAACTCCTGCTGCAAGGTGCGGCAGATCTCGGCTTCGTTGGGCAGGCCGTTGCCGTTTACCACAAAGCACAGCAGGCGCTGACCGCTGTGCCAGCCCTGGCGCATATACAAATGGCGCACGCGGCCCTTGCCGGTTTCCTCGTCATAGGGGGCAATGCCGTTGGCTTCCAGTAACGCACAAGCCCGGCGGGCCAGGGCGTTCATCCACTCCGGCTGCAATTTGCAATCGGGGCAGGGGACGATACGGTGGGTGCGCCCGGCATAAAAACCGGTCACGACATGGCCATCGGCATCCAGCCCAACGGGCAGCTGGACCTTATTGCGGTAGTGTGCGGTGTGGTCCGTCAGGGCGAGAACGGGCGAAAACTCAAAGCTGCTTACATCAAAGCCGCCAAGGCGGGCAAAAGCATCCCGCACAAAGCCGGTTTTCGCCTCGCATTCCGTAGCATAGCTCAAATGGCGCAGGCCACAGCCGCCGCAGGGAGTGCACACGGCACAATCCGGCGCAACGCGGCCGGGGCCGGGGACTAAAATCGCGTCAATGCGGCCGAAAGCATAGCTTTTCAATGCCTTTACAATGCGGCAGCGGATCACATCCCCCGGTGCCGCACCGGGCACAAAAACGGCCTGCCCTTCCACATGGGCAACGCCGCTGCCATCGCTGGAAAGGTTTTCAATCGTGGTTTCAAAAATCTGATTTTTCTTCAAAGACATGGTTTGCTCCGTTTGCTCTAATGTTATGGCAAATATATCAGTCTGCCGGTAAAAACTGAGCGGCAGCACCAAAAAGCAAGGTGCTGCCGTATGGTGGGACATTGTGTGGAAATGGCTTATACCAGCCCTAGCTGCGGGTCTTTTTCCAGCGCGGCAAGGTACTTGCTGGGGGGAACGCCTTTGACCTTTTTGAACACGCGGGAAAAATAGAACTGGTCAAAAAAGCCGACGGAAACCGCGATTTCGGCGATGGAAAGCCCGGTATTTTTCAGCAGGGAACACGCTTCGCTGATGCGGTAGCCCGTTAAATAGTCAATCGGGCTTTGGCCTACATTGGACATGAACACGCGGTAAAGATGGCTGCGGCTGACCCCAACCGCCTTGGCGATGTCATCTACCGAAATATCATGGGAATAGTTGAACTGAATATACTTGATAGCGGCCAACACATACTGGCTGCTGGAAGACGGCGTGTTGGGCATGGCTTCGCGCGCTTCCTTCATCAGCTGGGCCATGAACAGGTACAGGTAGCCGGTCATCAGGGCTTCGCACTGCGGTTCCGGGCCGCGGGCCAGGTAGATATTATAAATGGTTTCACGGGTGCTTTGGGGGTCTTTGCAGTGGTGCACGGGCTGCACATCGCTGAACGGGGTCTGCTGCACCAGCTTGTTGGCGCAGGCACCGTTAAAGCCGACCCAGTAATATTCCCACGGGTCGGTTTCATCTGCCGCATAGGTGATGAGCTGGTTGGGTTTGGCGAGGAAGAGATCACCCTCCTGCAAATTATAGGCAGCGCCGTTGACCTGATACACACCTTTGCCCGCAACAACAAGATGGATCAGGTAATGGTCACGCACACCGGGGCCCCAGGTGTGGCCCGGCTGGCAGTATTCGTGGCCACAATTAAAAATGGAAAGCTCTACATTATCGGTATAGTTCTGCTTATAAGATTGCTTTGCGATGGTCGGCATACCAAATCCCTCACTCTTGCAAAATCTGGTTGTGGTTCGCCATTCTGCTCCCAAAACAGGGCCCACCGCAGCAGGCCGGAACAGGATGGAGCATATTTTTTACCATTATATCAGAAGATTCATCAAAAGTCCATAATCGCGTTGAAAAAAGATGTTTACATCCGGCTAAAATTTGTTATACTGAGTACAAGAAGCCGTGATACTGGCCTAAAATGCGCTGCATAGCTAAAAAGAACGCGCGGTTTTTGTGCATATTTTACAAGGGACAGCCAAACGAAGAAAGGTGTATGAACGATGGCAACGAGTGCGGAACTGAAACAAAATATCTTGAACGGCGGTTACGACCAGGCTTTTGCCAAGCTGTATGGGGCAGACACTGCTACTGTGGCAGCCCAGCGTGTCCGTTATGTGGATATGATCGACCATTTTGAAGAAAACTTTGGCACGGGCCGCACAGTGTGTTTGTACTCGGCACCCGGCCGCACCGAGATCGGCGGCAACCATACCGACCATAACAACGGCGTGGTGATTGCAGCTGCCGTAAACCTGGATATCATTGCTGTGGTTGCCAAAAATGACGAGAACGTTGTACGCGTGATTTCCCACGGCTTTGGTAAGATCGACGATGTGAATCTGCGCGACCTGACCCCGCAGCCCGTTGAAGCAGAGCACAGCGCCAGCCTGATCCGCGGCGTGGCTGCCGGCATTGTGAAAGACGGCGGCAAGGTGGGCGGCTTTGACTGCTACACCACCTCCGACGTTCTGGGCGGTTCCGGTTTGTCCAGCTCGGCTGCCTTTGAGGTGTGCATGGGTGCTATCTTCCGCGGCGAGTACAACGATAATGACATGAAGCGTTTCGACCAGGTCAAAAACGCCATGATCAGCCAGTATGCTGAGAATGTTTTCTTTGGCAAGCCCTGCGGCCTGATGGACCAGACCGCCTGCGCCGTGGGAAAGGTCATCACCATCGACTTTAAGGAAGTGGGCCATCCGGTCGTGCGCGAAGTTCCGTTTGATCTGGCAGCCAAGGGCTTTGCACTCTGCATCAGCGATACCAAGGGCAGCCACGCTGACCTGACCGATGATTATGCCGCTGTGCGCCGCGAGATGGAGAGCGTTGCCGAATTCTTTGGCAAAAAGGTTCTGCGCGATGTGGACGAGGAAACCTTCCTGAAAGCCATCCCCGAAGTGCGCAAAGTGACCGGCGACCGCGCCGTGGTGCGTGCCATCCATTTTTATAATGACAGCCGCCGCGCCGGGGAAATCTATGAAGCCATCAAGGCAGATGATTTTGACCGCTTCCTGCAGCTGATCATTGAGGGCGGCCATTCCAGCTTTGAGTTTAACCAGAACGCCTACAGCATCAAGAACCCGCAGGAGCAGGGCGTGCCTTTGGCATTGGCCATCAGCCAGAAGGTGCTGAACGGTCGCGGTGCATGGCGTTTGCAGGGCGGCGGCTTTGCCGGTACCATCCAGGCATTTGTTCCGCTGGCACTGCTGGAAACCTACAAGAACGCCATTGACGCTGTGTTTGGCGCGGGCAGCTGCCATGTGCTGAGCGTGCGCAATTACGGCGCTGTGATGGTTACGCCTGATATGTAAAACATTCGGAAAATACATAAAACAAAGGGATCGGCAGAAAATGCCGGTCCCTTTTCTGATAGCAGGCAGAATACAAAACGTGCAAACTTGCTTATTCGGCGTTTTTGCTGTACAGGATCGCCAGCCCCTTGAACAACAGGTCAGAATCATAAATCACCTTGCGGGTGCAGCAGGGCATGATGCAGGGGGCCAGGCCGCCGGTGGCAACCACGGTCAGCGGCTCGCCAAGTTCGGCTTCCACGCGGGCAGCCAGGCCGTCCAGCATGGCTGCGGTGCCAAACATCACGCCGTTGTTCAGGCATTCCACCGTGTTGCGGCCAATCAGGTGATCCGGCGTTTCGGGCGAGATAGGCGGCAACTGCGCTGTGCCGTTGCTGATGGCCCGCAGGCTGGTCTGCACGCCGGGCAGGATAAAACCACCCAGGAACGCCCGCTTGGAAGAAATGACATTATAGGTGGTGGCCGTGCCAAGGTCCACCGTCATGCAGGGCAGGGGATAGTGGGCGGCTGCGGCGGTGGCATCGGCAATGCGGTCCCGCCCCACGCGGTCCGGAGCGTCCACCGCAAAGGTCAGCCCGGTGTTCAGTGCAGGGCTGACCAGCATGGCTTTGCGCCCGGTCAGCCGGGTGCAGGCATCGGCCAGAACTTTGGTCAGGTCGGGCACCACGCTGCACACGATAACGCCCTCACAGGCTTCAGGGGTAACGCCAAGGCGGCCCAGCAGAAATTTCAGCTCGGCGGTGTATTCATCCCCGGTGCAGCGCGGGCGGGTGACCATGCGCGCGGTGAACAGCACCTTCATGCCATCCAGCCCGCCAATGCAAATGTTGCTGTTACCAATATCAACTGCAAGAATCATAGGGTAAAACCTCGTATCCTTGGCAACCCGGCAATGTTTCCCGTTCGATAGGCTTAGGGCAACACCGCACAATTCCCGCCGGAGCGGTGCTTAGAATTGTGCGGTATTGCCTTAGAATGATGCAGAATTGCCCTGTTATAAAAGTATAAAATGCGCAGAATGTAAAATTACAGTTTATTATAGCAGTTCGCAGTCCGTTTGCCAACTGTTGAATTCCCTTTAGGCAACACCGCACAATTCCCGCCTTGCGGCTTAAGCACCGCTCCGGCGGCTGCGGCACGGCATCTGCCGCACCTCGCTCGCCGTATCGGCACTTAGAATTATGCGGTATTGCCTTTACAAAAATGGCGGACCGATGGGGGTCCGCCATTTATCATTTCAGGTTCAAGCAGCGTTCCTGCTGACCATCTTATGCAAATCAGTCACGAATGATGCAGGCATCGCGCTCCGGGCCAACGGAGATATACTTGATCTTGCAGCCAACGGCCTTTTCCAGATATTCCACATAGCCGCGGGCAGCTTCCGGCAGGTCCTCGTACTTGCGCACGGAGGTGATATCGCAGTGCCAGCCCGGCAGCTTGACGACAACCGGCTGTGCATCGTCCAAAGTCTTGCCGGTCGGGAAGCGGTCGGTCACAGTGCCGTCAGCCAGCTTGTACTGGGCAACAACGGGAACTTCTTCCATATAATCCAGAACGTCAAACAGGGTCAGGGCCAGCTCGTCACAGCCCTGGCACTGAACGCCGTAGCGGGAAGCAACCACATCAAACGGGCCAACGCGGCGCGGGCGGCCGGTGGCAGCGCCGTATTCATGGCCGGCTTCACGCAGCAGGTGCTTTTCTTCCTCGGTCATAGCCAGCTCGGTGGTAAAGGGGCCGTCGCCCACGCAGGAAGAATAAGCCTTCATGATACCGATGGACTTGTTCAGCTTGCGGCCGGGGATGCCAGCGCCGATGGGTGCATAAGCGCCGATGGTGTTGGAGGAAGTGGTGTAGGGATAAATGCCGTAGTCGATATCACGCAGGGCTCCCAGCTGGGCCTCAAACATGATCTTCTTGCCGGCATCGTCAGCATCTGCCAGGTACTGGCCGACATCGCAGATGTAAGCGCTGAACACTTCCTGGAAGTGCTTGCACCAGTTCCACATATCGTCCACGCTGACAGGCTTCTGGTTATAAATGTTGACCATGGTCAGGTTCTTGGATTCCACCAGGGTTTCCAGGCGCTTGCGCACACTGGCATCCATGTGGACCAAATCGCCCATGCGCAGGGTTTTCTTCATGTACTTATCACCATAGGTGTAAGCAATGCCGCGCTTGGTGGAACCAAACTGTGCGCCCGTTTTGGCAAGGCGGGCCTCCTCCAGGCCATCCTGCTCCACATGGAACGGCATGGTGATGGTAGCACGGTCAGAAATTTTCAGGTTGTCCGGGGTAATCTTAACACCCTGTTCGCGCAGGGCGGCGATCTCTTTTTCGAGATGTTCCGGGTCAATGACCATACCGCCGCCCATAACACAGACAATGTTGGGGTGCAGGATGCCGGAGGGCACCAGGTTCAGTACGAACTTGCCGCACTCGTTTTTGACGGTGTGGCCGGCGTTGTCGCCGCCCTGGTAACGGGCAACGATGTCATAATCGCGGCAGAGCAGGTCCACCATACGGCCCTTGCCCTCGTCGCCCCAGTTGATACCGGTAATTGCAGTAAGCATGAAAAATAACCTCGCTTTGGCAAAATGTACAGCCTTTTCCGTTCAGTCTGCCGGGTGGCTGACTGATTTCTTGTAGCCGGGATTCGCCGCCAGCTATATTATAGCAAACCCGCTTGCAAATTCCAATACCCCGGCACAATTTTGTGCAAACCACACAGCCCCGCGCCAGCCGGGCCGCCACTTTGAACAGGGGATCAGTGGCGCACCTGCAGCTTGCGGCGGGTGCCGTCCGGCTCAATCACCGTGGTGTGCTCCAGCTGGTCAATCATGGATGCGCGGATATCGGCCAGGTATTCCTGCCGCAGGGCGTCACGCTCCGCCAGTTCGGCTTCCGTCAGGCCAGAAGTTTTTGCTTTATGAGCCAGCGCATTGATGCGCGCGATTTTTTCTTTTTCCATAGGGTTCTGTTCCTTTCCTTATATAAGGATATCCGGGCAACAGGTCTGCCGCCCATGGCAGAGCATTGGGTGCTCTGCCATGGGTATTATAACACACCCGCTTCCCTTTTGTGAATGCAGGGCTGTACTTTTTGCAAAAAAGCTGTATAATAGAAAAGTATCCGCTTTTGACGGGGGTATTTTTCCCTGCTGCGGTACGCGATGTATTTTTTCAAAAAAGGACAGGAGACAACCCATGAAAAACACCAACCTGAGCCGCGCTGCTGCCAGTCTGCTGGAAGGCGGCATGGTTTTCGGCCTGACTGCCTGCGGTTCCAGCGCATCTTCCATTGGTGCCACCGCAGAAAGCGCTGCCGATGATTATTCTTATCTGGCTGATTTTTCTTTCAGTGATGCCTATGACGAGAACGGCTACCTGAAAGGCATCACCGCGCTGGATTACGTCACGCTGCCGGATACTGAGAGCTTTACCCTTTCGGACGATGCCACCACCGTGAGCGACAGTGATATTGACAATTACATTTCCAACAACATTCTTTCCAACTATAAGACCACCAACGAGATCACCAACCGCGCCGCCGAAAACGGTGACACTGTGAACATTGACTTTGCCGGTTCCATTGACGGCGTTGCCTTTGACGGCGGCACCGGCAGCGATTATGATCTGACCCTGGGCAGCGGCAACTTTATTGACGGCTTCGAGGATCAGATCGTTGGCCACATGCCCGGCGAAACCTTTGATGTGAATGTCACCTTCCCGGATGACTACCAGGCCACCAACCTGGCCGGCAAGGACGCAGTGTTCGCCACCACGCTGAACTACATCAACGAGGATGTGACCCCCGACCTGACTGATGATTGGGTCAGCAGCAACCTGGCCGAGTCCATGGGCATGAACAATGTGGCTGAGCTGAAAACTTTTGTCAGCAACAGCCTGCTGTTCAATCAGGAAGCCAATGAGCTGTACGGCCAGCTGTACGATGCTGCCGAAGTCAATACCGATACCCTGCCCGAAGATGTGCAGCAGTATTTCACCAATACCGTGCTGTACCAGCCGTACCTGTACGCCCAGATGCGCGGCGTTTCGCTGGAGACCATGCTGAGCCAGGCCGGTTACAGCAGTGTGGATGAATACCTGGAAAACAGCGAAAGCTCCAAGCAGAGCATGATCAAGCAGATCCTGATCATGCAGGCTTTGGCGGAGAAGAACAACATTGTATGCGATACCGACATTCTGAACGCTGAGTTCTCCCGCTACTTTGGCTCCACCGATATGACCAGCTATGTGAACGCTTACGGCGAAAACTACGTGAAAACCAACATTCTGCATGACATTGTGATGCAGAACCAGATCGACAACGTTGCCTAAGCTGCCCAAGCTGTTTGGCTACCCCCTGACCATTAAGTTTTAACCGTACCACCCGCGCCCGCTTGACAAAGCCGTGTGCGGGTGGTATATTAGGGCCATAATATTTAGACGTTTATCTAAATATATAATTCTTGTGATTTTCTGAAAGGGTATATGTTATGAGCACGATAATTTCTTTGCAGACCATTTTGTGGAGCGCCTTGGCCGCCGCAGCCGGTATCGGGCTGCCGGTTCTGGTTTTTTTGGTATGGAAGTTCAAATTCTGCCGGGGTGCAAAGCTGTTTCCTGCTGTTGTCGGCGCGGTGACCTTCGTCGTTTTCGCCCAGGTACTGGAAGGTGTGCCCAAGGCCATTTTCTTTGGCGGCGGCACCGGCGTTTCGCAGTATGTGCTGACCCATGCGTGGGCTTACACCCTGATCGGCTGTCTGCTGGCGGGCGTGTTTGAGGAAGTCGGGCGCTATCTTGCGTTTCGCTTTCTGCTCAAGCGCTATACCAACCGGCGGGACGCCGTAACCTATGGCATCGGCCACGGCGGGATCGAGGCAATCCTGGTTCTGGGGCTCACCGCCATCAATAATATTGCGATTGCGCAGCTTGTCAACAGCGGCAGCATTGAAACCATAACCAATGGGCTGACCGGCGCGCAGCTGGACCAGGTACAGGCACAGATCGCCGCCGTTGCCAGCTTTGGGGCCGCCAACCTGCTGCTGGGGCTGGCTGAACGCGCGATTGCCATGACGCTGCACATTTCCCTCTCGGTGGTTGTATTCCGGGCTGTCCGGCAGCGCAAGGCCGGGTATCTGGGATTGGCGGTGGCGCTGCATGCGCTGTTCGATGTTCCCGCCGCTTTATTCCAGTGCGGCGTGCTGCACAGTACCTGGCTGGTGGAAGCACTGCTGCTGGTGCTCTGCCTGGGCTGCGCGGCTTACGCCAAAAAGCAGTATTGTGCATTGCAAGAACCGGAACAGCAGACGCTATCAGATAAGGAGGAACGCTGACCTATGGTAGGCGATGCGTTTAAGGCTTTGGGGGACCCCACCCGGCGGCGCATCCTGGAACTGTTGAGCGAAGGCGAGATGAGTGCCGGTGATATTGCTGCGCACTTTGATATGGCAAAGCCATCCGTAAGCCACCACCTGAACATTTTGAAAAATGCCGGGCTGGTAACGGATGAGCGCCGCGGCCAGAACATTGTGTACTGCCTGAACCTGACCGTGTTCCAGGAAGCTGTTAAGTGGTTTTTCGATTTTGGCTTTGTGAAAGGTGGACCTGATGATGAAACGAAATAAACTGTTTTGGGGGCTGCTGATTTTTTGCGCCATCAACTTTGCGGCGCACCTCTGCTTTTATGGCTCCCTGCCGGATGTTGTGCCCACCCACTGGGGCGCGGACGGCCAGGCCAACGGCTGGGGGCCAAAATCCACTGTGCTGATTATGGCGGCCCTGCCCGCCCTGATGCTGATTTTGATGGCAGTGCTGCCCCGCATTGACCCCAAACACCAGAATTATGAAAAGTTCAAGGGCGTCTGGAACGCCTCCCTCACTGCCCTTACAATATTTATGTCAGCTATGAGCTGGTTTTCGGAGCTGAGCGTGTTCGGCTTGATTCCGGAAGGCAGCAGCCTGGTCGGTATTCTGGTCTGCGGCGGCTGCGGGGTACTGTTCATCTTTTTGGGCAACTATATGCCGCGCATCAAGCAGAACTATATGTTCGGCTGCAAAACTCCCTGGGCGCTGAACAACGAACACAACTGGAACCGCACCCAGCGCATGGGCGGCATTGTGTTTGTTGTTATGGGTGCTGCTTTGATTGTAATTTCACTGCTGGCCACCATTTTGGGCGATACCGCCACCATGATCCTGCTGCTGGCCGCCGTCTTTGGCGGCTCCGCCTGGATCTACCTCTACTCCTACCTCGTCTACATCGGCAAAATGAAGTAAGTAAACAGCGCCCACCACAATGATTCTTTATTCATGATTCATTCAAAAAATCTCCCCGCCCCATGTGCAAACAAACTGCACAATGAAGCAGGGAGATTTTTTTGGTTTATTCCTGGGTTTTCTTTCCAGCACGTTCCACTTTCATGCGGATGCGCTCGCGCTGGGATTTTTCCAGTTTTTTATAGCGGGCATAGCTTTCGGGGCGCACGGTCTCAATGCAGCGGGCAAAGTTCCAATGCAGGCCGTCGCGGCGGTTCAGCTTAAAGCGCAGGAACCACGGGCCGTGGTCCGGGCAGGTGGCTTCGGTATAATAACCGGTGTTGCCGCGCTTGAGCCAGATATCGTTCAGCACCAGCGGCTTGCCGCAGAACGGGCAGCCCACCTGATAC
>ERZ1023683.239-NODE-239-length-13668-cov-26.691178_pt1 | contig 13668 bp, 16 predicted proteins | sample MGYA00380345_ERZ1023683 | MGnify/ENA primary metagenome ERZ1023683 (study PRJEB33179, sample SAMN07449040) | human gut metagenome | biome: Human-gut; feature: Human associated habitat; material: Faeces | host: Homo sapiens | place: India:Kasaragod | collected...
ATATTGATCAACCATTAATTATCCATTCGGATCGTGGCAGCCAATATGTTGCAAAGGAATATAAAAAAGCAACCGAAAATATGCAGCGTAGCTACTCGAAGAAAGCTTTTCCATGGGATAATGCATGCATTGAATCCTTTCATTCTGTTATCAAACGTGAATGGCTCAATCGCTTTAAAATCCGAGATTATAAGCAAGCATACCAGTTGATTTTTGAATATCTGGAAGCTTTCTACAATACGAAACGAATTCATAGCCATTGCAACTATATGTCGCCAAACGAATTCGAACAAGTGTATGAAAGAACGAACACTGAGGCTGAGCTTCTGGCAGGTTAAAATGGGGAGAAATTTCTCATTTTAACTTGTACTAAATCTTGACATAGGACCAATCCATCGTGTCGACATCTGAAAACGGTCGGTGCTCAAATAGTATTACATTTTTATGTCCGAAATGCAGATCGCTAATATATAAATTCATGATGCGCCTCCCTCAATTTATTTCTTACCGTCTTGTAATCTAAACCTTTGAATCAACTCTTCCTCAAATGCCAGCGATTCCGGTGTCTCCTGTACCGCTCTCTCATACTCAGGCTCAACTGGTTCATAAGGTCTCCCGGTTTCATCCATAACAAACCTCAGATTCTCACTCTTCATCATCATCGCTGCCTTCGTATTCGACCAGTTCTTCATAATCCTCTTTGCTTCCTACTCTGCGCAGATAATCTTTTCCGCCGTCTACAGCAACCGCTCCACACTTGCAGAACTTGAAATCATGCCTGCTGGTGCTCTCAATAATCTCTCCACATTTTTTACACTTGATCCGATTTCTAACTATCTTTTTCATGATGTTGTCCTCGCTTTCTATCTTTATTGTTAATTATAATTGGATTTCCTGTCTGCCGCCACATGAAATTTTGACACCGTTTTCTTCGATATTTTCCAAAATGTCACCGTTTCCTTCGATATTTTAAATTTTGTCACGGTCTCCTTCGATATTTGCAATTTTGTCACGGTTTCCTTCGATATTTCGTATTTTGTCACCGTTTTCTTCGATAATCGCTCATCTGATTCGATAATTGCACATCTGTTTCGATAATCGCTTATCTGATTCGATAATTGCGGATTCCATTTTGATCACCAAAACATAATTTATCCTATTCAGCATCCATTGTGTATTAATGCTCTGATACTGCTTTGTGCATATACCAAGAGCATCCGCAACATCATCCTGAGACAGTGCATTCTCTTTTCGTATCTTTCTCAGACGTTTACCCATATTCTTTTGATATTCCTGGTCTTTATCGTTATCGTTCGACATATTACTCCTTCCATTTCATCCATAATAGAATACTATTTTCTTCTATAGATCAGAACCGAGTAATATGTGGAAGATTTTGGACATATTAGCGTGATTTTTCCCAGATAATACCAGACACCCAACACATATCAGTATTTTTTTATTATTTGTACCAAGGACAGATTATGGGGATATTTTCCTATATTCTGTACCTGTTCTGTATGTTATTACTACCATTCAACGGATAAGGGAAATGAAAACCATTGATGATTATATTCTCTGAATAAATGAGTTCCGATGTGCCGAAGTCCGCACCATTCATCCTGTGACCTTCTTGCTGATCTTTTCGACTGGTATAACACCATTAAATAAACTATCTCTCCTCCATAAACCACATATTGTTGTCCTCATAGAAAAGATGGCTCTCTTTTCCGTCAACAATACAGGTATAACGTATTCCGGCTCCGCCTGCTTTCAGGCTTGCCGCTCTTCTTACATCTGTTACTTTCTGAATCTCATATACATGGCCATCCTTCCAGATAAAGCTTCTTGGTAGAAGCCTTCCGTCATTTGTAAATTCAGCCATGACATTTACATATACCTTGCTGCTTTCCATAATAGTTCAATCCCTCCTGTCTATCCAAAGTACCCATGCGGATGTACCGTATGATCAGACTTTGCATCACATGCTGACAGTATTCTGTCACGGTACATAAGCCCTCTCTGGACACTGTAAAATCCAAATCTTTTGCGGATAATATCAACCGTCTCATCCATTTTCATCTGTTTTTCTCTTGCCTGAGGATCCATGAACATGTCCAGCTGCTCCCAGAAATAATCTGTCACAAGATCCGTTCCACGTATTCCTATGCTCCGCAGTGGCTTTTGAAAAAACTCTGGCCGGCTGCTTTTCAGTTCCTTATCATCCGCCGGTAGTCTGTAGTTGTCTTTGTATAACCTGTATCCAGCCTCTGCAATCTCTTTGGTAATATTGCTCGCATTCTGCAACTTTACCTGTTTTGAAAAATGAAACAGTTCTTTGTCACGGACACTGATCTCAACAGTCCGGCACCGGAACCCATTCTCCCGGAGTCTTGCCGCTACACTTTCTGCCAGAATGTATAACACAATCTTGACATCTTCATCTGTTTCCATATCCCTGGGCGTTGTTGTACTGTTGCCTACGGACTTGACCGGAGCTGATGTGTTTTCCAGCTTTACCGGAGATTCATCATATCCATTAGCAAAAGCCCACAGAATACTTCCCATCTTGCCACGTTTTCTGACCAGCAGGGTTTCATCAGATTTTGCCAGATCTCCGATAGTCCGGATTCCCATGCTATATAACTTTTTATTCGTTGCATTTCCCACATATAACAGATCAGAAACTGGAAGACACCAGGCTTTTCTCTGAAACTCATCCTCATACATAGTAGTAATGGCATCCGGCTTCTTATAATCAGATCCAAGCTTGGCGAATATCTTGTTGAACGAAACACCCACGCTCACCGTAATGCCAAGTTCTTTTTTCATCCTGCTGCTTATTTCCTGTGCAATGTGAAATCCGTCTCCCTTGAGAGTTGCACTGTCTGTCACGTCTAGCCAGGACTCATCAATTCCGTATGGTTCCCTCTTATCTGTATAGTCAGCATAAATTTCCTGTGCCATTCTGGAAAATCTGAGATACAGGTCCATCCTTGGGGGAAGAAATGTTATGTCCGGGCATACCTGTTTTGCCTGCCATAATGCCATTCCGGTTTTTACACCATATCTCTTGGCTGTATAATCAGCGGTCAGCACAATTCCATGTCTCGCCTCAGGATCACCTCCTACTGCTACAGGCTTTCCCCGAAGCTCCGGATGATGCAGAAGCTCTACTGATGCATAAAAACAGTTACAATCACTATGCAGTATTGTCCGGTTCACTGAATCACCTTCTTTCCTGCTGCCGGATGATATGCCATCCGTCTACATGGCATAATATAATACTTTTTATATTGCTATTCAATGGTAATTTATTGTATATTATCAATATTATTGATATTTCGATTGCTTTTTAGGGATTCCTGTGCTAAAGTTGATATATCCCGCATAGGGAGATCATACCTGATATGATTACTTAGAAAGGCATAATACTATGAAAGATTTAGGAAAGACCATTGCTAAATACAGAAAAGAACATAAGCTGAACCAGAGCCAGCTTGCAAAAGAACTGGAAAACTATGATATCTATGTAAAGCAGAATTCAATCAGTGCCTGGGAACTTGGCACAGCAACACCAAATGCCAGACAGTTTCTTGCCTTATGTGAAATACTCGAAATTTATGATATCTATACGGATTTTATCGGTCAGAGTCCTCTTAATCCATTCCGGAACCTGAATGAAAATGGAATGAACAAGGTGCTTGAATATATCAGCGATCTGGAAAGCACCGGCAACTATAAATCGGCAGAGATCATTCCTATCCATGTGATCAGGGAAAGAAAAGTATTTTACAATACCGTTTCCGCTGGTACCGGCTCTTTTCTTGATGGTGACGAATATGAGATATTCTCCTCTCCTGACATTCCGGAGGCTGCCACATTTGGCGTATATGTAGATGGTGACAGTATGGAACCTAAATACCATAATAAGGATCTCATCTGGATTGAACAGACAGCATGCCTTGATAATGGCGAAATAGGTATTTTCTATCTTGATGGAAACGCATATGTGAAGAAATTTCAGAATAACAGACTCGGAATCTACCTCATATCACTGAATAAAAAATATGATCCAATCCCGGTTACAGAGAACAGTTCCTTCAAAATATTCGGCCGTGTTCTTTCATAAGTCCTTTTTTGGGACACTTAAAACTGTAGGATTATTATAGCGGAACAGACCTGAATAATTCTGAATTTGGAGGTGCATATATATGAATACTGATATGGATATAGACATAAACACCGTGACAGACACAATTACTTGCAGACTTGTTGAAGCCAGGGCAGATCTTGGCATTACCCAGAAAGAACTTGCATCAGCAACCGGCATCAGCCTGAAAACTATTGCCAATATCGAGTCAAAACAACATATCCCTTCCCTGCTTTATGCCATGAGGATTGCAGACTTTTTCCATAAGCCGGCAACAAGCCTGTTCTGCTATCATCCGGGTATACAGCAGACACCAGCTAAAGGAGATGAGCCGAATGAACAATAAAAAACAGTTGGATTTCCAGACCATCGCTGTTGATTTTGACGGGACCCTGTGTTACAGCAAATGACCGGAGCTTGGTCAACCCAACCATGCACTGATTGAATATCTCCAGGAATGGAAACGCAACGGCAACAAACTCATTCTCTGGACCTGCCGCGCCGGCGAAGCTCTGTCGAAAGCTGTCGAATGGTGCCGGGAACAGAATCTTGAATTTGATGCAGTTAATGATAATCTTCCGGAAATCATCGAATTCTATGGACACAACAGCCGGAAGATTTCCTGCGACTACTATATTGATGACCGGATGCTGCTTCCGGAAAACGCAAAGGCATAGAACCCGTAATGGGGCTATGCCTTTGTGCTTATTCTGGCATTCATTTTTAGTTAGTGCGGATTATTTACCTAATACAGTTTTTCTCATAATAAAAATCTGTTAGTTAAACTTTTTCAAATTTTGCTACTTCATCCGATAAATCTTCCGAAAGGTTCTTATTTTCGTCCGCCTGCACTGTAATTGCTGAAATTGCTGTCACAAGTTGTGATATCTCTTGTGCTACGTTTGTAACACCTTTTGCAGATTCTTCAATCGCTATAGAAATGTTATTGATACTTTCATTCATATCATTCATTGTACCTAAGCTATCTTTTGACTTAACTGCAAACTCGTTAAATGTATTACTTGCCTGTTCAGAATCAGCATCATAATTTCCAATAATTTTTACAAAGTTGTCATAATCAAGTGCTACCTTTTCATCTACAAAACGAATCATTTCCGTTGCATTTCCAGACAGATTGTTTACTGCCTCAATAACTTTTCCACTGATTTCCTGAATATTGTTTGCTGTCTCACGTGAACTATCTGCAAGCTGTCTGATTTCATCTGCAACAACGGCAAAGCCCCTGCCTGCTTCCCCTGCTCTTGCTGCTTCAATCGATGCATTAAGTGCTAGAAGATTTGTCTGTGCTGCGATATTTAAGATATTTTCTGTAAGTTTTGCAATTTCATTTACAGACTTAGATGCTTCTACTGCCTCCGCGACATCCTTTTCAATGCCATCAAATGTTTCTACTGTTTTTTCTTTTGATGCAATCGCTTCTTTATAGCTATTTTCTGCAGTAAGCTTCACTTCATGCATCTTCATTGCAGAGTTCTTAGCATCCTCATTCATGCCTTCCATTTTCTTTAGCAGATTATTACATCCTTGGGCTAAATCATATAGAGAAGCAGATACCTCTTCCATGGATGCTGCAAGTTCTTCCGATGTTGCACTCACATTGGATGCACTCATATTTGAAGATTCCGCCTCATTTTGTACAAGATAGGAAGATTCTTTCATATCTTTTGATACACTCTGAATCTTTACCATAAGATTTTGTAATGTTTCAATAAAATGGTTGACACCATTTGCAAGCTGACCAATTTCATCACTGGTTTCATCAAATACTCTTAACGTAAGATTACCCTGTCCTGATTCTATACCTAAAATGATATCATCCAAATCATTCTTTGCTCTTTTTGCTGGACGAACAATGGACTTATTAATAACAATCGAAAGAAGTACGATTACAATAATATCAGCTACCACAAGTGCAAGATCAAAAATGATGCTTCCATTTATTCTGTAGTTGATATGTCTGATGGCTTCTGCCACTTCTCCTTTTGCTGTTTCAAAAACCGCGGTATCATTATTTTCCACTGCTTCTTCATATTGTTCAAACTGTTCTATAAGCACATTATTCTTTCCTCGAATAGCTTGTAATGCCATTAAATTCAAGACTGTAATCAAAACTGCAAAAAAGCCTACAGACACTAACATTGTTACTAACTTTTTTCCCAAGTTCGTTCTCTTTTTCATGTTTATTTTTCTTCTTTCTGCGAAAGGCACCAATGCGTTATGTTTTGGAATTTTTTACCATCATTTTATCCCACCCCACAAAATTTTGTCAATACTATATTCTCTTGATAGAAAATTTTAATCTTTACTCTGATGAGGATGGCGTGAAACACATCCGTATCAAAGCCAGACCTAATAAATGGCATAAGAATGACTGCCCTTTCTGTCACAAGTCATGTCCTGCTTATGACAAACATTCCAGCAGACCAACCACTTAGAGGGGGCTGGACTGGGGTGGTATTCTGGTCGAAGTTGAATACCAGACGCATCGTATCATCTGCCTTGAACATGGGGTATATGTTGCCGAAGTTCCATGGGCATATCCAGGTAGTAGATTTACCAAGGATTTCGACCTTACCGTTGCATGGTTTGCATCCTATCTTCCAAGAAGTACCACATCATACTTCATGAGAGTGGACTGGGAAACTGTAGGCCGCTGTGTCAATCGTGCTCTTCATGATTTAGAACCGGAGCGCTCAAGAAGACTTGATGGTCTGGTTAATATCGGCATTGACGAAACCAGTTACAAAAAGGGTCACAAGTACATTACAGTAATCTTTAATCACGATACCAACACAGTGGTATGGGCATCGGAAGACCATGGCAAATCCGTTCTTGAAAAGTTTTATAAACAGCTTACTCCAGAGCAGCTATCCAGCATCAAGGTTGTTACAGGTGATGGTGCCAAATGAATCACAGAGTGTGTAAATGAATACACTCCTGACTGCGCCCATTGTGTTGATTCCTTTCACGTAGTCGAGTGGGCTATGACAGCTCTCGATGAAGTCAGAAAAGATATCTGGCATGATGCCTGCAGCGAATATAAGCAGGTCAAAAAAGATAATCCATGTGGCAAGGGTCGTCCTAAAAAGGATGATCCTGAACTTGCTATTGTGAAAGCAGCTAAAGCAGATGAGATAAAAGGCTCTGCATACATGATAAAGGTTCTCTGTTTCCTTTTTGATACCAAATATCATATGCAATATATAATATCTTTCTAAACTCTTCCATGTTTCTATTATTGATAGTATTAAAATCTCCTATGAGAATATACTCTTCGTTAGAATGTTTCTGTAAAAATGAATACAATTCATTCCAAAATTGTTCATCATATTTGGGTGGAATTGGTTATCTAATTAACTACATTATTTTCTGTCTAAAATATCCATAAATTCGTCACCTGTAATTGTTTCCTTCTCATACAGGTACATAGCCAGTTCGTCCAGTTTTTCCCTGTTTTCAGCAAGGATTTTTCTTGCTTTTTCATGCTCTGCTTTTACGAGTTGCACGACTTTTTCATCAATTTCCTTCTGGGTATCTGCGGAACAGGAAAGAGACGTATCGCCGCCAAGATACTGGTTGGTCACGGTTTCCATTGCCACCATGTCGAATTCATCTGTCATGCCGTAGCGGGTGATCATCGCTCTTGCAATTTTTGTTGCCTGTTCGATATCATTGGAGGCTCCGGTCGTGATCTCACCAAATACGATCTCCTCTGCCGCACGTCCGCCTGTAAATGTAGCAATCTTATTCTCAAGTTCTTTTTTCGTCATCAGATATTTATCACCCTGCTCAACCTGCATAGTGTAGCCGAGTGCACCTGAGGTACGCGGGATGATCGTAATCTTCTGGACCGGTGCTGAATGACTCTGCAATGCAGCTACCAGAGCGTGTCCTATCTCATGATATGCAACAACCTTCTTCTCTTGATCTGAAAGAACCGCATTCTTCTTCTGATATCCTGCAATAACCACTTCTATACTTTCTTCGAGATCAGATTCATTTACAACGGTCCTTCCACTACGGACAGCACGTAATGCTGCTTCATTTATAATATTGGCAAGCTCCGCACCGGATGCACCGGATGCCATACGTGCAATCGTATGCAGGTCAACATCATCAGATGCTTTTATCTTCTTTGCATGAACCTTTAAAATTGCTTCACGGCCTGCAAGATCCGGCAGTTCAACCGGCACACGTCTGTCAAAACGTCCCGGACGTGTAAGTGCCGGATCTAACGACTCCGGACGGTTCGTTGCAGCAAGAATGATGACACCATTATTTCCTTCAAATCCGTCCATCTCTGTAAGAAGCTGGTTTAAGGTCTGCTCCCTCTCATCATTTCCGCCCATTTGTCCGTCACGCTTTTTACCAATGGCATCAATTTCATCAATAAACACGATACATGGTGCCTTTTCCTTTGCCTGTCCGAAAAGATCTCGAACTTTGGAAGCTCCCATACCGACAAACATCTCAACAAATTCTGATCCGGACATTGAGAAAAATGGTACATTTGATTCACCCGCCACTGCTTTTGCAAGCATTGTTTTGCCGGTTCCCGGAGGTCCTACAAGAAGGACACCTTTTGGCATAGACGCACCTACATCGGTATACTTCTTCGGATTGTGAAGATAATCAACGATCTCTGAAAGGTTTTCTTTCGCCTCATCTTCTCCTGCAACGTCTGAAAAACGGATTCCCTCACTGGATTGCACATAAATCTTCGCATTGCTTTTTCCCATTCCAAAAGCCATCGAATTTTTTCCTCCGGCATGCTCCATCAGTTTCTTCGCCATATAATTTCCCAGTGCGATAAAAAGGATCAATGGCAAAACCCCGGTCAGCAGGAAGCTGATGATCGGTGACATCTGCTTATCGATATCTTTTGCGAATACTGCTCCACATTCATATAGCCTGTCCGTCAGGTTCGGATCGTTCATCAGACCTGTTTTATAAATATTTTTTTGATCTTTATCTGTAAAGATGATCTGATTGTCATTAACTTCTACTTCACCAATATTCTTCTTCTCGATCATGCTCATAAAAGTTCCATAATCCGTTTCCTTTACCTGATGCTCCATAAGGATTGGTGTGACAACCAGATTAAATACGATCAGCACTATTAACACAATCCCATAATAATATGCCAGTGGTTTTTTCGGTGTTTTAACTTCTTTCATGGTCTTTCCTCCTGTTGTTCTGCGTTATGCTTTCTCCGTGCATTTTCGTATTATTTATTCTGCCATCTGACTTCGCCCTTGGACAGAAGCGGATAACAGATCAGCTGATCTGAATCCAGATTTTCCGCATGCATGTCAACCGCTGTGATCTGATGATTATCATAAGTCGTATAATAATAAATACCTTTTGCTGTATTACAACAGGACGTGTATATCGTGATCTCATATTTGCCTTCTGTCACCTCACAGCATCCACGCTGCTGATCTACGGATCCTAAGATATGGAAGAACTGGCTTACACTCTCATCCTCTTCTTCACCGGAGATCGAATTTAATTTTGTAAAGGCAACTTTCACAAATCTTGACTGGCTGGAAAGATCTCCAGGTATTCCCATTCCACCCATTCCTCTGCTATATGCATCAAGCTGTAATACTCCTGCAAAAGTACTCTCCGGCTGTTTTCTGGATACTCCGGCATAATTATTCAGTGCAAACATCTGACTCGGGAATGGTGGATTATTGGTAAGCACTCCTACCGGATTATCATATACATGCAGCCCATCTTTCATAGACTCAACAACGATACAGGAGTCTTTGTCTGCAATGATCCAGTGAAGCTGTGCTGTCGGCAGCTGTTCACTGAATGCTGTACCTGTCAGTCTCATTGCTGCCAGCTTCTCTCTCGCCTCTGCTACAGTAGCACACTGTGTAAGGATCCATGGGATGAACTCGAACTGTGCCACCTGGCTGACTTCTGTTTCATCTTCCGGCAAAGCCTCTTCATATGCCGCATTGCCGACAAAATTAAGACCTGCCATTCCAAGGCCTTTTTCATTAACAGCATCATAATAAAGCGGATAACCTTCTGCAACAAATGCCATTCCGATCAAAGCATAATGGCTTTTTATCTTCCCAGCAAACCGGAAATCAAATTCGTAATTTCTTGGCGTTATCGTGATCTGTTCCCCATAGGAAAATTCATAATCAAGCGTTCTGCCCATATAAAAATCTTTTGTTTTGTAAGTTGCTGCTGTACACATATCGAACACCTCTTCTTTCTGCTATAATAGTCCTGCAAACAATCGCATAAACAACTGTCCGAGCCGTAAATATGCACTCCGTCCTGTGCGGTACTTTTCGGTCACTTCCCTGCATTCATTCATGGTTGCTCCCAGATCATCTCTTATATCCAAAACTGTCTGACTATCCGCCATAAAACAACCATTTTCAAAGTGGTGATAAAGCAATGCCATTCAGTTAAGCATCATTTTAGTGGTTTTCTGTCATAGAAAGCCACTGTTTTTATACCTAAAAACTTTAAAAATATTACAAAAAACAGTTGACAAGTAAGCCAATATATGTTGCGTAAGCCTTGATTATAAACATATTTCAAGGAGGCTCATTATGGCTGATTCTTTCTTATCTAATTTAAAATCCACACTCGACAACTGCATCACAGAACTCGATGAAATTCACTCCATGTTCTGCCGTAATCCGGAAAGTGATTTTACTAGGAACCGCAAACTTTCTTTCCGCGAGTATATTCAGTTTATGCTCCAGATGCAGAGTAAATCCGTTTCAAATGCAGTAAACATATGCAGGGCATATCTCAAACACGATGGTAACGAAACAGAGTCCATGCTTCTCATACAAAAGTATCTGACACCTGTCAAGTACAATCGAAAATATCCTATCCACCTCCGTCCAAAGAGAAATAGGGATTTCATGTATCGGGTTGCATAAATCTCGTTACCATTATACTGCATTATAAGGCAGATAAGCAATCTGTCTTTTTGTCATAAAAAACCTTATCTAAATGACATTGAATGATTTATTTTCTATCTAAAATTTTATTAAACCGACTAAAGACTCCATAGTTTGTGTGTTTGACTTACTGTTTATATCTATCTTCTCCTAAATATTTTTCTAGTCATTGCAATATAAAATTGCTTATACAGTCTCTCCCTTAAGAGTCCTGGTATTCTGGATAATATACAGAGCGACCGATATGACCATCATTATAGCGCACAAACCAATCAACCGATCTGATACCATCGGTGTAATTTGGAACCATATAATATGCACCGCTGCAGTTCCATATAATAAAAAGGTTACTATCTTTCCATGCCAGTCTGCACCATGTACTTTTCCTGTCTTTCATATCACAAGACATCCACTGACTACCATATACAGCTCCTTACCTGCCATTATTACGATTAAAAGAAGCATATGTGGAAAACGAGTAAACAGACAGATTAACATCGCTGCCTGTGTCAGCTTATCAGCCACCGGATCAAGTATTTTTCCTAAATTACTAATCCTATGGAATCTTCTTGCGATATATCCATCAGCAAGATCCGTAAGACCAGACAGCAATAAGATTTCACCAGCTAACAGAGGATTTTTCTTTACACAATAACTCCATATAATTACCGGAATCAGACAAAGCCGAAAAAAAGAAAGAAGATTAGGAACCGTAATAATTCTATTCAAATTTTCTTCCTGATTCACTTCACTCTGCATGTACGGTCACATCACTTTCCTTTTTTTTAGACATAAACCAATAAAATATAACACAAAATGCTAAAGCAAACACAACACCAAAAACATTTTGAATCACTCTAAGACTAACCGCTCCTTGTAGTCCATAAGTCTCTGCAGCAATGGCTAAAGCACCAAATGTGTTAAATACTGCCTGCCAGCCATATTGTGCTGAAAATCCTACACCGATTCCTCCAAGAATTCCTATATATGCATAGATTGACGAAGGAAGCAGAAAATATAACACTGTAAAACATATAACACCTGCAATATTTCCGACAATCCTTTTACGGACTCTGTAGTGCATATCTTCCATAAACGGCAAAATCGCGGACATGGCCGCAATACCAGCCCACATTGCACGTGGCATATTACAAAGTTCTGCAATGCAAAGGACAATCGGTACGCATAAAATCTGACATATCTGCCATTTTGTTCTGGAAGAAGTGATATCAAATTCTTGTATCAGATCTTTCAGATTTCTTTTATAAGTTCTGTTTTTATGATTTCGATAAAATACGAAGCAGGTAAGTGCTGCACCTAAAGCCATTCCGACTAATCGCATCTGATAGCTTTTTCCCGTAACATCATAACCATATAGCAGCAGATACCCAAGAACCAATGTAGATTGATTAAACATGAATGGATTATGGCATCCGAACAGAATCAACACAGCCAGTGCCGCAATATTTAACAGCATTCCCAATACCGGTGAAAACTGATTTGCTAAATGCGGACATACAGTCATAATTACAAAGAACAAAGCCAAAAGCATCGTAGATTGTCCGGTGTGGATCCCCAGATCCGCATTCCGAAATACCATAAGGCATAATAAAACTACTACACCCACAATGCTGTTCTCATTTCCAAATAAGATACTGAAAATAGTAACAAATAAAAAACAAAATGCCATTGTAACAGCTATCTTTACCAAATATACCAGTATATGATATGATTTTTCTTTCACTGTTTCACTCTTTTTCAACAGATTTTTAGAACCTGCCTGATTTAACTGCAATTCCTGATAAAATGTCATGTAATTCCTCCTCTTTCTGTTTTTCTTAAACTTATATGGCCTCATCTTTCTGTATTGGAAGCTCTACAACAAATCTGCATCCACCATATTCCCGGTTTTCTGCCTTGATTGTCCCGCCAGCACTATCTACGATCCGTTTCACAAGTGCAAGGCCGAGACCATTTCCTTCTGCTTTGTGAGAACCGTCTGCCTGATAAAATTTATCAAATATTCTGGTTTTCACATCATCCTCTATTCCCGGTCCTTCATCTTCCAGAATAAACATTACAGAATCCTTTTCCTGCTTCAGAAACATCATAATTGTCCCCTTTGCAGGACTGAACTTAATCGCATTATCTAAAAGATTCATCCATATATGCATAAAAAGTCCTTCATTCCCAGTATATTTAACTTCCTCCAGCTCTACCTGGAAACCAATTTCTTTTTCTGTCCATTTTGTCTCCAGGGAAAGAAATGCCTGACGGATCTGTTCATCCAAACGATATTCTGTTTTTTTCATTGGTATGTTCTGATTCTCTAACTTGGATAACAGCAAAATATTTCCAACCAATCCGGAAAGCCTTTGGGTATTAAACAGGATTTTTTCTACATATTCCTCTTGCTCCTGAGACAGTTCTTCTCCCTGAAGAAGCATTGTATACCCTTCAATGGCATTAATCGGGGTCTTAAACTCATGAGAAACATTAGATACAAAATCCATCTGCAGCACCTCTGTTGCACGAAGTTCTTTTGTCATAACG
>ERZ1023683.249-NODE-249-length-13039-cov-188.028343_pt1 | contig 13039 bp, 16 predicted proteins | sample MGYA00380345_ERZ1023683 | MGnify/ENA primary metagenome ERZ1023683 (study PRJEB33179, sample SAMN07449040) | human gut metagenome | biome: Human-gut; feature: Human associated habitat; material: Faeces | host: Homo sapiens | place: India:Kasaragod | collected...
GCAATCTGCCAATAGACACAAAATATAGTACCCACTCCCGCAGGGTAGGGGAGTGGGCACATAATGCAGAGTATTTAGTTACTGCTGGCCGGGTTTACGTTGGTTGCCTGATTGTTGCTACCCGTGTTGACCAGCAGATTGTTATTACCTACCGTAGACACGTTGCACCACTGGCAATAGGAAGCATCCCCGGCAACATTGATATTACCTGTCTGCGTGTTGCGGGTGTTGCAAACGGCGATTCTCGCACCCCCTGTAACAGCAATAAAATACGTGGAAGGGCCGTCGAGTATAGCGTTCGTCAACACTGCGTCGGTCACATTGTTAAGCGAGATAAAGTCATATGTACTCGTGGAAGACGACCCGGCCACGCCCGTGATCGTCAACCGGCAATAGCCTTTTACGAGAATACACCGGTATGTGGTCCCGGCTCCCACGCAACCAATGTCGGTAATCTGCGCGTCCTCGTTAGCGCCGGACCCCACCAGATACACGAGATTGTCAATTAGGTGATCGGCAAAAATGCGGTTGATATAAACGTGACGGCTAAAGCCCGTGCCGTGCGTGTAGTAGATGACATTGTTCCATGGCCCTACGCAAAGCCAATCTTCAAACCACCTATCACCGGCCTGCCCATTTCCAGTTGTATCAGACAGGACAATCGCTTTGGAGATTCCCTCCGAGAAGTTGTTCACAACAATATGTTGCAATTTTAGGCCGGTGTTGCCGTCATTGTTAAACTTATTAAATACAGTGACATCTACAGAGCCGTTCGTGCTGTACTCAAAATTCTTAATCAACATACCGTTGTTGTTTGCGAAGTTCACAGCGGTTGTAAACCCGTATACGCTGCAATCCTCCAGAGTAAAGAATCGCGCCCACTGTACTTGAAATGCAACGCCTGCGGCAGTTGCCGGATTTTTAAGGGCCACTGTGACGCCCTTAAAAGTCACATTTTCAAGGGTGCCGCCATAGTCTACCGAGCTATCCTGTGCGCCCACGATAGAAAACGCAGGGCTGACGGCATTGTTGAAAATAAAATAAGGGATCAATATTGCCCGGGGTCTGGACGCGGCACCAATAACAGTGGTATCTCTCTTAACGGTGATAGTCCCGGTGCAATAATACTGACCCGTAAGGATGATAGGCTTGTTTGCGGTTGCCGCATTAAAAGCGGCCCTCACTGCTGCCGTGTCATCCGTAGAGCCGTCACCCTTTGCGCCGTACATTTCGGGAGTGATGAACACCTCCAGATTAACAGTAGATTTTTTCAGATCGTTGATGGCGTTCTCCCGGGCCGTTGTTTCTGCCCCAATAGCCGTCTGGAGCTGTGTGTCGGCGTTTCCCCGGGCCGTTGCTTCTGCGTCAATAGCCGTCTGAAGCTGGGTGTCGGCGTTTTCCCGGGCCGTTGCCTCTGCGTCAATAGCCGTCTGAAGCTGGGTGTCAGCGTTTTCCCGGGCCGTTTTCTCTGCGTTCAAGCCCTCATTAAACGTCGTGATAAGGTAATGCAAAACTTCATTTGTGGAGCTGCTCACGCAGTTCGAGCCGGGCACGTAGGCATCACCGGCGATCATTGCTCTTGTGACACGTACCAAAGCGCCGTTGACCCATACAAGATCGTTGACAGCTCTATTGACTGTGGCGGTGGGGCTGTGTCCCTCATCGTTGGGAGTAATGGCCTTTTTAACATCGGCCCAAAGCTCATCAAAATTACCAATTTTTGTCCAGAACTCGACACGGTCCAGAGAAACACCGGACGGAACCGGCTTCACAGACAGATATGCGTTGCCGTTGCTGTCCACAACAACAGTGTTCGCCTCATACTGGCTGGTGATATTCCACTGGATTGGGTCGGCATACTTGATCGTTGCCAAGCTGACAAAATTTGTCAGTTTGGTATTAAACTCGTTCAGTACCTCAATAATCCAATCCAGATTGAGGTCATGGAAATTGGTGTAGGGCGCTTTGTGAATAGGATTGATAATACCCATTTTATTGCATCTCCTTAATATACCAGTAAACAGAAGTTTGCCCGGATGTCCATAACGATTTTATGAACGGCGTTTTCCATTGCAAGGGTCAACTCTTTGGAAATAAGGTCTTGCGGGTCTCGTCCCGCCCGGCCCTTCTCGGTCACGGTGTCTTTGTAGCCGTCGTGCAACTCGGAGGTGTTGTTATCAGTGGTTGTCTGATCGGTGGTGGTCGTGTCCGTGCCGCTGCTGGTAATGGTGTTCCCGGTTCCAAGGGCCGTTGTACTCTTTTCAGCGGTTTGCAATGCCCCGCTGTCGAACCCCGTGACGTCCCGAGTGGTGCTGTCACTGCCGGTATTCTGGCCGGTGGTGGTCAGGTTAGGCGTTCGGGTAGTCGTTCCCTTCACGCCGTTTGTGCGGTTAACTGTGCCGCCTCTGGTTCCTGCGTGGTCGGTGGTTCTAGCTCGGTCATCAGATGCTAAGGCATCATAGTTAAGGCCGAGGGCAACAGCGTACCGGGTCCAGCTCGGGAGCATGGTTTCAGAATAGACACCAAGGGCCCGGCGCATTGTGAGGCCGTCCGTATACAATACCTCCAATTCCAACGTATCAAACAGTAATTGATTGCAGACAGTTTCTTTAGAGACATTGTCGGGGACTTTTAAGTCATCAAACAGTTCCGGGTATCCTGCCAATAGGCCGTTAAAGCTCAATGTCGCGTGCATTGTTGTTCACCTCCTGTGCGCCAGTATCGGGCGGGAACCTCCAATCAACCCATAAAGTAGATTTGTCAATTCCGAACAGCTTGTGTACCCTCTCACAACCACGTTGCAAGCTATCCAACCATAGCGACGCTTTGGCGGCTGTCTCAACGTTGTTAGAATTGACTTCGTCGGTTAGCATCCGCTCTTTCTTGCTGGTGTTGGTGTTGGGAATGCCTACTTCCGTATCGAACAGGGCTTTAATGGTTTTAAGGGCTGTCAACAGTTCGTTGGTGATGAAATTACCTTTAAGGTCTGTTGCAAAATACATCCATGGGGCTTGACTGGATGCCCCATTTTTAGGCGCTTTGAGCAAGGCGGAATCTACAAAGACTGCGGGGTCTCCCTGCATGATTGCATCAAACATCTTTTTGAAAGATTCTGCACCCGCTTTGTTGCCGGCCGCAAACACGTAGGCGAGGCGGCTGTTAATTAAATTGCTCTGGATGGTCTGGGCAGCTAGGGCCATCATGTCCCCATAATAAGCCACAATATCCACCATGCCACGGTAATCGGGCTGCAAATTGATGATCTCGCACTGTTTCCCGATTTGCAAATAGGGGGATCCTTTAATAAAGGGGTTAGCAATGATGGAGTGTGTGGGATTGTAAAAGATGTTAATGCCGGTCAGTCCCATTCGGTCATACACGAGGCCATAACGGTCAGTGTCGAACACCGTAACACCCCCAGAACCAAAAACAAGATATTGCAAACGGTTGCTAGGCCATGTTTCGGGCAAGGTCCATCGGACCATAGATACCGCTTCAAGGAACAGATATTTGCGGAAATAATAGGACAAGCTGTTGCCCTTGGTGTGCATCACGGAGGGAGTCACCGGCGACACATGAGCGTTGATTTGCTCATAGCTGTAGGGGGCGCTCATAACAGACGGCCTCCTTTCGCCATTTTGAACAGTAACCAAATCGGCAATTTGCCGGTAGGCCACGGGCCAGGACCCGGCCCGGGACCCGGCCCGGGGTCAGGGCCTCCGCCGGAGTCCCATTCTACTTCCCATGTGCCGACCTGATTCGGGATTCTGATAATGCTGGACGGGTCCCTCAGGTTTCCGGCGGCATCGGCATACTCCCAGTGTGTGTGAATGCCCGTCGCGTATCCAGTCTGTCCCTGTGTGCCGATAAACTGCCCTTTTGTGATGGTGTCGCCCACGTTCCAAATCTGCGAGGCAAAGTGTGCGGCCCGCCATGTCGTGCCGTCGGTCATCCGCACTTTAATCATATTGCCCCAGGACTGGTCCCCCGAGGTGCTGCCATTCCAGTGCTGCGCCACAACTACGGTTCCCGCTTCGGGCGCATAGGCTTTGTGATCTCCATGGACTGTGTCAATGCCACGATGTGGGCTACCGTCAGAGTATGCCGGATAACCGGCGGTGACTCTGATTGGTGACACATCAGTAATGCACTGTTTATATACTGCCATTGTTCACGCCTCCTATTCTAAAAAGAATCCATTTTTCATGTAACTTTTGACGCTGTCAATCTCGGCGGCTGTTGCGGGCAACGCAATATCGGGGTCGTCTACCATAATGAAACCCGGTATACTGAACAGCTGCACCTTTTGACACAGGGGCCTTCCGTGGTGCTCGTTGTTGTCGTCGACCAAATCATAAAATTTGGCGGTCAAATATGGCGTAATTCCATATTGGGCAACGGACGACACACCGCCTTTAGTTTGACTCTCTGCACTGATTTGTTGTGTGCCGGACGTTATCCCGTTGACAACGTCCCCGCCGGAAAAGAACGCGGACGCTGCTCCCGCTATGGCTCCCACGCCCGCTTGAATTAACCCGTCAACGCTGGCAACCCTCTGGACGTTCTGGGCGATCTGGGCAATCTGCGCCTGTACCGCAATGTTTCCGGCAGTCGCATAAAAAATATTAAGGAAGTCAGGCTGTGTCGAAAGTTGCAGAATAGTATCACCTGTATAGAAGTCAATAATAAACCGCAAATATAAGGTGCTTTTTAGCATCAGCCGATCAGCGTTAATAGCGACGGTCCCGAATCCGGGCACATATAATTTGTATTCAGAGTAGGGGGCTCCGTCGCAATAAACTCCCCGACTGATTTCGGCGGGGTGCTTTGGAATTGATACGCTAATATTAGCTGTGAAACTGTCGTTCCCTTGCTCCAAAATTGCCACTTCACCAATATCCGTAAAGGACCACCAACCAATATTAACGGCACTGGTCTTTAATGTCCAGTCAGGAGGGTTTACCAGCGGAATCCAGAAGGCCCCCGTGATATACTGGATGGGATTGAAAAGAGCTTTTGTTAAATTGGAGCTGATTTCGTCGGCGCTAATGTTCAAATAATTAGTATTGGACAAAAGAGCGCCCATCAACTTGCGGAAGGTTTGGGCAGTCATCGCATAGCGCACAGAGCCGCCAAACGACACATAGCCGGAGGCCACAGCAGACACAACGAAAAAACCATTGCTTTCGATCAGGTCAGAAAAAATAGTTGTATTTGCTAATATTGTTTTTTCCGTAATAGTCGCTTTGGTGGGGTACAAACTATCTACGATTTTAGGGTCGTTCTTTGCCGACGACCTGACCACATACTCGGTAGAATACCCGATCTGGTCGCGGTAACTTGCAAGAGTATCAACAGTTAGTGAGGCATTCCAAAGCCCGTCGGCATATGTCCAGTTCTTTACCCAGTAATACCGGCTGAAGGTCGGAAGATAACAGTAATTGTACCCGGTGGGGTCGCTCTGTGTTTTGATCTTAATTTCCGGGTCAATGATGTTGCAAGGGGCTTTAAGGTCAATTCCAAAACCCTGACCGCCGCTGGGCCGTTTTGTGCTGTTTGTGCGCTTTGCGAACTGATAAAATGTAGCTTGCATTTTGCGCCTCCTATAAAATAACCGGCGGGCAGATGCCCGCCGGTGCCGGTCAGGACTTCGAGGGGTCCGCGTCCTTGTGCGTGGTGGTTTTCAGGGTAGGCGCTCTTGCCGCCTTGGCAGCGCTCGGGGCGGTAACGTCGCCGGAGGTCATCAGGAACAGAACGGCGTTCTCGGTGAAGTCATCGTACCACGACCACCCATAATGATACCAGAAGTTCGTATACAGGCCGCGCGCGTTCATGGGGGTCGGGACCACACGAGACAGCTTCGGAGTGTAGCCGATTGCATCCCAGTCCAGCAGGCACCCGAACACATTCGACAGCTGCACCGCTGCATTCTTGGATGCCGCACCGGCGGTAGTGGTCACAACAGGAGATGCAGAGATGGTCTCGCGCTTGTCGATGTTCTGCCAGAACGTGACCTGTTCGGCATCGCGGTATTTCAACATGTTGTCGTGGAACACCTCGGGAATCACTCGGGCGTCGATCTGGCTCTGCGTACCGCTGTACAGATAGAGGTGCTGGCGATCATACGGAGTGTGTCGCATGATGTTGAACGTCGTGCTGCCGATCTCCCAGTTCTGATGCCAGTTGATGGAACGCTCTTTCATCAGGCGGGAAATATCGTTGATACGCCCATAGGCATACTTGGCAAACCCCGGGAAGTTCGCTTCCTTATACACGTCCTGAACGGTCAGTTTCGTGCCCTGCTGGGCGTTGTACTCGTCAAGCAGATAAATGACGCTCTTCGGGCTGGTCACCGTCATGCCGGTCAGATGATTGGCCATCAGGTTATTGGCAAGGTTGCGCCGGTCTGCCTCGATCTGGTTCGACAGATGCAGCACGAACGAGGACCAGAACTGTGCCAGTTCCTCGGGGCCTTTGAACGCCGCTTCCATCTGGGTGTCTGCCTGTGTGTACACGCGGCTGTAATTGGTCTGGCCATAGTAGTTTGTCTGAAGAACTTTAGGCTTGTGGACTTCGTACATATCCACACTCTGGCCGTCCTCCAGCGCCCACGCCTTGTCGGTGACGGGGTCAGTGTCGCAGAAATTGATCTTCCGAACATGGTTTGACCAGTCGTCGCCGGTAACCTGCAAGCGCTTCAGGGGCGCATCATAGGGGCGGACGGCAAAGATGGTGCGGCCCAGCACCTGGCTGATCGCCTTGGTGTAGTTGTCGGTGCCGGTCAGAAGCGTGGCTTGCGCCACAGAAACGAAACTGGATGTATCCACGACGGGCGACGTCGGCTCCTGGCCAGTGGCCATTTTGTTGATCTCCGTCAGAATTGCGGCAATGTCCGCAAAATCCATACCAAGAGGCATATTACTTCACTTCCTTTCCATAAGTCGGGTCGATAATTCGGGCCGTCACAGTGGCAGCATCTGCCGCCGGCTGCTGCTGGATGCCAAGGCCCAGCGCGTTCGCCTGCAACGTCTGCGTCATGGTCTGCTGGCCCTGCAAAATCTGCCGCAGCAGGGTCTCAAGGCCATCGTACTGCGGCGCGGGCTGCGGGACGGGCTGCGGCGCGGGCTGCGGCGCGGGCTGCGGGACGGGCTGCGGCACGGGCTGCGGCGCGGGCTGCGGCACGGACTGCGGCACGGGCTGCGGCGCGGGCTGCGGGACGGGCTGCGGCACGGGCTGCGGCGCGGGACTCTCCATAGCTTCTATTTCCGCTTTGGTGTATCCGGCCATTGCAAGGGCCGCTTTTTCACTGATTTTCAACTTTTGTCGCCTCCATCACAACGTATGTGTCATGTGCCAAACACTCAACGATCTTGTCTTTGTCTCCTTTTGAAAGAGGACCCACCGCGCAACACTGCCGCGTGTGGGCAACGTTTGCCCAGTCGCTATAATAGGTAACATCCAAACGAGTGCACAGGTCAGCCAGCAGAAAAGCACGCTCGTTTGTGATCGACTGGGCAAAAATGATATAACAACTCATCGGTCATTCCCCCTTGAGTTTTGCAAAAATTTTAGTGAGGGGTCCTACCAATTCGGGATTGATCATTCCGATATTTTCGATGATGCTGCCAATTTCCATCAAGACAAAATAGGTGCAACCGATGGCCGAGAAAGACACATCAACATTAACACCCACAATAGGCAGATAGAAATCAGCAGCAGCGAGCAACCCAACGGCCAGAACTTCACCCAGTTTGTGGTAAAACCCCTGACGCATCACACTGGAATCAAAACCAGTGGTAGAAAAGGCTTTTACCATGCCACTGACAACGTCCATGCCGATAAAAACCAGCACGGCCAGCACTGCGTAAACGTTCATATAACATCACCTCCCATACAGATATAAATAAAATCCCCGGTTCTTGCGCTGGCTGACGCTTGCCCGCCCCTTCTGGGGGCTGCCTGTGGGCACCGAGGATTATCTTTATAATATGCTAAGTGTGTAAAAAAGTCAAGTACCACAATATTCGCGGAAGAAAATTTCATCCGAGTAACGCTCAAACTCAATTTGTCGTTGCAAATACGCGGGCCAGATATAACCATACGCGGCCCTGAATCGTTTACGCTCATAATCGCCGGTGCCGTATGTGGGCATCTCGCCAGACCGATGACGACACACATAGTAGAGGGGTTTACTCTTATGCTCGTAGATGCAGCACCGCCCAATTTGAACAAGTGGGTAGTATTCCCGGAGGGGCCGGGATACAACAAGACTTTTCTCCTCGGCGCTGTACTGGTTTTCAATAGCGGACCTATAAAAGTCCGTTCCGGTCATGGACCTATAGAGGGCCGTATTGGCTTTCTCTTTTGCAATAGGGCTATCCACAAGATCAATCAAAAGAATGCCTTTATCGGCCAACAGCTTTACGCGCTCTTTCTTGCCGATCATCTTTTCGACTGTATCGGTGATTTCCCATTGCATGTAATAAGGGTTAGCCATGCCAACGGCGTTTGACATGCACAACAACGTCAAGGGCTTTTGCCCTTGCAGTTCGCGGTTGCGGTTGACCGTTTCATAAATATTGGCAAGGCCGACACCCTCGCCGCGCCGGTAATAGTCGGACTCCTCTTTCTGGTACTCGTCCAGAATGATGATGTTAGTATGAGGACTTGAAAAACCACGGGTGCGAGCTAGCGTGACAACGCTTCCCACAACTCCCGACATCTGGGCGGGTTTAATGGGGGACCCTGTATCGGTGTAGGCCCCCGCGTTGCCTACTTCATACAGTCCCGCTATTTTAGGCAATTTAAACGGGGCGTAATGTGTTTGCAAATCGTCGTTCAACGGAGACCACGGCCACATACTGGGCGATGCACAAATAAGTTCCGCTTGCTGCGGCGTGCGGCGCAAATACAAAAATTCATCCCCGGTTTGGTGCACATGCTTTAGCGCTCCATAGGTCTTGCCAGTGCCACGCCCGCCCCATATAAAAATGATCGGGGCCCCGGTGGAAAGAATGCCGTCTTTTTCGGAGAAATTCGGCCATCCGTCGTCAGTATAAAGTTTAATCATCAGACAACCTCCATAATCTTGTACCCTAATATCTTTGCATATTCGTCAGTAATACCCAACGTATAGGTATTATCACAAATACACAGATTTCTTGTTATGTGCACCGTGTGCCCGTCAACCACAAAATTCGGCACATTGGGCCGGTCATTATAAATAACCTGATTCCCAGCAGCAAGACAGAACGTAAAACCGGGCTTAAATACCTCAAAGCCGCCCCATAATGACAGCTCTAGGCCTCCCTTGCGTTTACTTACTCCCGCTATTGTGGTAGTAATGGGCCCGCCTTTTTTATAGGTAGTAGCGTATTTTTTAGCGCCCCATGTCATAAACTCTGCATAGCTGCGTTCCTGCTCGTACACGCCCATGTAATGGGTATTGCCTTTTGGGTCTGGGGCACAAGCGCCATTATCTTGTGCAAGCTGCTTAACGGCCTTGTTAAAATCCATTAAGTCAATACTGCCCATGTATTTGACACTGTCAGTGTCGCAGTACACACCATTCTTGCCCGCAGCCCATTGCGCTATTTTAAGGCGCTTGCGCGTGTGGGCTGTAGTCCATACGCCCCACTGGTATGGCAAAAACAGATGGGGGCGGTGCTCGTTATAGCTGCCCTCCGGGTCGTCGGCGCATTCGCTCCACAAATTGTCGGGGTCATCCTCATCAAAAAGAGTGTCCAGCTGCAAGGGGTCCTGTGCAGTCATACCGTAATAGCTATTAAGATCGTTCTTTGACTTAACATAATACAAATTTTGACCGGGGACCCCTTTAAGGGATGTTTTGCCGGTGTAGCTCTCTTTAACACAATCCGTCAAGGGCTTTGGAAGTTTGCCATAATCGGACGTCCAGAGGTCCAAAACGTTAAGGCCATCCCAGTCATACTCTTTAGCAATGATTCGGAAATCTATATCTGTTATGGTGATCTCAAAATGGTCAGCAGACAGCAAACGACCATTGTCGTTAATGTATCCTTCGCAGTGCCTAACCTTTGCGAGGGGAATATATGGGAATCCCCACCACTTGAAACGTTGGCGCAAACCTTTCACTTGCAAGCGCATCAAGCAAGCTTTGCCGTGCCTCATACATTGCATCAGCCTCTGCACAGTGGGCGGTTCCTGCCTAAATGGCGTCATCGGAAAATAACATTCACATTGCACAGCTGGGTATGCACTCGACATATCGACGGAACCGACGTTTTCCAAATGTAACCCCACATAATACCGATTAGCATGAGTGTCGCCACCTCGGAACGCTTCCCGGAGCATCTGGTATAAATCCCACGAGGGCAAAAGACGCTTGACCCGTTTAATGCCCCATTTGTACATGGCTTCTCGGGCCATTCGTCTGACATAGCCGGTGTGCGTCAAGGGCAAAGTATACAGGTCGTCGCCGTCTCGGTTCATCTCGATTAACAGACATTCTACAACGCACCTAACATCGTTGATACAGTACGCTAATTCTGTAGACGTTAAGGGAGTCCATGGATACCGAACCTTTGAATAATCAAGTGCTCCTGTTAATTTGGCATGAGGTGCGCCCAGCTGTTTGCCCCAAGCATCAAGGGACAAGTTGCTGTGGCGCATACTGCATCGGTATTCTATAGCACGGTTGTCGCATTTTAAGACCCTGCGCGGTTTGCTGGCAAATACATCGCCCGGGCCAAAATCCAAAACACCCGACAAATATTGAAATTCATGTGCAAGATTGTGGACGTACATGCACAAATACCAATCACCTTGCGGGCCGCTGCTGGCTTGCAAGTAATCACTGATCGTGTTTGTAAAATTCAACCATTCATCCCATGTTCTGCCGATAATGGTAATATCCAAACCGAGCTGACACTGCCAAATATACATAATGGTGTGGGGATTGCCGTCAGCGTCAACACATACTCGGGAAGTCTCAATATCAAAAGCACATGGGGCGTTTATGTACAAGCGTTTCTTGTTTGTCTTGCGTTTCTTACCTTTGGTGTGCTTTCTGTCCAGGTGCTCCATAAGCCAGGGAACCGGGTTATAATTACAGGCCTCCGCCAAAACCTCCGCGCAGGTCGGCGGAACTGCTGCCGTCGCTGTAGTCCCATTCTTTGCCATAATTAACCTCGCCTTGCTGCCACTTTACAAAATCGTCAATACTGACGTTGTAGCCGCCCTTCTCACGCCAATACATGACCGGCTGATCAGACGGATAATAATAGACGCCGGAGGCTTTCACGATCTCCCACCATTCCGACAGGGCCGTGTACTGATCGTCGGGCACGTCGGCTATATCAATACCACCGACTTTCATTTTCTGCTCGAATTCTGCACGTGCACCGCCTACGGTGGAACCTTTAGAACGCACAAAACGCGCTACATCTGCTAACGCTTGCTCCAATGCTTTGCGGTCTCCTCGCATTGCTTTAATTGTTGGGAAACCTCCGGCAAATTCCTTGTAGACGTCACTTGTCCCACTAATGGGGTCTTTTGATAGTCGCTTAATACGTTTCTGCGCAATGTCACGCAGTCGGGTGTATTCTTTGCGCATCTGACTATCGGGCCAAGATTCCAAGGCATACGGAGTGTACAGTTCCGGGCCATATTTAAGGGTCGCACTTGCTTTAGCTGCGCCTGCTGCCATGCTTTACACGCTCCTTTCTATCCATGACCATATAATACCAGTCTAGGGGGGCCGCTTCGATGCCCAAACCGTTGAAAATGGTTTGGGCCCAGTCGGAACGGAAAAACTTGACATCTTTTTCTGCGATTCCACTATATACAATGGCAGACGCAAGGTAGATCATGGAGTCATCGCAGTTCAACAGAGATACTCTGTTATCTTTACTTTTCATGAAGGTACCTCAATAACAAATATGGCCGCCGCATGTGCGGCGGCCATTGGTTAGATTAAACCAGGTTCAAAGACAAAACCTGACCTTTTTTGGTACTGATCAAAACGGGCTTGATCTGCACCGGTTCCGTCCACGTGTCGGGGGTGCCGAGCAACGTAAACATCCGCTTCAGAGACTGGTACACGCCAACGGAAACGCATCCGTAGGACTGCCCATCATCAGTGATAAGGACGATACGGGGAGCAATCGTTTTGCCCTCGGGGGCGTCGTCCTTGGCGACCTCCACGCACTCCACGGACACATGAACCAGCGGCAGAACCTCGTTGACATGCTCCTTCAGCTTGTTGGCGGGGTTGCTTGTGGCATTGTAGAAAGCAACCGCGGCAGAACGATCAGAAAGGTTCATATCGGTGTACCCAACACCGGTATTCATCACATCGGATACCATCATAGCACCATTGTTTTCGGACTTCGTCATTTCAGCAGACATAATATAAACTCCTTTCATTATGTGCCCTGTCTTATCAATACCGGGCGGGCAGTCCCGGTAGACGGCCCGGAGGCCGTTTCGACTCATTTCTTGTTGTATAAGGAGTACATGGCCCTCACCCCGTCACGCACATGGGCCGCGCCCTGATACATGAGATCCGCTGATAAACAAGTGCCCTTGAACCCCTCAAGGGTTCTCACTCGCTCATCACAATGCCTAAGGGCTTGCTGATAACCGGCCAACCATGCACGGTCAGTTGCCGCTCTAGTGGCCTCCTTGGGGTCCTCGTACTCGCAGCACGTCAACGTGCCGTCGGGGTGTATCTCGATGATGAATTTACGCATTTTCATCTTCGTCAGCTCCTTTCTCCCAACCATACATAATCTTCGCAAGACTAACAAGTGCCTTGATACTGTCGATAATATCGTCCTCGGTCAGCATTTGCAAATTATTGCCGTCAAGAGTAATATTATCATCGGTCAGAGTGATTTTAATCTCAACGTTTTTCATTAGTTGTCGCCCCTTTCTGTTTTCGTTGTCTATATTATATCACACATCAAATTGTATATGTTGCTATATACATTGTAAAAATTGCTACACTCCCCTACCCTGCGGGAGTGGGTACTATATTTTGTGTCTATTGGCAGATTGC
>ERZ1023683.256-NODE-256-length-12825-cov-11.449569_pt1 | contig 12825 bp, 9 predicted proteins | sample MGYA00380345_ERZ1023683 | MGnify/ENA primary metagenome ERZ1023683 (study PRJEB33179, sample SAMN07449040) | human gut metagenome | biome: Human-gut; feature: Human associated habitat; material: Faeces | host: Homo sapiens | place: India:Kasaragod | collected...
GGTGTCGACATGGACGGCGTCGCCCACACCTGGGGCAACGCCCTGTATGAGACGTTCGACCAGAAGGTCGAGTCCACCCTCATCCAGCCGACGTTCATCACCATGTACCCCGTAGAGGTCAGCCCGCTGGCCAAGCGCAGCCCCGCCGACCCGCACCTGACGGAGCGCTATGAGATGTTCATCTGCGGCTGCGAGATGGGCAACGCCTTCTCCGAGCTCAACGACCCCATCGACCAGTACCAGCGCTTCAAGGCGCAGGCCGAAAAGCGTGCCCACGGCGACGAAGAGGCCAACATGATGGACGAGGACTTCGTCATGGCGCTCGAATACGGCATGCCGCCCACCGGCGGTCTGGGCTTCGGCATTGACCGCTGCGCCATGCTGCTGTGCGGCGCAAGCTCCATCCGCGACGTGATCCTGTTCCCGACAATGAAGACCCTGGACCCAAAGAAGGCTGAAAACAAAGCCGAAAAAGCAGCGGTAAATGGTTCTGCAGAGGATGCAACCGTGTCCGCGCCAAGCGTACAGATTGATCTTTCCAAGGTGAAAATCGAGCCGTTGTTTGCAGATGATGTAGACTTTGAGACATTCAGCAAGTCTGATTTCAGAGTGGTTAAGATCGAAGCCTGTGAGGCAGTGCCGAAGTCCAAGAAGCTCCTGAAATTCACACTGAATGACGGAACAGACCGGAAACGCACCATTTTAAGCGGTATTCACGAGTATTACGAGCCGGAAGAGCTGGTTGGTAAGACCTGTGTGGCAATCACAAACCTGCCGCCGAGAAAGATGATGGGTATTGATTCCGAGGGTATGCTGATTTCCGCAGTGTACGAGTATGACGGACGGGAAGGCTTGAATCTTTTGATGCTGGATGACAGTATTCCGGCAGGAGCAAAGCTGTACTAAAGAGGTCATTTACTACAAAAAATCGAGTTACTACAACTTTTCTACAACTTTTGCGTGAGACCCTACGAAACCGGATGAAGCAATATGAAAGGCGGATCTGCTTATAAAATGCAGATTCGCCTTTCTTAACATAAGGATGACTAGCGGAGCCTGCCATCCGTTGTTTTTACATCAGCTTCATGTTCACACTAATGTTTTTTGCCTTCTCCTGCATATTCTCTTGTGTGATATGGGTGTAGATGTCCATTGTAGTAGAGAAATCGGCATGCCCCATGACTTGCTGAATGAATTTAACATCGTTGGTGCTTTCGCAGAGCCGGGTACAGAAGGTGTGCCGCAAGTTGTGAACACTAAAATGAGGGAGCAGATCCGGTTCACGGTCTTCCAGTTCAGCCTGATCCATTTCCTCCATGTTGTAAGTTACGCTGATTCTCTCAATCGCCCGATTGATATTGTGGGCGCTCATGAATGAGCCGGTTCGGTTGCGGAAAACAAAACCGTGAACTCCTCCTAACACCAGTTGATCGTCTGGATACAATGCGTCGATGGTTTCAATCTGGAGGCGAAGCTGCTCGGCCACCTCTGGATAGAGGATAGGGATAATTCGTGTACCGCTCTCAGTTTTGGGAGTGGTAATGTGAAATCCGGCTTTTCCGTCAATGACCCGGTAGATTAAGTTGTGGTTGACCGAGATTGTGTTTTCGCTCAAGTTAATATCGCTTTTGGTAATGCCGGTACATTCTGCTACACGCATTCCTGTTCCAAGAAGCACAGTCATGATGGGGAGCCAATGGCTGTATGTAGGGGACTTGGCAATAAAACGCAGGAAATTCTGCTGTTGCGTTTTAGTGAGTGCGATCCGCCGTTTAGGCTTTGGAGCGCTGCCATCCGTCTTGAGCTTGCGGTAAATGCCCTTGCTGGGATTTTTGCGGATGTAATCGTCGTCCACGGCCATTTCAAGCGTAGGGTGAACAATGGTGTTGATGCTCTCCAGTGAGTTGATAGCAAAGCCGTGTTTCAGCAGTTTGGTATAAAACGCGAGAATATCACTTCTGTGGATTTGTGGCAGAGGCATGTTAGCGAAAGGCTCTTCTTTCACATAGAAGTCCCACAGGTAAAGATAATTTGCTCTGGTAGAGGGCTTCAGTTTGATGTTGTTATTCATGTAGACCTTGAACATATCATTCAGGGTAAGCTTCATGGCTTCCTGAGTACGGATGCCATCATCCTTATCTTTGTTGATCTGCTTTTCTTTGACACGAAGACTTGCGAGATCGGAGTCGTAAAGATATTTCTTTTTAGTGCCTAATTTGTAGACATACATATAGCTGCCATCTGCCCGTTGTGTTTCTCCGGGCCGAAGATTTCGTCCTTTGTTGTCTTTTCTCACTTTTGCCATTACTGGTACCTCCTGATTATAAAAGTGTAGTGCGCCTTACTGGCATGGTTATTTAGCCGGAAATATCATAAAGATATTCTTTGATACGCTGGACACTCCATAGGACACGGGTGTTCATGGTAATGCGTGCATTGGCAAGATCCCCAATCTGTACTGCAGTGTGCCTTCCACAGCACAACAGTTTGCAAAGGGTATCGGTATCAACAGCCAAGCACTGCTCCGGCGGTAGGTCATTCGGTTTTCTTTTCTCCATAATCGTCCTCCTTTTTTCGATTACAATGATCCCTTACGATTTGTAGAAGAAGGTTTTCAACAAAAACAATGAAAACGGTCTTGAGGTCAGGAGGTATTGAAATAACAAAAGAACTCTAATGGGGCCATTTCCTACGCCAGAACGGTTCTGCCGTGTATTTCAGGCTGCTGCTGTGCAGCACTTCGATTATGGGCGCGCTTCTGTGGTCATCGCACACTGTCCAGAATTCCTGTATAACTCCCCATAGAGGTTATGAACTTGTCAAGGTACTAAAAGAGCGTAGGGATCATCCGGTATTACCAAATGATCCGATACATCCTATAAATAGGCGGGGAAGAAAGAACTTCTGCAAAGAGGAAAGAAAATTTAAAGAAAATCCAAAAATCAATATATAGAATGTTTGAATTGACAAACGCTATATATTGTGTTAGAATTACAATGTAATTGATTTTTGTGCGTTGCCCGTCAGGGTACACAGGCTTTAGGGCTTGTGTTGCGGAGTAATGACTGCATTGCACACGCTGTTAATTTTGTACTTGTGTCAGTAGTATCACTGCGCCTTTTCAGGCCGGTATATTGCTGGCTTTTTTTATTTTTACGGGATTTACCCACCATTGCGAGAATGACATCGGTTCATAGGCAACTATGGGCGCCAGGCTTTATGCCGTCTGTCATGCTCGCTTTTTTATTGCCTGTAAGCCTAAAAGGGCTTTAAGGATAAATCAAAACTGAGAAAGGCAGGTCATGTACATGAATGTGAAGCAGAAAAGAAAGCAGAATGGTCGGCGGGTCAAGTCGGCACACTCCACGGACTGGAAGATGAAGAGACAGGCAGTATCTTCGCTCCGGCCCCGAAATGTTGCACCAATGGCGAGGGCAGTTATTTTGCCCCGAAGATCACGAAGGGGGATTTGATATGTCTGGCAGCAATAGTGCTGAACGAAAGCGGCATGAACCGCTGGTGCTGGTAGAAACGGCAGATCTTTCAGAAGAAGACTGGCTGGATTACCGGCGCCGTGGAATCGGCGGCAGCGATGTATCGGCGATCTTTGGCACTTCTCCATTCCGGACAGCCAGGGATCTGTACTACGACAAACTGAACATAGCGTCAGTGGAAGATGATGAGGGCAACTGGGTTGCCATGGAAATGGGGCATTTGCTGGAGCCTCTGGTAGCAAAGATATTCGAGTGGAAAACCGGATATCGGGTCTACCAAATCAAAAAGATGTTCCAGCACCCACAGTATCCTTGGATGCTGGCTGATGTGGACTACTTTGTGGAACTGCCGGATGGCACCACAGCGATCCTTGAGATTAAGACCACAAACTATAATGCCCGAGATAACTGGTGGATGAATGGGAAGGAGACTGTTCCAGTCTACTATGAATCTCAGGGGCGTCATTATATGGCAGTAACGGATCTTGACCGATGTTTCTTTTGCTGCCTGTATGGTAACAACGAGGAGGAAGTTATTATCCGGGAGGTCAAGCGTGATTTCGAGTATGAGGCTGAGATGGTCTTTTTGGAGCAGTATTTCTGGGAAAACCATGTGCAGCGCCATGTGCCGCCGCCCTATACAGAAAGTGGGGCCTTGATTATTGAGAGCGCACGCAAACACTTTGGCCCGGCAGATAAAAATGCCCCGGCCGTTGCACTCGACCTGGATATGACTGCAAAACTCATGCAGTATTTGCGGCTTTTGGATGAAAAGAAAAATGCAGAGGTGTACTCCAAAGAAATCGACAAGGATATTCAGCGTCTGAAGGCACTGTTGATTGCGGAAATGGGTACCAGCTGCACTGCAGTCTGTGAGCAGGAGGGCGTGAACTATACGGTTACCTATACCCCTGTTCGCAAGTCCATCATCGACAAGGATAACCTGCTTCGGTTGAAACTGGAGCATCCGGATATTTACGAGCAGTTTGTTACAGTATCCGAATCCAGACGGTTCAGTGTTAGAGCCTCGATTATGGAGGCCGCTTAGTGAGGTGAAAAAGGATGAATTGTATTGGTACCTACGACGGGACGATTTTTTATAATCCTGCCAATAAGTTTTGTATCGTCAGTGTAAAAACCGCAGATCAGAGCGTGCCAGCCGAGGCCAGGTCAAACAGGCGGTACAAAGACCATTTGATTCGCTTTACAGCTGTGGGGTATGAGATTCCACGGACAGATGCGGTAGAGTTGGAACTGGATGGTGAATGGACAAAGGGCAAGTATGGTGTCCAGCTCCAGGTGGAGCAGTGGCGTGAAATTGTGCCCAGAACAAAAAACGGCGTAGAGGGCTACCTTGCCTCCGGGCTTATCAAAGGGATTGGTCCCAAAACTGCCGCAGACATTGTGGAGCGGTTCGGTGTGGACACACTGGATATTCTGGAACACCAGCCGGAGCGGCTGTTGGAGATCCGGGGCATTACGGAAAGTAAATTGGAGGACATCAAAGCTTCTTATGCAGAAAACCGTATGCTCCAAGGAATTATGACCTTGCTGGCATCGTTTAAGATTACTCCCAAGACGGCATTGAAAATATATCAATATTTCGGCCCGACCAGCGTAGAGATTTTGGAAAAGAGCCCATTTGAGCTTTGCCAGATCTCCGGCTTTGGATTTCGGCGGGTAGATGCAATCGTACAAAAGAGCGGGGGCAATCTCCATGACTCTATGCGTATCAAAGGGGCTATCTTTTGTGCGCTGGATGAGGGCAAGAGTAAACGAGGCCATCTGTACATCAGTTCTGAAGAACTGGAGAAATCAGCGCTGAAACTGCTCAATGAGAAGATACCTGTACCGGAGCTTCGCCTGCATCAGCAGGAAGTCAGGGATATGATGCAGGAAATGATCCTGAATGGAGCAGTCGTTTCCGTGAAGGATAATATCTATCTTCCCAGAGTGTTTGCCCAAGAGGACGAAACGGCGCGCCGGATCGCCCAGCGTCTGGTCGCCCAGATGCCAGTAGAGCATATTGCGCCGGTGCTGGAACAGGTCAAGGTTGAAATGGGACTGCGCCTGTCTGCACAGCAGGAGGCTGCGGTCTATGCAGCATTCAGGCATGGCTTGTCAGTGATTACGGGTTCTCCTGGTACTGGTAAAACAACAGTGCTGCGGACGATACTTGAGGTTTACCGGCGGCTGCACCCTGATGGCAAAATTGCTCTTATGGCACCTACCGGTCGGGCAAGCCGCAGGATGTCGGAGAGTACCGGCTTTGAGGATGCCCGAACATTACACAGTGGTCTAGGACTGACCAGTGAAGAGGATGAGGGTAGCCGGAACAGAAAGTCAGAGCCACTGTCGGCCGATTTAATCATTGTGGATGAGTTTTCCATGGTGGATATGTGGCTTGCTGAGAAATTTTTTGAACGCATGAAGATAAATGCCAGAATCGTACTGGTAGGCGACCCAGATCAGCTTCCGAGCGTAGGAGCCGGAAATGTGTTTCGTGAAATCATCGAGACCAAAATCGTCCCGGTAACGGTGCTGGATCAGATTTTCCGTCAGTCGAAGGATAGTCTGATTGCCTATAATGCCAAATTTATTAACGAGGGCAATACCAAACTGTTTTACGGACCGGACTTTGTTTTCGTGTCTGGTGATAGTCAGGAAGACACCGCTGAAAAGATTACAGAACGGTATTGTTTGGAGATACAGGAGAGTGGCATTGAGAATGTGCAGATTCTTTCACCTTTCCGTTCAGAAGGCGCCGCGTCATCGGAACAGCTGAATGAGACCATTCGTGAATTGGTCAACCCATTCCGCTCTGCGGAGGAGGAAATCAAGTTTGGCCCCAGGATATTCCGGGTCAATGACCGCATCATGCAGACCAAGAACACAGAAAAGGTCTCTAATGGAGATCTGGGCTTCATCCGGTATATTAAGGACACTGACCAGGGTAAAAAAATCGGCATGGATTTTGGCGCTGGCAGAACACTGGAATACGGCGTAGATGATTTGAGCAATGTGGATCTGGCTTATGCTACTACGATCCACAAGGCTATGGGCTCTGAGTATGAGACCGTTATTATGCCGCTGCTCAAAGCGCACACCATCATGATGTACCGTAATCTGCTCTACACCGGAATCACGCGTGCCAAAAAGCGGGTGGTGCTGATTGGGCAGAAACAGGTATTGTTTATGGCAATCCATCGTAATGAGATTGGCAAGCGGAATACGCTGCTGGGTATGCGTATTCAGATGTATTTCAAAGCCTACGCAAAGAAAGCCGGTATCCCCATTCCAGCTGTATTGGAAGAACAATTAAAGAACGCAAGTTAAAAAAGAGAGGTCAGATGCAGAAATAGCACTTGGCGTCTCCTATTTTTATGTCAGAAAGGAGTTTCCAACATGAACGAAAAAAGTAATCCGATGCCTATGATGTACAAAACAATTCCGGCAGTGGCAGAACTGAACAAGGTGCCGGGCTTTGACCCGCTCAAATTTCTGCGCCATAAGGTGTCCAGAAAAACCAATGAGGAAATGCTGCAGTTGGAATTGCCCTATCAGAAGCTGTGGTTTCGCCTGCGTCACCCCCAGGGCCGCATGAAACTGACTACTCTGCGGATCACGGAACAGCTTGCGATTATGGAGGCCAGAGTTTATCTGGACCGCAGTGATGCAGAGCCTATCAGCAGTTACATCTCGCAGCACAGTGCAGAAGAAGGTACCGACTATGTACAGGCTGCCCAGGATGAGGCATTGAGTGCTGCGCTGTCGGATGCCGGTTTCGGTCTGCAGTTTGCCGATGTTGCTGTTGACAGTACGGGCAAGGTGTTTGGAAGTAGTATTCCGCTTTCCGGGACGGCTCCTATCCGGCAACTGATGCCAAATGCGGCGCAGAGGCCCGTAGAAGCCCCTGAAGCGGCGCTGCGGCAATCTGGCGGGGAAGTTCATGCCCAGCCGGAAAGAACGCCTCAGAACGCCGTAGAGGGCCGTAATACGCCTGCTCGTCCGACGCCTATTCAGAAACCTGCGGCAAAGCCGGTTCAGAATGAACAGCCCACGGTTTCTCCGGTACAGCCAGTTGTCCAACAGATGGCTGCAGAAGAGAAGGAGAATATGGATACACTGCCTGCCGGCAAGGTAGAGGAGAATGCTCCCAATATGGAGCTGCCGGTACCGAGCCGCGAGGTTACATTGGATAGCGGTCCAAAACAGGATGATGCGTCTGAGCAGCCGGCCGCCTCCGTATTCCAATCGGATGAACCGGAAGAACTGCCTGTGGGGCCTGTTGTCCAGCAGGAAGCACTCGATCAGCCTGTGGCGCCTTCTTATACGGAGAGCACTCCGGTAGAAGACATCTTGAAGGTAATGACCTTTGAAGAAGCGCAGAATGTGGTGGTGGATAGCGGTCTGAGCAAAGGAAAGACCATGGCAACAGTTGCCAAGGAGCGCCCGGTGAGTCTGAAATTCTACCTCACCCCAGGCAACAAGAGTACCAACAATATCGTTCGTGCTGCGGCGCAGATCATGCTCGATGGTATGGCCGCACAGAAAGCCGGATGATAAGCAACCCCATCTATGGGGCCAAGAAGGGAGGGAGAACAGATGGACTCATATCCAGGAGATTTTCCGTTCGGTATTATGGATGTAGTGGAACTCCTACATCTGCGAATCAGACGCCGACAGGCAAACAGTGTATATGTGGATTGCCCGTTTTGTGGTGACCGCCGCGGCAAGATGAATGTGAATTTCGTCAAAAATGTCTGGCGGTGCAACTATTGTGATGAGCATGGTGGTATGCTTGCACTTTATGCGCGGCTAAACAATACGACTACATCCGATGCGTATTGGGAGATAGGAGAAGCCCTGTGCAACGATTTTCACAGGGAACAGCCGAACTCCGGATATGAGATAGCAGGAAACCAGCAGGCTGGCACTGGGTCCCCAGTTTTGGGGGCTCAGACCGACCTTGCCGGATATGAGAGAAGGGGCGAACTAAAAACAGTACAGCAAGCAGAGCAAGCCAGCGTACAGGAGATTCATCAAACGCTTTCTCTGCTGCTTGCTATGCTGCCTCTTCAGCCTGTCCACCGCAACCATCTGCGCTCCCCAAAACGGGGACTGTCGGATGAACAAATCGACCGGATTGGGTTCAAGAGCACTCCACCCCCATTCCTTTGCCGCTCCATTACCGAGCGGCTGATGAAACAGGGATGCAAGGTGGAGGGGGTGCCCGGCTTTTATCTGGATGACAGCGGGCGCTGGACCATGAACTTCTACCGAAAAAACGCAGGGATTTTGATTCCAGCTGTGGGATACGACGGTATGATACATGGCCTGCAGATACTTTTGGATAGTCCGCTCAAGCAAAAAGATGATCCACCGGATAAGGCAGGAGCCAAATACATCTGGTTTTCGTCCTCGTCCAAAAATATGGGTGTTACATCCGGGAGTCCGGTACATTTTATCGGAGATCCATCTGCCCGGGTGGTCTATGTCATTGAAGGGCTGCTGAAAGCAGACATCTCACACTGCCTGACAAACCGGACTTTTGCGGCGATTGCCGGCGCAAACAACACAAGCCAGTTGGATACGCTGTTTGCACTGTTGGCACAGAATGGCACTGAGGAGATCATTGAGGCTCATGATATGGATAAGTACAGTAACCAAATGACCTCCAACGGGGCATCCAAGATCTATCTGATGGCCCGGAAAAATGGAATGGCATGTCGTCGGCTGACCTGGAATCCGAATTATAAAGGGTTTGATGATTGGCAGCTTGCCCTTCGGGAGAAAGAACAGAAGGAAAAGGAGGTGCAGAGAATGAATTTTAAGCAGCAATATCTGTGCGGTAAGTGTGATTTTACCTATATAGATGGCTGCGTCGAGCTTTGGCACACCAGAGCGGAGAAAGATTTGGACCTGACAGAGTATCTGGGGCTGACGAAGGAAGAGTATCAGATATTTCTTGCTCAGGGCAATCAGGCGCTGAAGGATCTTCTGGACAGCCAGAGAGTTTTCCGGAGGTTTTGCATTTACCAGCTTTGCCTGGGTGAGACACAGACGGTACCTTTCGCGTTCAATCAACTGGATGCACTGCGTAAGGCTGGATATGAACAGCCGCCTGCTGCCGCCTATCAGACGGTATGGAGCGCAGAGGTCTGTTGCCCAAGGGGGCAGAATGACATGGAAGTGCTGGGGCGCCTGTTCCTGGACTTTAATGAGCATTTGCCGGAAGATTACAGAGGCCGTCCGTTGGCTCCATCTGATGTGGTGGAACTGGACTGCCAAGGCAAACGCACATACTTCTATGTGAATGACTGCCGGGATTTTGCGCCGGTACGCTTCTCCCCATTCTTGTGTAAAAGACTTCCGGAGCCTGCTCAAAAACAGGAATGAAGGGATAGGGGTCAGATGCGTATTGCAGAAAAGAAGAAAAGCCAGATTACAGCACTGTATGAGCAGTGCTCCAATCTTCCGGCAGATGTCAGAAGTTGTCTGGAGAATGGCTACTTTACCGTAACGGTACCTCCACCCTGGAACATGAGCAATCAAAAGACTGCGCAGGAGGTGCAGGACAAAATCAAGGAATGGTCAAGGCAGTATACTGGCGTGGTCTGCTACTGTTTTGACAGCTTCAGCACACTTTTATATGTGCTGTGAGCAACACACAATGGCATGGAAAGGGTCATAACGGCCTACTCCATGCCATTTTTTGCGAAAGGAGATTTTACAATGGGTGTTTTTTCAGAAATAGCAATGGAGCAGCAAAACAGTATGTTCGATTCGTCTGCAGCCTTTGAGGATGATGAAGCCTTTGAGCTGGAGGAGATGGAATCTTTGCCTGTGCCGCCTGTAGGTACAGACACTGTCCCGGTATTGGCGGCTTCGGTTTGTGCCGGTGAGACTGCTTTGGCTGATGCAGAGGAGGAACCTGCGGATGAAGTAGCGCCTGCTGGGGAAGAGAAGTCTGCTGAGGAGGGGAATTCGGCACAACCGCCCGCCGCAGAAGATGAAGAAAAAAAGCGTGCGGAGCATGAGGCGGCTGAAGCCCAGCGCAAAGCGGAATTTGACGCCAAACAGCAGGCGAAGAAAGCCGCGGAGCAGGAGCAAATCGCCCGTCTGGAAGCGATGAGTGATGAAGAAGTAATCGCGGCCTCTACCCAGAGGGTGAGTACCGATGTGGAAAAACTGACACGGCGAAATATGAAGGAATGTGTGTCCGAGCATATCCAGATGCTCTGTATGGAAGATACGGCGTTTGCCCGTCTGACGATGCATCCGAAAAAGAACATGATCCGCTGTTTCCAGTACATCAACCGAAAGGCATGGGATTATGTGCAGGATGAACTAAAAGCAAGCGGAACCCGCCCTGGTCTCGGACAGCAGACATATGGCTGCGATGTGCCGGATGATATGTGCTATCAGTGGGCGGAAGATTATTTCCGTGACCCTGATGCCAAGGAAGACCATGAGGATGAGGAGAAGTTTGTTCCCAAGCCGTATGCTGGGAAGTCCTCTGCAAAGAGCAAACCCAAGAAGGCGGCAGAGAAGAAAAAGACGGAACCCAAGGCGGCACCCAAGCAGGAGGAAAAAAAGCCTTCTCAGGATGGGCAGATGTCGCTGCTGGATTTTGGGATGGCAAAGGCAGGCTGAGCCGGCAAAGGAGGAAAAATGCAGAATGATTGCTTATAAGGGTTTTCGCCCCGGGCTGATATGCCGTGGCTATCAGTTTGTGATGGGGCTCAATACGACTGAAAAAGCAAATTGCAGGGAAAATGGATTCCACTGCGCGGAAAATCCGCTCGACTGCCTTAGCTATTATTCCAGCCTGGAGCATTCGGAATATTATATTGTCAACGCCGGCGGCGACATCGATGAAGATGAGCATGACTCCAAAATCGCCTGTACGGAGTTGACTGTGATTAAGCGGCTAACCAAAGAGGAGCTGTTTTTACATGGTTTGGCCTACATGGTAGATCACCCGCGCAGGGTGTGGAGTTCCCATGTGGCAGCCAACCGGGCAATGGCGAACTGCGGTTATGCGGTGGTACGGGGGAAAGACCCCGTTGCCACCGGCAGACTGGGAGACATCCTTGCGTTTGCGAAGGAAGCGCCGGATTCGGAAAGTATCGTACAGGTTGCTGTAGGACAAATTGATGGTGTCACATTACTGCCGGATGTGTGGTATGGCGTGGATTTGACAAGAAGGACGGTGAATTGAGATGAAAAAACGAGCCCTGATGGCGCTTCCAAAGCTGACAGCGACGGATGAAATGAAGCAAATCGCGACTTCAGACCTGCCAAGAAAGGAAAAAACTGACTACGGATATGTTCGGGAAGTCTGTGAGTATTATACCTATCTGAGATGTATCAAACAGGATGGGATATTGAAGGTGGCTTTCTTTTTCCCAGAGCATCTTCGCCTGGATGGGAGTAATCCGGCCTATGAAGTGTATCTGGATAAAGAAAAGCGGCAGTTTATTACCTATAACAGCCTGATACAGAAATGGAGCGAATCCAAGTTGGACAGACTGGACTGGAAGCGGCAATACTGGTATACCAAAGCCTACTGGATCAGCGATGAAGATGAGACATCTATACAGGCATATCTGAACATCAATAAAAAAGCGGTAGAGGCAATCCGGCAGTTTCAGCGGAATGTGCGTGATGAACAGCTCGAACAGCGGCACCGGCGGGAAACTGATCCATGGGATAAGGATATGGAACAGGTGCCGGAGCTTCCAAAGGACTGGAGCCGCTGGGTAGATAAGGTTGCCATTCAGCAAAATTATATTTACTACCACTACAAAAAGGGCGGCGCCAAAACAGGTTACTGTACCTACTGCGAAAAGGAAGTGCCGATCAAGGTGCATCCCCATCACAATCAACAAGGCCGCTGTAGCTGCTGCCGACATCCGGTGGTATTCAAAGCGTATGGTCGGGCGGGGTATATGCAGACAGAAAAACATTTTGCCTACCTGATCCAGCGATGCAAAGACGGTTTTGTAGTTCGTGAATTTCAGGCTGACCGGACATATGGGAAAGAAAGCCTTCCAAACTCCAAGCTTTATTGTCAGGAAATCCGGCGCACGATTTATGACCGGGAAAGAAAACCAAGAACCTACTATTGGGGTTTGTATAAACAGCGAAATATGCGCTGGATTTCCGGAAGCCCCTGTTCTTACAGTTGGTCTGGTTCACATGATGGACGGGTCTATGGCAAAACGCTGCCAACTCTGGAACAGAAGGAACTTCGATGCACAGGGTTGGTCAACTGGATTCGGACTGGCTCTTATTCACATCTGACTCTGCCGACGACTAGTCGAGT
>ERZ1023683.258-NODE-258-length-12649-cov-8.894474_pt1 | contig 12649 bp, 11 predicted proteins | sample MGYA00380345_ERZ1023683 | MGnify/ENA primary metagenome ERZ1023683 (study PRJEB33179, sample SAMN07449040) | human gut metagenome | biome: Human-gut; feature: Human associated habitat; material: Faeces | host: Homo sapiens | place: India:Kasaragod | collected...
CGAAGATAGTTGGCTGGAAACGGCCTGTGAAAATAGGTAGATGCCGGCTTCTCTTTTTTATGGCCCGTTGGTCAAGCGGTTAAGACAGCGGCCTCTCACGCCGTTAACGTGGGTTCGATTCCCGCACGGGTCACCAGGAAGAGCACTTTAGCGTAAGCTAAGGTGCTTTTTTATATATCTAAAACCACTCGCTAGGCGAGTGGTTCGATAAAGATTATATCGATGAGTAATGAAACTCAAACGAAGAATTTTGGAATAGTACCAGTGGGGCAATTCCAGACTGGGTTATTGGCGTATCGCCGGTAGTCCTGTATTAAAAGGTTCCATTGCAAACGAAAGACTCGCAGAAGCAGGATATTTTAGTATCCTCAGGCGCTACTACGAGTCCTTGCACTTATGCGGTTGAACCGCCGTGTACCGGTCGGTACGCACGGTGGTGTGAGAGGTCGGCTCTTTAGTTAAGAGAGCCTCCTACGCGATTCTTTTAGGTAAAAAAGCAAACAAACAGAACACTTCATTCAAATGCATATAGCGGCTATTTATTTCATACAGAGACAAATAGCGGCACAGAACAGATATAATAGAAGAAGCTATAAAAAGCAGGTATTCACGTGGAGGACGATATCGTTTCTACATGAACACCTGCTTTTTTATTTATTATTTACTGGTGGAATAAATAGTGGTAGCCAAGTATTCATCACTGACCCAACCATAAATCCCACTGTAATATACAACAACCCAGTCAGGCACATTGCTGCTATAGCCGCATTCCCATACGATGATACCGTAGGGGATATTATCCATTTTTTCATAATTTGTACCGGGACCTTTACGCATAACCAGCCCATGATCAGCAGTGGTGTAGGTACAAAGGCTATCAATTCGGCTAAGCGTTACATCTGGTGCAACGCATCCATCCGGCAGAATAACGTTGGCATTGTTTTCGGTATAATCCTGTACTTGCAGCAAGCCCCAAAGGCCATTCTGTTTTGCCCATACGCAGCTATCGCGCGCGGGGGCTAAATCTTCATATTGCCCAGCGGAAATTATCTCATTGCCGTAAACATCCAGAACTAGCTTTTGTCCGGATTGATTTTTCACAACTACCATGCCAGATAAGTCTGCGTAAGGATATTCAACAGTTTCGTTCATGATGGACAAACTCATCTGCGGCTGATAAATGCAGGGGATTACTAAAGTACCGCTTTGGTCGCAATATCCCCAGTTACCGGCTGCATCCTTTACCGCGATTAAAGATTCACCGGCCATGCAAGCATCCTGGTAGTCGAAATCGGTTAAAATTGTACCGTTTTTATCCGCAACGGCAAAAGGTGCAGAATTGTCAACAAGATAACCGGCATATTCATCATCCCAAATGCCTTGCTGGATGCCAACCAAATCAGGAGCATACACCTGTTCGATGGGCGTGCCACTAAATGTATAGACACCAATAGCAGAACGGTAAATCTGGCTGTCACCTAAAATCCACTGGATGCCATACCCGCCGTGCCCGCCCAGCATGGTTGTAAAAGGCATTTGTTGGGCAACCAGCTCCTGGTTAATCTGTTCTTCCAGGGCATTCAGCTTCTGGTAATCGTATGTATCATCTACCCCAATGGAGAGCTCCTGCTCACCATACAGGTACGGGATGCTTTCTGACAAATCTTCCAGAAAAGCATTACAGTTGGCAGCATTAAACAGGCTCCAGCGTTCGCCCTTGCGCACAGCGTACAGATTTCGGGCAGCGGCGTAACCGGCAGTGTGGGTTTCGCGGGAGAAGAGAGGAATCATCTCGTCAAAATCATATTGCGGCGGTAACTTCCAGTTGGCATTGCTAGTGGATGGTATAGCTGTGGCAACAGGTTCACTGGTCGGGGAAAGAGCAGCGGAGGAAGCAGGTTTATTTTCTGGCGCTGCAGCACAAGCGGTAAGCATTATTGCGGTGATAACACTGGCGGAAAATGAGAATAACTTCCTTTTCATGGCTTTTCACTCCTTGCGTAAATGATTTTTCGGTAAGATGAAGAAGTAATATAAGAAAGTGAATTCATAAACCCTATAATATCTTATTTTATCAAAAATATCTGCTAATGGGAATAGCTAACAATTCTACATGGATAAATTTGGATAGTATGACAAAGATTGCAGAACTGGAGTGAAAGTCCGAATTATGGGATGAGTGATCTGCTATAATAGAAAAAAGCAAAACAGAAGGGAGTTTGATTATGCACCAGGAGAAAAAGATGCTGGCTCATATCAGTGAAGACGGAACCCGCGTCCAAACGGTAGCGGACCATTTGCAGGGAACGGCAGTCCTATGTGGGCAATTTGCAGCAGCCTTTGATGCCCAGCAACAGGGAACTTGGCTTGGGTTACTGCATGATATTGGTAAATATAGTACAAAGTTTCAAAAGCGCCTGCAAGGTGGAGAGAAAGTGGATCACTCAACGGCTGGTGCACAGGTGGCTGCCCGATATGGTCAAATCCCACTGGCTTTTGCTATTGCGGGACACCATAGCGGTCTGCCGGATGGAGGAGGCCGAAGCGATACCGCGCAGGATGCGACAATGTTTGGGCGATTGAAAAAGAGCGTTGAACCCTATACCCAATGGACGAATGAGATTAAACTGCCGTCCATACCGCCCCAGCCGGAAATGATGAAGGAAAATCGTTTTACACAGGCATTTTATACCCGGATGTTGTATTCCTGCCTGGTCGATGCGGACTATCTGGATACGGAAAACTTTATGAGCAGCCCTAAACCGCGCGGACAAGGCCAGACAATGGATGAACTGCTGAAAAGGTTGAACCAATATACCGCAAAATGGAGCCATCCCCAGGGAAACTTGAATCAGCGCCGCAGTTCAATTTTGAGTGCCTGTACAACGGCAGGGCAAACAGGGCGGCGCGGCCTTTATTCCCTGACCGTTCCTACAGGCGGGGGAAAAACGGTAGCGTCATTGGCATTTGCGCTTTCGCTAGCTGTAAAGAACCATATGGACCGGGTTATTTATGTGATCCCTTATACATCCATTATTGACCAGACCGCGGATGTGTTTTCGGAAATATTAGGAGCAGAAAATGTTTTGGAACACCATTCAGGGGTGGACTACTCTGCCAAGGAAGATGATGAGCCGGCAGCCTACCGCAAAGCATTGGCGGCGGAAAACTGGGATGCTCCGGTGGTGGTTACCACATCCGTGCAATTCTTTGAATCACTTTACGGCAACCATGCGTCACAATGCCGTAAATTACATAACATTGCAAATAGCGTGGTCATTTTTGACGAAGCACAAAACCTGCCGGTTCCTTATTTGCGCCCTTGCGTTGCGGCAATCGCGCAGCTGGTACAGCATTACCGCGCAGCAGCGGTGCTTTGCACGGCCACACAACCAGCTTTGCAGCCCTTGTTTGATGAACTGGCGCCTGGGCTGCAGATGACGGAACTTTGCCCACATCCCAAAGAGCAATATCAGGCATTCCGGCGTACAACGCTAAAAATGCGCGGAGAGTTGGAACAAAGCCAGCTTGGCGCAGAACTGGCAGCGCAGGAACAAGTGCTGTGTATTGTAAACCGGAGAAAAACAGCACAGGAATTATACAATAACCTGCCCAAAGAGGGCAGCTACTGCCTGACAACATTGCTATACCCAGCCCATCGCAAACAGTTATTGCAGGAAATCCGGGAACGCTTAAAAGATGGGCTGCCCTGCCGTGTGATATCAACTTCTTTGATCGAAGCGGGTGTTGATGTGGATTTCCCGGCTGTATACCGCGAGGAAGCAGGTTTGGATTCCATTTTGCAGGCGGCGGGGCGCTGCAATCGAGAGGGAAGACGCCCGGCGGAGCAGAGCTTGGTACAGATTTTCACATTGGAAGGGCAGCATGTACCGCGCATGCTGGAACAGAATGTATCCGCAACGCAAAGCGTCCTGAAAAAATATGCAGATCTGGCATCTCTGGAAGCAATCGAAACATACTTTCTGTTTTACCGTACCTTAAAAGGAGATAAAAGACTGGATGAACAGCAAATTCTGCAAGGGTTCGAGCAGGATATGGAAGGGCGCATTTTCCCCTTTGCAACAGCGGCAGAGAGGTTCCGCTTAATTGAAACACCTGCCGTGACCGTATACATTCCCCAAGGGAAAGGGGAACATTTGCTTGCACGATTGCGTGCAGGAGAGGTAAGCAAAACTTTGTTCCGTCAACTGGGGCAATATGGTGTTCCGGTTTACCCGGATCATCTGAAAACGCTGGAGAATGCCGGGGCGGTTTGCCAAATCAGTGAAGGCATATGGGAATTAACGGACGGAAGCTTTTACGATAACAACACGGGCCTTGCTATGGAAGCTGAAACGGGAGCAGCCTGGTTTGCATAAAGCAAAAACGGCAGGGAGCCTGCCCTGCCGTTCTTGTGCGCTAAAGTAAAATCAACTATTTCTATCCACGGCATAAGCTGCCGACGCAACTTATTATAAAAGAAAACCGGATGAAAAGCAAACAAAAAGTATACATGATAAAAGGATTGACATTTGGTGCCAAGTAGCGTATATTGAAACTATAGCAAAATATAAATTAAAAACAACTGAAAATAGAAATGCAAAGGAGTTGATGCAGATGATCCAGCTGGAAGTATGGGGGAATTATGCTTTGCTCTCGAGGCCTGAGCTAAAAGTCGAAAGGGTTTCATATGAAGTCCTCACCCCTTCCGCGGCACGCGGTATAGTGGAAGCAATCTATTACCACCCTGGCTTACGGTGGAAAATCCGGAAAATCTATGTTATGAACCCAATCCGCTTTACCAACATCCGTCGGAACGAAGTAAAAAGCAAAATTCTTTGTTCCGATGTACGCAGCGCGATGCAGGGAACAGGGAAAGAGCTTTACCTTGCCACGCCCCAGCAGATCGTTCAGCGTGCAGCCATGGTGTTGCAGGACGTTCATTATGTGATTGAGGCAGAATTTGAGATGACTGACCGTGCGGCACCGAGCGACAATCCGGGAAAGTTCCAGGATATTGTTACCCGGCGCATGTCCAGGGGCCAGTGTTTTCATACTCCTTATTTTGGGTGCCGTGAATTTCCTGCCGCATTCCGCGCATGGCCCGGCGGGCCAATCCCGACCATTGAGGAAACACGGGATTTGGGATTCATGCTATATGACTTTGACTACACTGACCCGCAGAACATAACCCCGATGTATTTCCATGCAAAATTGGAACATGGTGTGTTGAATGTGGCAGACTGCGAGGTGTACCGATGATTTTACAGGCTTTGGTACAATACTATGAAGATTTGCTGGCCAATGGCAAAATCACGCGCCCCGGTTGGACAAGCGCAAAAGTCAGTTGGGCTTTGGAACTGGATGAAAACGGCCAACTGATGGCATTGCACCCCTTGCAGCAAGAGGAAAAGCGCGGTAAAAAAACAGTGCTTGCTCCATGTCAGCTGCAAGTTCCGGAACAGGTTAAACGTTCTAGTGGTGTGGCAGCCAATTTTTTGTGTGATAACAGTGCTTACATGCTCGGCATTGACGGAAAAGGCAAACCGGAGCGTGCAATGCAGTGCTTTGCCGCTGCAAAGGAGCTGCATCTTGCCATTTTACAAAATGTTCCCGGTCAGGCGGCACAGGCAGTGCGGAACTTTTTTATAAACTGGGACCCCAAGGCGGCGGAGCAGAATCCAGCGCTGGAACAAAGTCTCAAGGAACTTTACAAGGGTGGCAATCTGGTATTTCTGATTCGGGAAAACTATGTTCAGGACGATCCGGAAATACAGGAAGCCTGGCAGCGGCAGTGTGATAAGAACACGGATGCACCGGAAATCCGATGCCTGGTTACAGGGCAAAAGGCACCGCTTGCCCGCCTGCAGCCGGCGATTAAAGGCGAGCCCGGCGCACAGTCTTCCGGCGCATCGATTGTTTCTTTTAATGCGGACGCTTTTTGCTCATACGGACATGAACAGGGGGGCAATGCGCCGGTTGGCAGTTATGCGGCCTTTGCCTATGCACAGGCATTAAACTATCTGCTGGCAGACAGGGAACATGTTCAGCGCGTGGGCGATACCACCATTGTCTGCTGGGCAGCAGGTGGTGAGACCGCCTACCAGCAGGTAGCAATGGATGCATTGTTTGCCATGGATGCGCCTGTCAGCGAAAGCGATGTGCGAAATGCAATGGACAAGCTGGTCCATGGACAGAGTGTAGAGTGGCAGAACGTGACACTTGACCCACAAAGGCACTTTTATGTGCTTGGCTTGGCCCCTAATGCGGCGCGCCTCTCGGTTCGCTTTTTCTGGCAGGATACATTTCAAACGCTGCTTGATAATGTGCAGAAGCATTATGACCGCTTAGAGATTGTGCGCCCCGCTTATGATAAATTCCCGCGGCTGGGGGTGTATTGGCTGCTGCAGGAAACCGTCAACACCAATTCCCGCAACCCATCGGCAGCACCGCAGCTGGCAGGCGATGTCTTGCGTGCAATCCTGAATAATACAAGGTACCCGGCAACCCTGCTGGATGGCGTTATGATGCGTATCCGCGCAGAGCAAAAAGTAACACGCGGCCGTGCCGCTATTATAAAAGCATACTACCTGCGTAATGAAGATCCCCGTTGCCCAAAGGAGGTATTAACTGTGGAAAATAACAAGGAAACAAATTATCAACCGTATGTTATGGGTCAGCTTTTTGCTGTGCTGGAAGCAATCCAGATGGCGGTAAACCCGGATATCAATACAACCATCAAGGACAGGTATTTTAATGCAGCGGCTTCCACGCCGGCCACTGTGTTCCCAACAATTCTGATGCTGGCGCAAAAGCATATGCAAAAAATGAGCAAGCCACAAAAGATTTATTACGATAAGCAGATCGCTGCGCTGGCGGGCGGAAAACTGGAAGGAAGCTTTCCCGCACGGCTGACCTTGCCGGAACAAGGCGCTTTTATCCTTGGCTATTACCATCAGACACAGGAACGCTATACAAAGAAAGTGGAGGAATAACAATGGCACAGGCAATCAAAAACCGGTATGATTTTGTAATTCTGTTTGACGTTGAAAATGGAAATCCGAACGGCGATCCGGATGCAGGCAACATGCCGCGCGTTGACCCGGAAACGGGATATGGCATTGTTACAGATGTCTGCTTGAAGCGTAAGATTCGCAACTATGTCGAAGTGGCCAAAGAAGATGAAGCAGGATACCAGATTTACATTAAAGATCAGGTTCCCCTGAACCGCAGCGACAAAAAAGCATTGGAATATCTGGGCGTTGAAGGAGATTCCAAGGAGGCACTGAAAGCTGCCAAGAAAGATGACCCGGAACTGGACCGCAAAATCCGGGATTTTATGTGCCAAAATTTCTATGATATCCGTACCTTTGGCGCTGTTATGACAACTTTCGTAAAAGGCGCACTGAATTGCGGGCAGGTACGCGGCCCTGTTCAGTTGAGCTTTGCACGCTCGGTAGACCCTGTTCTCCCGCAGGAAGTGACCATTACCCGTATTGCCATTACGACCGAAGCGGATGCAGAGCGAAAAGACACTGAGATGGGCCGCAAGTATGTGATACCGTATGGTTTGTACCGTGCAGAGGGTTACATTTCTGCCAACCTTGCCCGCAAAACTACAGGATTCTCAGAGGATGACCTGCAGCTGCTGTGGCAGGCAATCCTGAATATGTTTGAAAATGACCACAGTGCAGCCCGCGGCAAAATGGCAGTTCGGGAACTGATCGTGTTCAAGCATGATTCGGAGCTGGGCAATGCGCCGTCCTATAAACTGTTTGATGCAGTGCATGTCACGCGTGCCGAAGGGGTAGCCTTCCCGCGCAGTTACCATGACTATGTGGTAACGGTGGATGAAAATCTTCCCGCAGGGGTAACGTGCGAGAGGCTGTCGTAATGGCTTCCCCAGATGATTACCTGCTGATGTCCGGTATCCAGCATTTTAGCTTTTGCCGCCGTCAGTGGGCGCTCATACACCTGGAACAACAATGGTTCGAAAACCAACGCACCGCCGAAGGCCGCCTGCAGCATACCCGCTGCCATGATGTTACCCTGACAGAAAAACGCGGCGATTTGTTGATCGCCCGCGGTATGAGGGTCGTCAGCCACCGCTTAAAACTGACCGGCGACTGCGATGTGGTAGAGTTTCACAAGGATCCAAACGGCGTGTCATTGCAGGGCCGCCGCGGCCTGTGGCAGCCCATACCCGTGGAATATAAGCATGGCCGCAGCAAGGTAAACGATGCCGACCGTTTGCAGCTCTGCGCACAGGCCATGGCGCTGGAAGAGATGCTGGAGTTCTAGTAGCCGGAAGCGGAAAAAATTTATGAAGAAACCCGGCAGCGGGAACATGTTTCCCTGACACCGGAACTGCGCAGCACCGCGCAGACCATGGCGGATGAGATGAACCGCCTGTTTGCGCGCGGCTATACCCCAAAAAGCAAACCCGGCAAGCATTGCAATGCCTGCTCACTGAAAGAGCTTTGCCTGCCGGCGCTGTATCAGCAGGCAGACCCGGCGGCGTATCTGCGGGAGCATATTGAGGAGGGCGCGCCATGAGAAAGCTGCTCAACACCCTGTTTGTCATCAATGAGGACGCTTACCTGATATTGGATGGCGAAAACCTTGTTGTTACCCGCAATAAACAGGAAACCCACCGCTATGCCCTGCATACGCTGGAAGGCATCGTCTGCTTTACTTACGCGGGTGCCAGCCCCGCTTTGATGGGAGCTTGTGCCCGGCGGGGCATTGACCTTTGCTTTTTTGACCCGTATGGCAGATTTCAGGCCCGCACCGTGGGGGAAGAACGCGGCAATGTGCTGCTGCGTCAGACGCAGTACCGCGTGTCGGATGACATGGCCCAGAGCTGTCGCTATGCCCGGAGCTTTATCCTTGGTAAAGTGTATAACGCACGCTGGGTGCTGGAACGCGCAACCCGCGATCATCCCCAGCGTGTCCCGGTCGAAAAACTGAAACGCACCTCCACCCAGCTGGCCGCCGCGCTGCCGCTGATACAGACCAGCGATGATCCGGAACAGCTGCGCGGCCTGGAAGGCGAGGCAGCCCAGCGCTACTTTGACTGCCTGAATGACCTGATTCTGCAGCAAAAGCAGGATTTTGTGTTTGAGGGCCGCAGCCGCCGTCCACCGCTGGACAATGTGAATGCGCTGCTTTCGTTTGCCTACAGCATGCTGGCGCGGGAGTGTGCATCCGCCTTGACCGCTGTGGGCCTGGACCCTTATGTTGGCTTTATGCACCGCCCGCGCCCCGGCCGCAAAAGTCTGGCACTTGACCTGATGGAAGAACTGCGGGCGGTTTATGCAGACCGGCTGGTCATCAGCTGCATCAATCAAAAGATCATCACGGCAAAACACCTGCAAAAACAGGAAAATGGTGCCGTACTGCTGACGGATGATGGCCGCAAAGCTTTCCTGACCGCATGGCAGAACAAAAAGAAGGAAGAGATCACCCATCCGTTTTTGAAAGAAAAACTGCCCTGGGGGCTGGTGCCTTATGTTCAGGCGCTTTTGCTGGCCCGTGCTCTGCGCGGCGACCTGGAAGTGTACCCACCGTTTTTCTGGAAGTGAGGTGCCGTTATGTTGGTGCTTGTAACCTATGATGTCAACACCGAAACAGCCGCCGGTCGTCGCAGGCTGCGCAAAGTAGCAAAAGTCTGTGTAGACTACGGCCAGCGGGTGCAAAACTCCGTATTTGAGTGCCTGCTGGATGCCGCGCAATACACGATGTTCAAAGCAAAATTGACCGAACTGATCGATTCGGAATCGGACAGCCTGCGCTTTTATCAACTGGGAAACCATTACAAAAGCAAAGTCGAGCATGTGGGTCTGCACCCGGATTTTGATCAGGATGGAATCTTGTTTGCTTAGTGCGAGGGGAAGGCAATCATAAAATTCCCGCTTCCTTCGCACCAGAAAATATGGAAAAAACAGGGGCAGAAAGGGTAAAATACAGCCTTGCCTGTCAGCATGAAGATGCAATCCCCATAAAATTTGTTCCATATGCGCAAAAGTGCCCCATTGTTTTGTGCACTTTTGCTGTCGCTCTCCGCAAGGAGAGCGTGGATAGAAATTCAGCTGGGCAGCCCGCGCACGGGTTGCCCAGTATGTCGCTCTCCGCAAGGAGAGCGTGGATAGAAATGCTGACCGATGATGTATCAACGGGCGGGAAAATTAAGGTCGCTCTCCGCAAGGAGAGCGTGGATAGAAATGGGGCTTTGCCCCTCAGCGGCCCTCGCGCGCACTCGTCGCTCTCCGCAAGGAGAGCGTGGATAGAAATTCGTTTGTCTTGGTTTTTCTTTGTTGTGTCGGAGTCGCTCTCCGCAAGGAGAGCGTGGATAGAAATATCGGACCGTTAATATTCAGCGTCCAACCGCGAAGTCGCTCTCCGCAAGGAGAGCGTGGATAGAAATAACCTCTGAAAGACTTTTCATTCCTTCCCATTGAATAGTCGCTCTCCGCAAGGAGAGCGTGGATAGAAATTGTAACATCAATATTCATAGTGTTACCTCCTCCAAGTCGCTCTCCGCAAGGAGAGCGTGGATAGAAATGTTAACTGATGATGTGTCAACTGGTGGCAGGATTAAGTCGCTCTCCGCAAGGAGAGCGTGGATAGAAATACAAACTGAACATCAATAGGACGGCCATAACGATTGTCGCTCTCCGCAAGGAGAGCGTGGATAGAAATATCAAAATTATGAGTGTTTCGAGTGGATTAAGCACGTCGCTCTCCGCAAGGAGAGCGTGGATAGAAATCACGTTAGAGGTTACTCGTAATTCTGATACCGGTAGTCGCTCTCCGCAAGGAGAGCGTGGATAGAAATAACACCGAGTGGGCGAATATCAGGGCGTACATTACGGTCGCTCTCCGCAAGGAGAGCGTGGATAGAAATCGGTATGCTGGACAACTGGAAGGACGCACAGAATGGTCGCTCTCCGCAAGGAGAGCGTGGATAGAAATAACCGGCTCTTTGCCCGGTGGACATTGGCCTTGAAGTCGCTCTCCGCAAGGAGAGCGTGGATAGAAATTACTGACAATAAGATCAGTGTAAAGGTGAAAGTGAGGTCGCTCTCCGCAAGGAGAGCGTGGATAGAAATCATACAACCGCAGCACGGGGGAGTATCACCCACAGTCGCTCTCCGCAAGGAGAGCGTGGATAGAAATTGCCGCGTGCGGCTCTGCCCCGTCTGCCAATGGCGTCGCTCTCCGCAAGGAGAGCGTGGATAGAAATACGTCAATATTTGCGGCTTAAAAATCGCAAAAAAAGTCGCTCTCCGCAAGGAGAGCGTGGATAGAAATGGCCTGCGCGCGGGGTTGCCGCTGGCACAGCCTGGTCGCTCTCCGCAAGGAGAGCGTGGATAGAAATGTGGCGCCGAAACCATAGCGTATCGGCACAATGCCGGTCGCTCTCCGCAAGGAGAGCGTGGATAGAAATCTGAAATGTCCGCCCCGGACAAAATTGTCCGGCCGTCGCTCTCCGCAAGGAGAGCGTGGATAGAAATTGCCGTGATAGGCTCGCCACAAGCGATCTGGCCGACGGTCGCTCTCCGCAAGGAGAGCGTGGATAGAAATAGGTCATTGCCGCCTGCATCCAGGGTCGCATGGTTGTCGCTCTCCGCAAGGAGAGCGTGGATAGAAATACCTGTGATTTCCCCGTGTTGTCACTGCCTTTCGGGGGTCGCTCTCCGCAAGGAGAGCGTGGATAGAAATCCGCCGTGCCAGTGGCGCGGCGGACATCGACAACCGGTCGCTCTCCGCAAGGAGAGCGTGGATAGAAATTCCAGCTGGGTCATATCATCATCACGGCCCAGGAGGTCGCTCTCCGCAAGGAGAGCGTGGATAGAAATGTCGCGTCCGGCTCTGTCCCGTCTGCCAATGGCGGGTCGCTCTCCGCAAGGAGAGCGTGGATAGAAATGTCGCGCGCGCCTGTGCCCCATCTGCCAATGGCGGTCGCTCTCCGCAAGGAGAGCGTGGATAGAAATTGACCAGCCTTAAAATCACCGTTAAAAGTGGTAGGTCGCTCTCCGCAAGGAGAGCGTGGATAGAAATGGCGCCATGAGGATGGCTCACTGCGATTAGATACCGTCGCTCTCCGCAAGGAGAGCGTGGATAGAAATAATTACCGCAATATTGCAGAGTATTACGCACATGCGTCGCTCTCCGCAAGGAGAGCGTGGATAGAAATTGAAAAAGCTGCAAAGCAGAAAGCCTTTGCGAAGAGGTCGCTCTCCGCAAGGAGAGCGTGGATAGAAATAGTGCCACACCGCGGCGCACGCTCACTTCCTGGGGTCGCTCTCCGCAAGGAGAGCGTGGATAGAAATAGAGCAGCCGCACAGCATAACCAATGCGGTCAGCGTCGCTCTCCGCAAGGAGAGCGTGGATAGAAATCCCGGTGCAGCAGCCGGAGAATACCGCGGACGAACCGTCGCTCTCCGCAAGGAGGGCGTGGATAGAAATATAAATCAGGGCAAGGAGACCCGCGACTTTAGTCGTGTCGCTCTCCGCAAGGAGGGCGTGGATAGAAATTCTATGTATCATAACACAACCCCGGCCGATATGCAGTCGCTCTCCGCAAGGAGAGCGTGGATAGAAATTCTATGTATCATAACACAACCCCGGCCGATATGCAGTCGCT
>ERZ1023683.271-NODE-271-length-11845-cov-9.295844_pt1 | contig 11845 bp, 7 predicted proteins | sample MGYA00380345_ERZ1023683 | MGnify/ENA primary metagenome ERZ1023683 (study PRJEB33179, sample SAMN07449040) | human gut metagenome | biome: Human-gut; feature: Human associated habitat; material: Faeces | host: Homo sapiens | place: India:Kasaragod | collected...
GATGAAAAAGAAATGTGCGCCCTGACCGATGCAACGCTGGATTTCTGGCTGACCACCGGCCGCTTTGCGGATGAATTTGAAAAAGAGTTTGCCAAGTGGATCGGCGTAAAGTTCGCCAACCTGGTCAACTCCGGCTCCTCCGCCAACCTGATTGCCTTTATGGCGCTCACCGCCCCGGAACTGGGCGACCGCCAGATCAAAAAGGGCGATGAGGTCATCACTGTGGCATGCGGGTTCCCCACCACTGTCACCCCGGCGCTGCAGTATGGCGCTGTGCCGGTGTTTGTGGATGTGACCGTGCCGCAGTACAACATTGATGTGACCAAGCTGGAAGCCGCGCTTTCCCCCAAGACCAAGGCAGTCATGATCGCCCATACCCTGGGCAACCCGTTTGATCTGTCCGCCGTCAAAGCCTTCTGCGATGCCCATAACCTCTGGCTGGTGGAGGATAACTGCGATGCCCTGGGCACCCAGTACACCATCAACGGCGAAACCCGCTTTACCGGAACCTGGGGTGATATCGGCACCTCCAGCTTCTACCCGCCGCACCACATGACGATGGGCGAGGGCGGCTGCGTGTATACAAACAGCCCGCTGCTGAACCGCCTGATCAAGAGCTACCGCGACTGGGGCCGCGACTGCATCTGCCCGTCCGGCCATGATAACTTCTGCGGCCACCGCTTTGACGGTCAGTATGGCGAACTGCCCGCAGGCTATGACCATAAGTACGTTTACAGCCACTTTGGCTATAACCTGAAAGTGACCGATATGCAGGCCGCCATCGGCTGCGAACAGCTGAAAAAGTTCCCCAGCTTTATCGAGCGCCGCCGCCATAACTGGGACCGCCTGCGCGCAGCCCTGGAACCGGCCGCTGATAAGCTGATCCTGCCGGAACCGGCCGCCAACAGCCGCCCGTCCTGGTTCGGCTTCCTGATTTCGGTCAAGCCGGAATCCGGCCTGGACCGCAACGCCGTGACCCGCTATATTGAGGACCACAATGTCCAGACCCGCCTGTTGTTCAGCGGCAACCTGATCAAGCACCCTTGCTTTGACCAGATCCGCGGCACCGACGCCTACCGCGTGGCAGGGGAGCTGACCAACACTGACTTTATCATGAACAACACCTTCTGGGTCGGCGTGTACCCCGGCATGACCGATGAGATGATCGACTATATGGCAAAGATCATTATTGAAGCGGTGAACCAGTAAAAAGCGCTGATAAGATGAATCAATAAGAAAAAGCAAAGCCGGGCTGATAAGAAAAAATGGCTGCTGCACTGCGGTAAATTATCAATACAGGCTTTGCTTTTTTGATTGCTTATAAAAAAATAATAAAGGAACGGGATCCATGCAAAAAATGTTGGCACTGTTGGGAGCAAAAAGCAAAGAGGAATTTGTTGCGTTGCTTGCACAGTTTATCAAGTTTGGCCTTGTTGGCGTAAGCAACACGGCGGTATCAATGGCGGTGTATTATATCTTTTTGTGGATCAGCCCAGACCTGTATATGGTAGGCAGCGTTCTGGGAACAATTCTGAGCATTGCCAATGCCTTTTTTTGGAACGATAAGTTTGTGTTTACCGGGAATGCAAACGATTGGCGCAGTAAACTGAAACGCCTTGGAAAAACATACGTCAGCTACGGCGGCACATCAATCCTTTCTAATGTTTTGCTTTGGATAGAGGTTACGTTCTTCAGCGTCAGCAAAACGATTGCGCCGATTGTAAATTTGCTGGTCACGATTCCGCTGAATTTTATCATCAACAAGTTGTGGACATTTAAGGAAAGATAAACGACAAAATGTTTCCCGTCAACGATGTGGAGCTTATCCGGCACGGAAAAGTGCGGTATCGGGATCCCTAACCATCATCCGACTCAACGAGGTTGGTTGGCGGTGCTTTATTGTTGAAAATAAGACTGCAAAATATATCGGTAAAAAATATGGAAAACCAGGGAATATCTGATACATAACCGGGAACAGAAATAGGGCAAGGCTGTGTATGGACAACATGACAACAAATAACGAGAATAAATCTGGTATCAGCATTGGATTAGATCAGCTGTTGCCGGAAGATAACAAATCGGTGCAGCTGGGACTGAATTATGGCCAGAATGAATGCAACAGCCAGCGCGTGCTGAAAGAGAATAACACGAAACGGGGAAAAGACCTTTTTGGTAAAAAAGGAAGAGGGAGCAATCCGTTCTGGAAAAAAACGGCCAAGCTGTACTGTGTACTCAGCGCAGTGTGTGCCATTGTGGTTATGGTAACGCTGTATGTTACCCATGGTGATTTTCTTTCGTACTTTTTATACCATGATACACTGGATGCCGGCATGGATTTTTTCCATAGCATTGAATATGTTCGTGGACGCCAGCCGTATGCGGTGTTTGACACACTGTATCCGCCCTTGGCAAATTTGTTCTTTTATGCCCTGTTTTTACTGGTGCCTGCTTCGGTATCTGATAACTGGACCTATGACTTTGAGGCGTCAGTTGCCATGCGCGGCACAGAAACTGATTTACGCACAACACAGTCGTGCTTTTTGCTATACGTCTTTTTTGTGGTGCTGGCGGTTCTTTTGCTGGCGGTTTTGCTCCGTGACGTGATGCAAAATGCCCAGTGGGCCAGGGCTAGTACGTTTTTTGCCTTGTTCAGCTTTGGTGTGCTTAATGCGGTAGACCGCGGCAATATTATTTTGCTGGCGGCGGGACTTTCGCTTTTTTTCGTCATGTATCACCGTTCAAAGCGCGCATGGGTGCGGGAACTGGCATTGGTTGCACTGGCAGTAGCAGCCGGACTTAAAATTTATCCCGCATTCTTAGGTGTTATGCTTTTAAGAAACCGGGATTTCAAAGCAGCAATCCGCACGGTGTTTTATGGCATTGCAGCGTTGGTGCTCCCGGTGTTTGCCTTCCAGGAGGGCGTGTACGGCTTGCAGCTTTGGCTGAAGATTTTGTTCTCTTTTGGAAGTAAAAGTAAAACACCTTGGGCAGGCAATGGCATCAACAGCATGTTCGCACATGGGGCGCATCTGGTGGACCTGATTGCCGGAACCAGCAATGCAACGGTATCTTTTTTTGCAGCAGCCTTTGCTGTGGCGGCGGTATTGGTTGTGTGTGCTCTGCTCTGCCGCCAGGAATGGCAGGCGTTGCTGCTGATTACCGTGGCTATGATGTACCAAAGCCAGGGCAACTATATTTACTGCATGGCGCTGATTCCGCTGGCGTATTTTCTTGCACAGGAAAAGGTGATGACACGTCAAAATATATTGCCTTTTGCGGTTTTGATGGTATTTAATCTGCCGCTTCCAATCTTTGAAGAGCGTAACTCTTATATTCGCAACACCATTGTACAGTTGGCAATACTGACAGCTATCATCTGGGGCGTTGTACAGGCAGTAAATTGTGTGTTGGCAGCGCTGAAAACCAAAAAGCCTGAACAATCAAAACTAGATAAAAAAGCTGCACGCAGCACGCTGGTTACTTTCGGCGCTTCACTGGGGGCATTGGCAGTTTCCCTTGCCGTTTTCTATGGCGTGTGGGTGCTGTATAATGCGCCGTCTATTACCATGCAGCTGGGGGATGGCATTTATAACACAGAATATTATACTCCTGAAAATTCCAACAAAGAGCTGCCGTTTTACTGGTGCAAGAAAAGTGCGGAGATCAAACTGGTAAACCCGCAGCTGAATACGGAAAGGTACACCTTTACCTTTACAGTTGGGGATTATTTCTTTGATATTTCTGACCGCCCCAGCATTACCATTACCTTCGGTGACAGTAGCCAGACCTTTGTGGTCAGCCAGGAAAACATGAAAATCCGCTATACTGCGGATATTCCTTTTGGTGAAAGTACAATCGATATTAGCTACAGCGGCAAGCGGGTCGATGCCCCGCAGGATTCCAGAACTTTGTATTTTGTAATGGTTCAGCCGCAGCTTGAACGGATTAAATAAAAGGAGGACACCCCCAATGAAACAGCGTCTGGCCGATTATGTGGCCGATTTTCTTGCGGCGCACGGCGTTACGGATGTGTTCAGCGTGGTGGGCGGCGGCGCCATGCATCTGAATGATGCACTGGGCCACCACCCGGCGCTGCATGTTACCTATAACCATCACGAGCAGGCAAGTGCCATTGCGGCGGAAGCATATGCCCGTATTGATAACAAAATTGCTGCCCTGTGCGTTACCACCGGCCCCGGCGGCACCAACGCCCTGACCGGTGTGGTGGGCGGCTGGCTGGATTCTATCCCTATGTTTGTAATCTCCGGCCAGGTTCGGTACGATACCACGGCCCGCTATGCCGCGCAGTTTACCGATGGCCTGCCCCTGCGCGCGGTGGGCGACCAGGAATACGATATCACCAAATCGGTTGCCCACATGACCAAATACGCCACCATGCTGGAAGACCCGAACCAGATCCGCTATGTGCTGGAAAAAGCCTGGCACCTGGCAACCACCGGCCGCCCCGGCCCGGTGTGGATCGATATCCCGGTCAACTATCAGGGCGGCTACATTGAAACCGACAGCCTGCCCGGCTATGACCCGGCGCAGGACGATGCCCGGCTGCCGCCCCCGGTGGACGATGCCACCGTGCAGATGGTGCTGGAAAAGATCCGCCACGCCAAGCGCCCGGTGTTCCACGCTGGGTACGGTATCCGGCTTTCCGGCGGGTACGCAGCGTTCCGCGCCGTGGCGGAAAAGCTGAACATCCCCATTGTGACCTACTGGAACGCCGTGGACCTGATCGAGGACGAAAACCCGCTTTACTGCGGTCGTGCCGGCAATATGGGCGACCGTCCCGGCAACTGGGCCATCCAGAACGCAGACCTGATTCTGGCTGTGGGCACCCGCATTTCCATCCGCCAGGTGGGCTATAACTGGAAAACCTGGGCCCGCGCGGCGGAAGTCATCATGGTGGATATTGACCGCGCCGAGATGAAAAAGCACACCCTGCATGTGGAGCACCCCGTGTGGGCGGATGCCAAGGACTTTCTGCAAAAGCTGGATGCCGCCGCAGCGCCGCTGACCCCTGTCAGCCAGGCAGCGGACTGGCTGGCAACCTGCCAGCGATGGAAAAAAGATTACCCCGCCGTGCTGCCGCGCCAGTGGGAAGAAAACGGCACCACCGCCAATGTGTACGCCTTTGTGCGCTACCTCAGTTCCCGCCTGCCGGAAAACAGCCTGACCGCAGTTTCCAACGGCGCCTGCTGCGTGGTGGGCAATCAGGCGTATGTCATCCAAAAAGGCAGCCGCATGGCCAACAACAGCGCCATTGCCAGCATGGGTTACGGCCTGCCCGCCGCCATTGGCACTTGCATTGCAGGCGGCCGCCGTACCACCATCTGCCTGGAAGGCGATGGCTCTATCATGATGAACCTGCAGGAATTGCAGACCATCCTGACAAATAAGCTGCCGATCAAGATTTTCCTCATCAACAATAACGGCTACCACTCCATCCGCCTGACCCAGAACAACCTGTTCAAAGACCATTGCAAGATCGGCATTGGGCCGGAGAGCGGGGATCTGTCCTTCCCGGAGTTCCGCAAAATTGCCGAAGCGTTCGGTTACCCGTATTCCTGCGCACATTCCAACGCTGAGATGAAACAGGTGGTGGATGCCGCCCTTGCCGCAGAAGGCCCGACTTTCTGCGAGATCTTTACCGATACCCAGCAGGTCTGGGAGCCGAAGAGTGCCACCAAGCGCCTGCCGGACGGCACACTGGTCAGCCCGCCGCTGGAGGACCTGGCACCGTTCCTGCCGCGGGAAGAGCTGGAAAAGCAGATGTTTATCCCCCTGGTGCCGGAAGGGTAAGAAAATAAAAAATGAAAAAAGCGCGGAATGGCAATATTGAATTGCTGCGGTTTGTATTTTGCGTGGGGGTGGTATTGTTCCATGCGTGGTACGTGCGCAGGGGATATATCGGCGTTGAATTCTTTTTTATCGTAACAGGGTATTTTCTTGCCGAAAAGATATGCCGGTTAAACGCAAGAGAAACAACCTGCCCTTCGCTAGAAAATGCCATGAAAGAAGCGACATGGGATGTGCTCAAGCGTTATCGTTTGATATTTCCATACTTTCTTGTGGCAACCGTTTTGGGGTTTATAGTGCGTGTCTATGCACAACAGTGGGACAGCGCTACAATTCTGTTGAATTTACAGCTGATTCCGGCAGATTTCCTGTATTTACAGAACTTTGGGTTTTCTGTAGCCTCCACAACAGGGGTGCTATGGTATCTTTCCGCAATGACTTTTGCGGTCTGGGTGCTGTATCCGCTGCTGCGCAGGCATTATGGCTTGACTGTGCAGGCGACCCCGGTAGCAATCCTGCTGATACTGGGCGTGATCCTGCAGAACTGTGGTTCACTGGATGCCCCATGTACACTTCTGTTTGGCTGGGTTAATACCGGAATGCTGCGTGCCTTTGCAGGAATTCTGGGAGGGGTAGTAGCAAACAGGGTTGCATCAACTCTGAAAAAAATTGATGTAGGGAAAAAGATGGCCGCGATGATGACAGCCGTGGAATTGGCTGGGTATGCGTGGGTACTTTACCATATATGGTCAATGAATGAGACACGTGCTATGCTGGATGGCATTGTGGTTTTGGCGTTGGGTGCGGCATTTACCATTACGGCAAGCGGAAAATCGCTTTTCTACGGAAAATTTGACAACGGCTTTGTCAGATTTCTGGGGAAAGTAACCATGCCAGTTTTCTTGAGTCATTTGTATTGCGTACAATTTTTGCCGAATATACTGGCAATGTACAGCGTAGAAGTGACCGAACTGCAAAGGCTGGTTCTTTCTTTTGCCTGCTGTGCAATAGCGGCAGGAATTGTCTATTATGTAGGGAAAATTATAGACAGGCAAATGAAAAAAAGCTGGCATGCTTTTTGCACAGAGATCATTGCGAAAAACAAATAAGGTGTTGAAAATGGAAAAAATCGAAAGGCAGATACAAACCGCAATCGTGACCGGCCCCACCGGGGCCGTGGGCACAGCATTGTGCAGCCGGCTGCTGCAGGCCGGGTGTACCGTGGTGGCGGTCTGCCGCCCCGGCAGCCCGCGGGCCGTAGCGCTGCCCAAGGATGCAAACCTGTATGTAGTTGCCTGCGATGCCGCCAACCTGGCGGATTTGCCGCAGTGCATGGCCGCAGCCGGGCTGCCCGTGCAGGCGGATGCCTTTTTCCACCTGGCGTGGGCGCACACCATTGGCGCGGGCCGCAATGATATGCCGGCTCAGATTGAGAATATCCGCTATACCATTGATGCCGTGCGCACCGCGGCGGCAATGGGCTGCCGTGTGTTTGTTGGTACCGGCAGCCAGGCAGAGTATGGCCGTGTGGACGGTGTTCTGCGGGCCGATACCCCCACAAACCCCGAAAACGGGTACGGCATGGCCAAGCTGTGTGCAGGCCAGATGAGCCGTACCGAGGCCGCCGCTCTGGGCATGGACCATGTGTGGGCGCGTATCCTTTCGGTTTACGGCCCGCATGACGGCCCCAACACGATGATCTCCGGCACCATCCAAAAACTGCTGGCCGGGCAGTGCCCGGACCTGACGGCAGGGGAGCAGAAGTGGGATTATCTTTACTCTGCCGATGCTGCGGATGCACTGTACCGCATGGCCTGCCATGGCCGCAGCGGTGCCGTGTACCCGGTGGGCAGCGGCACCGCCCGCCCCCTGCGGGAATATATTGAGACCCTGCGTGATGCCATCGACCTGGCCCTGCCGCTTGGCCTGGGCAAAATCCCTTACGGGCCGCAGCAGGTCATGTTTTTGCAGGCGGATATCACCCAGCTTGCGGCGGATACCGGCTTTGCGCCGCGCACCGCCTTTGCCGATGGCATCCGCGCCACCATTGCGTGGGCAAAAACGCAAAAGCAAACCAATTAAGCCAATAAGGAATAACCCCGTCCGTGCGGGCAGGACCCGCATGGACGAACAGGAGCCAGACAGTATTTATGCAGTTGACCTACCAAAAGTTAAAGCCGTTTGCCTTATCCTATCTCACCGCGCCGCTGGCGGTGTTTTTTGCGGGGTATCTCCGCGCGCCGTTTGCCGTTGCGGGCCTGGCCGTGCTGGCCTTTGCCTGGTGGTATGCCGTGTGCAAAACGCCGCAGGTTAAGCAAGTGGGGCAAGAAGAGCAGGGCATTACGCTTTCGGTGCCAAAGCTGGTGCTGCTGTTTGCCCTGATGCTGTTGTGGGGCGACCTGGGCGGTCAGACGGGCTTTTTTTACCAGAACTCGGACTGGGGTTACCGCAACGCCATTTACCGGGATCTGATCACAAACAGCTGGCCGGTGTATTACCCGCAAAAGGATACGGCGCTGGTGTATTATATCGGGCACTGGCTGGTCCCGGCGGCGCTGACCAAACCGGTATACGCCCTGTTTGGGCTGGATGCCGCCTGGATGTTCGCCCGTATGGCCCTTTGGGGGTGGACGGCGCTGGGCACCTATCTGGCGGCGCTGAATTTGTTGGTCTACCTGCGTGCCGATACCGGCAAAAAGCAGGGGATCGGCCTGCTGTTTTTGATTTTCTTCAGCGGCATGGATATTCTGGGCGCGCTGTACAGCAGCCGACTGCCGGACCTGCTGGCCTATGACGCTATGCACCTGGAATGGTGGACGAATGATTTCCAGTTCAGCTCCCTGACGACCTGCCTGTTCTGGGTGTTCAACCAGACAGTGGGGGCATGGCTGGCAACCGTCTGCTTTTTGCAGGAGAAAGACTGCCGCAACTACCTGCTGCTGGGCACGGCCTGCCTGATGTGCGGCCCTTTCCCATTTGTGGGGCTGGTTATTTTTATGGTGGTGCGCGGCATTGTTCTGCTGGCACAGCGTCAAAAAGGCGTGCTGCAATCGGCGTTCTCCCCGGCCAATGTGCTGGTGCTGGTTGTGGTGCTCAGCATTACGGCCAGTTATTTTTTGGCCAATAACGCCTTTGGCTACAGCGTTCTGGGCGAAACTGTCGCCGGGAACCAGGCAGCGCAGCAGACTTTTGGCCAAAACGTTCTGACCAGCCTGCAAAAAGGCATGCTGGTATTTTACCTGCTGGATGCCGGCATCTATCTGCTGCTGCTCTGGCGGCAGAACCGCCGCAGCTGGCTGTTTTGTACCTGCGCAGTGTCGCTCTTCATCATTCCGTTCTTTAAGGTGGGACAGGGGTGCGATTTCTGCATGCGGGTGTCCATCCCGGCTATCTTTATCCTGATGACCCTCTGTGCCCGGTACTTTATCGCCTTGGTGGGCACCAAATGGCGGGACGGTACGCTTGCACAGCATGCCGTGACCATTCTGCTGGCGGCAACACTGCTGATCGGTGCCTGCACCCCGGCCATGGAAATTTACCGCGGCATCTGCCACATTGCCAAAGAGGGGACTTTCTGCCTGGAAAACGAGGAGCCCTACACCCTGGCGGACCGCCCTGTAAGCCTGAACTTTGAAACGCAAAACTGCGAAAATAAATTGTTCTTTACCTATTTTGCAAAATAGTGTATAGTGATAAGGGTCTGCCCGGCTATTGCGGCAGTGGGCCAAAGACTAAACTTAAAGGAATGAAACCTGCATGAGCGAGAAGAAAAAAGTCATCTCTGTTATGATCCCTACCTATAACGAGGAGGAGAACGCCCGCCCCATCTATGAGGCGGTGCGGGATGAGATTCGGAAGGACTGCCCGGATTATGACTATGAGATCCTTTTTATTGATAATAAAAGCCAGGATCGTACCCGCCGGATCATTACGGACATCTGCGCGCAGGACCCCAAGGTCAAAGCCATTTTTAACAGCAAGAACTTTGGTCAGTTCAACAGCCCCTATTACGGTATGATCCATACCACAGGGGACTGCACCATTACCATCTGCGCGGACTTCCAGGACCCGGTGGAGATGATTCCAAAGTTTGTGGCTGAATGGGAAAAAGGCTACAAAATTGTAATCGGCAAAAAGACCACCAGCCAGGAAAACCCTGTCATGTACTTTTTGCGGGACTGTTACTACAAAACCATCAAAAAGATGAGCAATGTGGAAATGATCGAGCAGTTTACCGGGTTTGGCCTGTACGATAAAAGCTTTATCCAGACCCTGCGTGATTTGCACGACCCCACCCCGTTTTTGCGCGGGATTGTGGCGGAGCTTGGCCCCGAGCGCAAGGAGATTGAATACACCCAGCCCAAGCGCCGGGCAGGCAAGACCCACAACAACTGGTACAGCCTGTTTGATGCCGCCATGCTCAGCTTTACCAGCTACACCAAGATTGGGATGCGGATGGCGGAGTTCTTCGGCTTTTTCTGCGCGGCGGTCAGCTTTATCCTGGGGCTTGTGTTCCTGGTGGCAAAGCTGATCCACTGGAATACCTTTGCTGCGGGTTATGCCCCAATGATTATTGCTGTGTTCTTTGTGGGTGGTGTGCAGCTGACCTTTCTGGGATTTTTGGGCGAGTACATCATGGCAATGAACGCCCGTATTATGGATCGCCCCCTGGTGGTGGAAGAAAAGCGGCTGAATTTTGAACCCGAAACGCCGGAAAGTGATACTACCCGCGCCCAGTAAGACCGAGTGGTTATAATAGATTGTGAGTTGACAGTAAAACAATGATTCCTTTTAATATTCCCCCGCAGGTTGGTACAGAGCTGGACTATATGCGCCAGGCCATGGCCAACAATAAGATCTGCGGCGATGGCCCTTTTACCCGCCGCTGTGATGAATGGATGGAACAGCGGTTCCATGCGGGCAAGGTGCTGCTGACCACCAGCGGTACCACCGCGCTGGAAATGGCTGCCCTGCTGTGCGGCATCCAGCCCGGCGACGAGGTGATCCTGCCCAGCTACACATTTTCTTCCACGGCAACGGCCTTTGTTTTAGCTGGGGCCAAGCTGGTGTTTGTGGATATCCGCCCGGACACCATGAACATTGACGAAGCAAAAATTGAACCCGCCATTACCGAAAAAACCAAAGTCATCTGCGTGATGCACTATGCCGGTGTGGCCTGCGATATGGATACCATCATGCAGATTGCGCGCCGCCATAACCTGAAGGTGGTGGAAGATGCCGCCCAGGGCGTGATGGCCAGTTATAAAGGCAAGGCGCTGGGCACCATCGGTGATTTTGGCTGCTACTCTTTCCATGAGACGAAGAACTTCTCAATGGGAGAGGGGGGCGCACTGGTCATCAATGACCCCGAAACCGTGACCAAGGCCGAAATCCTGCGGGAAAAGGGTACCAACCGCGCCAGTTTTCTGCGCGGCCAGGTAGATAAATACACCTGGGTTTCTTATGGCTCCAGCTACCTGCCCAGTGATCTGAATGCCGCTTACCTGTGGGCACAACTGGAACAGGCCGATACCATCAATACAGACCGTACCCAAAGCTGGGATTATTACGCACAGGAGCTGGCACCGCTGGCTGAAGCAGGCCTATTGGAGCTGCCCACCGTGCCGGAAGGCTGTGTGCATAACGGGCATTTGTTCTATGTCAAGCTGCGGGACCTGGAACAGCGCACCGAGTTCATTGCCTATTTGAAAGCCCACGGTGTGGCATCGTCTTTCCATTATGTGCCGCTGCACAGCGCCCCGGCGGGCATCCAATACGGCCGCTTTGCCGGTGTGGATGAATACACCACAAAGGAAAGCAACCGCCTGACCCGCCTGCCGCTGTACTATGGTCTGACCGAAGATGACCGCGCAGCCGTGGTGCAGGTGGTCAAAGACTTTTTTGCACAGAAATAACATGCCCAGTGCATGAAATCAGCAATATAACAAAAATCCGTATCCCGAATGCCAAGCAGGGCAGGAGGATACGGATTTTTCTGTTTGTTCTTTTAAAATTAAACGAAAGTTCTCCACGGAAC
>ERZ1023683.272-NODE-272-length-11762-cov-7.140343_pt1 | contig 11762 bp, 9 predicted proteins | sample MGYA00380345_ERZ1023683 | MGnify/ENA primary metagenome ERZ1023683 (study PRJEB33179, sample SAMN07449040) | human gut metagenome | biome: Human-gut; feature: Human associated habitat; material: Faeces | host: Homo sapiens | place: India:Kasaragod | collected...
ATCTTATAGAAGCCGGGCGCGAAGAACAGCGGAATCTCGAGCAGCATCAGCACGCCGCCGAGGGCGGAGAACATGGCCACATAGCTGATGTTGCGGCTGCGGCTGCGGCGCTGCAGATCGTGGCAGACCGTGCGCTCAAACAGATACGCAAGGCCGAGCAATGCCGCGAACACAAGCGCGCAGACACCGATAAAGGACAGGTTTTCTTTCAACATGACAAAGCACCTCCATGGAATGAAAAACACCTGAAAGAACATGTCCTTCAGGCGCTGCGAACTTATGGAGGTCCGTAACATCTTCTATCATCCAGACTATACTGTCGGTATCGGAATTGCACCGATTCAACCACATTCGGCTCGCGGACTATCACCGCCGGTCGGGAATTACACCCTGCCCCGAAGACATCTCGATTCAGTTGTTTAACTACTGTCTGCATTATAGCACAGTGCCCGGAGATTGCAAGTACTTTTTTCAGGAAAGGTTTGACAGGCGCTTTTTTGACGCGTACAATGGATGCCAGCACCGAAAAGGAGACTGCCGCCATGCCTGAGCGCGAACACACCTGCTGCTTCACCGGATACCGCGAATACAAGCTGCCCTGGGGCAGCGACGAATCCGACCCCCGCTGCCGGAAGCTCCAGCAGCAGATCTTTGACGCCGTGGACGCCGTCTATGCCGACGGCATCCGGCACTTCATCTGCGGCATGGCCAACGGCTGTGACCTGTATTTTTTCGATGCCGCGCGCTATCTGCGCCTCAGCCATCCGGAGGTCACGATCGAGGCGGCCATCCCCTTCTCCGGTCAGGCCGACCGCTGGCGGCCGGAGCTGCGCGCGCGCTATGATTACGACCTGCGCCAGTGCGATTATCAGACGCTCGTGCAGGAGACGTACACACCGGACTGCATGATGCGCCGCAACCGCTACATGGTCGACGCCTCGCGCATCCTCATCGCCGCCTTTGACGGACGTCCGGGCGGCACGGCGCGCACGCTTGAATATGCTGCGCGGCGCAAGCTCGAGATCATTCAGCTGCCGATCGACCGCGCACCGGTCGGGATATGACAGATGCCAAAAACACGGAGAACGAAAAATCGTTCTCCGTGTTCGCTTTTGGGATGCTAACAGGCCTCGATCTCTTTGATGTTGTATTCGTTGCCTGACACCAAGTAGGTATGCTCGCTCTTACAGTGCGGGCATATCTTTGCGTATTTTACCGTGGGATATGTCTGCTTGCAATCCTCGCAGAAGGTCACGGCGGGAACGGTCTCGATCTTCAGCTCCGCCTCTTTCAGGTACTGGGATTTCTGGATCGCCCACTGCCAGCAGTCCGTCAGATAGTACGGAATGATGCCGCTGACCTCGCCGATCTCCAGCGTGACGCTGGCAACCTTGGTCAGGTGGTTCTCCTCGACGACCTGCTCGACCTCACGAATGACATAGAACACGGTTCCGAGTTCATGCATGGGTATGTTCCTCCGGCGGGTTTACTTCGCGCACTTTTCCTTGATGTCCTTGATGGTGATCTTCGCAGCGCGCTTGATCATGTGCGGCAGGATAGCCTTCATCTTGTCCTCGGTGCGGTACATACGGCTGGCCTCCGGCACGTCGCGGGTCAGATGGATGGCATCAAACTCACAGCGCGTGGTGCACAGGCCGCAGCCGATGCACTTGTTCTGGTCGACAACGGACACGCCGCAGCCGAGGCAGCGGGACGCCTCCGCCTTGACCTGCGCCTCCGTGAAGGTGATGCGGTCATTGGAGAAGGTCTTGGCCTTGCTCGCGTCGTGCGCGACGGTCTGGCGCGCCGGAGCGTCGAAGCAGTCGATGGGCAGGACGGCATTCTTCTTATCCAGCTCGTAGAACTCACGCGGGTCACGCGCCAGCGTCAGGCTCTGGCCCTCATGCACGAAGCGGTGCAGGGACACAGCGCCCTCGCGGCCGGCCGCGATCGCGTCGATGGCGAACTTCGGACCGGTGACCACGTCGCCGCCGGCAAAGACGTCGGGCTGCGCGGTCTGATACGTCACACCGTCGACCTGGACGGTGCCGTTGCGGTTGAAGACCATCGCCTCGGGCGCGATATGGCCGAGGTCGACGCGCTGGCCGATGGCGCCGATGACGGACGTGACCTCGATGGTCTCGAACTTGCCGGTGCCGACGGGCTTGCGGCGGCCCTTCTCGTCGGGCTCGCCCAGCTCCATGATCTCGACCTTGATGGCCTTGACCTTGCCGTTCTCGCCGAGGATCTCGGCCGGAGCGCTCAGGAAGCGGAACTGCACGCCCTCTTCCATGGCCTCGGCAACTTCCTCCGCGTCAGCCGGCATCTCGGCCTGGCTGCGGCGGTAGATGACGTAAGTATCCTTCGCGCCAAGGCGGATGGCCGTGCGGCAGACGTCCATGGCAACATTGCCGCCGCCGATGACGGCGCACTTCTTGCCGATGCGCGGCTTCTTGCCGAGGTTGACCTTGCGCAGGAAGTCCACGCCGCCGTACACGCCGGAGAGCTCTTCGCCCGGGATGCCGATGGGCGCGCTCTTCTGCGCACCGATGGCCAGATAGAAGCCTTTGTAGCCCTGCTCACGCAGCTGGTCGATGGTGATGTCCTTGCCGATCTCGACACCGCACTGGAAGTGGACGCCCATCTCCTTGAGCACCTCGATCTCGGCGTTGACCACGTCCTTCTCGAGACGGAAGCTCGGGATGCCGAGGGTCAGCATGCCGCCGGGCACCTCGTTTTTATCGAACACGGTGACGTTCTCATAGCCCATGTTCGCCAGATAGTAGGCGCAGGACAGGCCGGCCGGACCGGCGCCGATGATGGCGATCTTCTCCGGGTACGGATCGGCGATGCCGCGGTGGGTGATGACCTTCGGGATGTAGCGCTTGTCGGCCTGGAGCTCCTGCTCGGCGACAAATTTCTTGATCTCGTCGATGGCGACGGCGCGGTCAACGTTGCCGCGGGTGCAGGCGTCCTCGCAGCGGCGGTTGCAGATGCTGCCGCAGACGGCCGGGAACGGGTTATCCTGCTTGATGAGCTTGAGCGCGTCCAGATAGCGGCCCTGCGCAGCCAGATTGATATAGCCCTGAACGGCGATGTGCGCCGGGCAGGCGGTCTTGCAGGGTGCGGTGCCGGACTCGTGGCACTGCTTCTGGTTGTCGTTCTTATAGTTCGGGCTCCACATATGCTCGCCCCAGTGGTTGTCGTCCGGCAGCGGCTGCTTCGGATAGACCACGGGTCCGGTCTTGGTGCACAGCTTCTGGCCAAGCTTGGCGGCACCGGCCGGGCAGACCTCGGCGCACTTGCCGCAGGCGACGCACTTCTCGGCGTCGACATGGGCGCGGTAAGCGGAGGCGGACATATTGGGCGTGTTGAACAGCTGGCTCGTTCTCAGCGCGAAGCAGGAGCCGAGCGCGCAGTTGCAGATGGCAAAGATCTTGTCCTCGCCGTCGATGTTCGTGATCTGGTGGACATAGCCGTTGTCCTCGGCGCGCTGGAGGATCTCCATCGCCTCTTCATAGGTGATGCTGCGGCCCTTGCCGGTCTCGAGACAGTAGTCGGCAAACTGGCCGACGGCAATGCACAGCTCGTCCTGCAGCTCGCCGCAGCCCTCGCCCTGAATGCGCATGGCGTTGCGGCAGGAGCAGTAGCCGACGCCGAGGTGGCCCTCATACTTCTTCAGCCAGTGGGAGATGTGCTCCACATCGACCGACTCGTTCGTGGCCGGGATGGCCTTCTCGACCGGGATGACGTGCATGCCAACGCCGGCGCCTCCGGGAGGCACCATGCAGGTGATCTTCGTCAGCGGCAGGAACGACATGCGCTCGAAAAACCGCGCGATCTCCGGGTGCTCTTCCACCTGCTGAAGGTTCATGTTCATCAGCTCGGCAGAGCCGGGCACGAAGATCGGCAGCGTCCACTGCTTGTGGTGGTCGGCGTTCTCCCAGTTGTACTCGAGCAGGCCGATCATGGACATCTGGTCAAACAGCTGCTCCACGTAGACGGGGTCCTTGCCGACCTTCTTGCCGATCTCGGCCGGTGTGGTCGGGACACGGACCTTCATCGCGAGCGCAAGCTCCGCCATCTCGTCGGTGACGACGCTGGCCAGACCGTAATACTCGGGCGAATCCTCGTCGAGCTTCGTCATGCCGAGCTTGACATCCACGCGGTCCGTGATCTTTTTGCCCAGCTTCAGGATCAGTTCTCTTGCCATGTTTCAGGCTCCTTTCTTCCCCTTAAAATGTTTTGTTTTCATTCCCTGGTTTGTGAATAGATGCGCAATCTATTGTAGCACATCTCACGCGTACAATTCAATATGCAAATGGGCAACACATTGTTGAAGATTGCAAAATTCCGGTCAATTTCGCCTGCCTGTCTTGACATCCTGCACAGGCGGTGCTATGCTTTTTCGTAACCATTTGGTCAATATCGTGCAAATTCACGAGGAGGGAACGGCGATGGCTCAGATCCGGATCCATGTTCTGCACTGCGGGAAGATCGGCGTAGCGCCAAACCTGCCGGCCAGCGCCCAGTGGCGCTGGCCGGCAAAGGCGGACGCGCGGCGCTTGAAGAAGGACGCGCGCATCTGGCTGCCGGTGTCGGCATATCTGGTGGAGCACCCGAAGGGATTGTTTCTGGTGGACGCCGGGCTGCCGCGCACCGTGAGCCCCACCGGCATCGAGGACCGCGCAGCACAGCTGCGGATGTTCGGCCGCGGGTGGTACACGCTCGTGCACAGCGTCGTGGAGCCGGGGCAGGCGATCGGCGAGCAGCTGGCCGCACGCGGCATCCGGCCGCAAGATCTGGACTATGTGCTCTTTTCCCACCTCGACCCGGATCACATTGCAGGCATCAGTGAGGTGCGGGGTGCAAAGCGGCTGCTGGTGGCGGAGGAGGAATACTTCTGGTCGTGCCGCGTGAACCTGCGCTATACCTCGCGCAAGCTGTGGATGGACGAGCCGCCGGAGCGGTTCTGGTACCGCGTGAACCACATTGGGCCGGAGAGCCGCTCGTACGACCTGTTTGGGGACGACTCGGTGCATCTCGTGCACATTGCCGGGCACACGGAGGGCATGTTCGCCACGCTCATCCGCAGCGGCGACCGGTACGTGCTGCTCAATGCCGACGGCGCGGCAGGCCCCCGCTCCTGGGCAGAGGGCACCGTGCCCGGCATCTGCGAAAACAGCGTGCGCGCCAAAAAGGCGCTCGACTGGATCGGCGAGATGAGCCGCGATGCCGCCTGCGCGGCGTCTCTGTGCAGCCATGACCCGGATGTCGCGCCGCAAACCATCGAATTTTAGAATCGATACATCCATTTTTTCTAATGCGTATTTCATACTGCTTTTGGGGATTTTGGGGTTGACAAGCGCAGAAAACTGCGTTATACTGCGCTCGTTTCCACCGGAAACCGTGATTTTTGACGAAAGGAGACGCGTCGTATTATGAAGTTTGCTCAGGCGAACAACATGATGATGGCTATGATGATGTACATGCCCGGCTGCATGTGCATGTCTCGTCGTGCTCAGAAATATGACTCGTCTTGTGTTCGCTTCTAATAACGGCTGATCCAAATTCCAAGCCGTATCCGCAGAGGCCGGAAGACAACGAGTCTTCCGGCCTCTGTTTTTTTGTTCCGAAAAATTCATTCTGCGAGGGAGAATCCACCATGATCGAAATCGAACATCTCAACAAGACCTACCCCTCCCCGAGCGGCGACATCCACGCACTGCGGGACGTCAACCTCCGCATCGAGGACGGCGAGATCTTCGGCATCATCGGCCTGAGCGGCGCCGGCAAGAGCACGCTCGTGCGCTGTATCAACCTCCTCGAGCGGCCGACCTCCGGCACGGTGCGCATCGACGGGCGCGACATGACGCAGCTCAGCCGCCGCGACCTGCTCAAGGCCCGGCAGGACATCGGCATGATCTTTCAGAGCTTCAACCTGCTCGAGCAGCGCACGGTGCTGCGCAACATCTGCTTCCCGCTCGAGATCGCCGGCGTCAAGCGCGACGAGGCGCAGGCCCGCGCCGCCGAGCTGCTCGAGCTCGTCGGCCTGTCCGACCGCGCGAAAGCCTATCCCTCGCAGCTTTCCGGCGGCCAGAAGCCGCGCGTGGCCATTGCCCGCGCCCTTGCCACGCGGCCGAAATACCTCCTGTGCGACGAGGCCACCAGCGCCCTCGACCCGAACACCACGCAGTCGATCCTCCGGCTGCTCAAGGAGATCAACCAGACGCTCGGCGTGACAATCGTCGTCATCACGCACGAGATGCGCGTCATCGAACAGATCTGCAAGCGCGTGGCCGTCATCGACCAGAGCTGCATCGCCGAGATCGGCAACGTCAGCGACGTGTTCACACATCCGAAGTCCGACATCGCAAAGGCGCTCATCCTCCCGAAGAGCCCGGCTGAGAACCTCCCGCCGTGCACGGGCAAGCGCCTGCGCCTCGTCTTCGACGGCAGCTGCTCCAACGAACCGGTCATCTCGCGCATCACGCTCGAGTGCCACGTGCCGGTGAACATTCTCTTCGCCGACACCCGCATCGTCGAGGGCAGCATCTACGGCCACATGGTCATCGACCTGCCCGACGATCCGCAGCAGTTCCACGATGTGCTGCGCTGGCTCGACCATAACCACATCTCTTATCTACAGGAGGATTGAAGTCATGTCTGATCTGCTCATTAAGCTCTGGCAAAACGGCATTTTGCAGCTCGGTATCTGGGAAACCATTTACATGACGCTCATCTCCACGTTCTTTGCCTATCTCATCGGCCTGCCGGTCGGCCTCATCCTGCGTATGACCGACCGCGACGGCATTCATCCCATTGGCTGGCTCAACCGCACGCTCGGCATCATCGTCAACGCCCTGCGCAGCATCCCGTTCATCATTCTCATGGTCGCCATGCTGCCGGTGGCAAAGTTCGTCGTCGGCACCAGCCTCGGAAACCGCGCCGTGATCGTGACGCTCATCATCGCCGCCGCACCGTATGTGGCGCGCATGGTCGAGTCCGCCGCCAAGGAGGTGGACGCCGGCGTCATCGAGGCCGCGCAGTCCATGGGCGCGTCCACGCTGCGCATCATCTGGAAGGTCATCATCCCGGAGGCCAAGCCCGCACTCATCACCGGCGCCGTCATCTCCACCGTGACCATCCTTGGCTACTCCGCCATGGCCGGTACGATCGGCGGCGGCGGCCTCGGCCAGATCGCCATCACCTACGGCTACCAGAAGTACGACGATCAGATCGTCTGGCTGTGCGTGGCGCTGACGATCATCATCGTGCAGATCCTGCAGGAGTTCGGCATGTACATCGCCCGCCGCACCGACCGGCGCGCCCGCACCTGACAGGAGGCACCGCTCATGCATCTCCATTATCCCGCGCTGCTGCGCGTAAACATCCGGCGCGGACGAATGTGCCGCTGCCAAACCGCACATCCTAACATCCGAAACCACACAAATTCTAAAATCAAAATATAAAGGAGAAACAACCATGAAAAAGATCACGTCCCTCATCCTCGCCCTCGTGCTGACGTTCTCGCTCGTCGCACTGAGTGCCTGCGGCGGCAAGACCAATGACGACAAGAGCACTGCCTCTTCCGATGACAAGGTCATCACCGTCGGCGCCAGCGCCACCCCGCACGCCGAGATCCTCGAGCAGGTCAAGCAGGCCCTCGCCGACGAAGGCTACGAGCTCAAGATCGTCACCTATGACGATTACGTCCTGCCGAACCAGGCCCTGGCCGACGGCACGCTCGACGCAAACTACTTCCAGCACAAGCCCTACCTCGACAGCTTCAACGCCAAGAACGGCACCAACCTCGTCTCCGTCGGCACCATCCACTATGAGCCGTTCGGCATCTACGGCAACGGCGTCACCGACCTGAAGGATCTCGCCAAGGGCGCGACCATCATCATCCCGGCCGACGACAGCAACGAGACCCGCGCCCTGTTCCTGCTCCAGCAGGAGGGCCTGATCAAGCTCCCCGATGACGCGGACGCCGCCAAGGGCGTGAGCACGCTCGACATCGTTGACGACGGCGGCTACAACATCGTCACCGTGCAGGCCGACACCGTCCCGGCCCAGCTCAAGAACGCCGCTGCCGGCTCCATCGCCGTCATCAACGGCAACTACGCTCTGGCCGCCGGCCTGAAGATCAGCGACGCGCTCGCCTCCGAGGACGCCAGCGGTGCCGCTGCCCAGACCTACGCCAACATCATCGCCGTGCGCGCCGGCGAAGAGAACAGTGCCAAGACCCAGGCCCTGCTCAAGGCCCTCAAGACCGACGCCGTGAAGCAGTACATCGCCGAGACCTACAACGGCGCTGTCGTCGCGAGCTTCTAAGCACCCCCCTCTCTCTTGAAAAACGCACGAATCCCCCGGCTGCCGCCGGGGGATTTTTGCGCCTGTCAGGAGGCGTTACGGGCATAGCTGTTGTCGACGAGGCGGTCAAAGTCCACCCAGTCGGCGTGTTTGAGCACGCCGGCCGTCTCCATGACGGTCTCAAGCCGCTCAAGGGACGAGCGCGTCATGACCGGCGTGGCGTTCCAGGCATCGATGTCCTTGTAGCGCTGCACGACCTGCGTGAGCACGGGCACACTCGTGTCCGGGAACTGCGGGGCGATGATCTCGGCGGTCTCCGCCGCGTCGTGCTCCGCGATCCATTTCTGCGCGCGGGCGACGGCATTGGTGAAGCGCTGCACAATGTCCGCGTGGTCCTTCATGTACGCCTGCGAGGCAAAGTAGGCCGTATACGGGATCTCGCCGCTCTCCTGCCCGACGGACGCAAGGATGTACCCCTTGCCCGCCTGCGCGACCTCGGTGGCCGTCGGCTCAAAGAGCGTGACAAAGTCGCCGTTTCCGCCGGTGAAGGCCCCGGCCATCATGTTGAACTGCACGGTCGTATCCACGGTGGCATCCGTGCCGGGGACGACACCGTTTTGCCGCATGACGTATTCGAGTGTCATCTCCGGCACGCCGCCCGCGCGGCCGCCGATGACGGTCCTGCCGCGCAGCAGCTCCCAGCTGAAGGGCACATCCTCGCGCCCGACGAGAAATGACCCGTCGCGCTTCGTGAGCTGGCCGAACACGACCGGGTAATCGTCCTTGCCCTGATTGTAGACGTAGATGCACGCCTCCGGCCCGGCGAGACCGATGTCCGCCTGCCCGGTGAGCACCGCCGTCATGACCTTGTCGGCGCCGCCGCCGTTGGTCAGCTCGATATTCAGCCCTTCATCGGCGAAAAAGCCCTGCTCCAGCGCCACGTACTGCGGCGCGTAGAACACCGAATGTGTCACTTCGCTCAGGCGGACAGTGGCCGTCTCCTGCTTGCCGCAGGCGCACAAAACCACCAGCATCAGCGCCGCCAGAACCCCACAAAGAAACCGTTTCATTGCGTCACTCCCAACCGATTTTTGAAAAATTTCTCCAGCCACAGCACCAGCTGATACATCACGACGGCCGCCACCGCGAGCACGAGGACGGTCGCCATCACAAGGTCCATGTTGAACACCTGCGACCCGTAGACGATCAGATAGCCGAGGCCGGCTTTGGAGACCAGAAATTCGCCCATGATGACGCCGACCCACGACAGGCCGACGTTCACGCGCAGTGTATTGAAGAGCGTGGCGTAGTTGGCCGGGATGACCAGCCGCCACAGGATCTGATGCCGGGTCGCGCCGAGCGTCTGCATCAGGCGGATCTTCTCCCGGTCCGTGGACAGGAAGCCGACATGCATATTCAGGATCGTGACAAAGATCGAGATCGCGATCGTCATGGCGATGATCGACTCGGTGCCCGCGCCGATCCAGACGATGAACACCGGGCCGAGCGCCGTTTTCGGCAGCGCGTTGAGCACGACCAGATACGGGTCAAGCACGCGTGAGAGCAGCTCGCTCCACCACAGGCCGATGGCGATAAGCGTGCCGAAGAGCGTCCCGAGCACGAAGCCGACCACGACCTCCAGGCACGACGTGCCGATGTGCAGCCACAGCTCCCCGGAAGCCTGCAGGCCCACGAGCGTGTGCACCACGCGCGACGGACTGCTGACGATGAAGGCGTCCACCCAGCCGAGCCGGGCCGAAAGCTCCCACAGGCCGAGAAACGCGGCCAGCAGCAGGATCTGCAGCGCCAGCACGAGCCGACGACGGCGGCGCTGCGCGCGCAGATAGGCCGCGCGCTGCGGGGAGGGCGATCGTTCAGACATTGACATCCAGCTCCTCCCATATTTGATTGAACAGCGTCTGAAATTCCGGCCGGCTGCGCCGCTCGAGCGGCGGCACGGTGCGCAGCGCGCCGAGGTCGTGGATGGCCTTGACGGTCGCGGGCCGGTGCGACAGGACGATGATGCGGTCCGAGAGGCTGATGGCCTCGGAAATATCGTGCGTGACGAGCAGGGCCGTCTTATGCTCGCGGCGGATGATCTGCGAAATGTCGCCCGAGACGGCCAGCCGCGTCTGATAATCCAGCGCGGAAAACGGCTCGTCGAGCAGCAGCACATCCGGCGACGTGGCCAGCGTGCGGATGAGCGCACAGCGCTGACGCATCCCGCCGGAGAGCTGGTTGGGCAGCTTGCGCGCGAAGCCCGCGAGCTGATACTGCTCGAGCAGATCGTGCACACCGCCGCGGCGCGCGGGCGTGTTCTCGTGCCGGACCTCCAGCCCGAGCGTCACGTTGCCCCAGATGGTGCGCCAGTCAAAGAGCTGGTCGCGCTGGGGCATGAGCCCCGCCTTGCCCGTCGGGGCGCGTACGGGCTCCCCGTCGACCAGCACCTCCCCGCCCGACGGATGCTCGATGCCGGCGATGAGCGCCAGCAGCGTGGATTTGCCGCAGCCGGACGGCCCGACGATGCTCACAAACTCCCCGTCGGCCACGCCGAAGGTCACATCCCGCAGCGCCGCCACTTCCCCGTCCGGCGCCTGATAGGTCATGGCGGCCCGGCGCAGCTCGATTTTCATGGCGTCTCCCCCTTTGCTTGCGCCAAATCGCTTTCTCCTCAGTGTATGCCCAAGGCGCATGGTGCGTGCAAAGCACGAAAAAGCACGCATCCGCAAGATGCGTGCCCTTTCTGTCTTCTGTTTTCATCCGCTCACGCCGTCGCCTTCGTCGCGCGCTGGAGCACGGACTGCAGCGACTGATTGTGCGACCGGCAGATGCGCCCGAGCCGGTAGAGGCAGGCCGGGTCACGCGTGATGTGGTTCACGCCCCAGTCGCACGTCAGCGTGGCCTGAAAGCCCATGTCGCGCAGGACGGTATCCGTCAGGTCGCCGTACTTACCGTAGGGATAGGCAAAGGTGTCCGGCGTGCGGCCGGTGTGCTCCGCGAGCTCATCCTGCAGGCGCTGGAGGTCTGCGCGCAGCAGCTCCGTATAGGCCGCGTCCGACTCGCCCCGGTTCTGCATGCAGCCGTGCCGCTCGGACGTGTAGGCGTGCAGGTTATACGAGTGGTTCTGCACCTCGACGAGGCCGGTGTCGAGCATCTCATTGAGCTGGTCCCACGTGACGTGTGCATAGTCGATGCTCTTGCTCGGCCACTCGGTGAAATCGTCCGTATTGCGTCCCAGGAGCGAGAGGACGATCCGTGCCGAATACTGCTGCAGCAGCGGCAGGACATAGACGTAATTATTATAGTATCCGTCATCGAAGCTGAGGATAATGGGCTTTTCCGGCAGCGGTGTGCCGTCGCGCACGTAGGCAATGAGGTCGGCCATGACGATAGTCGTGTAGCCGTTGTCGGCCAGCCATTTCATGTCCGCCTCAAACTCCCACGGC
>ERZ1023683.282-NODE-282-length-11570-cov-8.039340_pt1 | contig 11570 bp, 9 predicted proteins | sample MGYA00380345_ERZ1023683 | MGnify/ENA primary metagenome ERZ1023683 (study PRJEB33179, sample SAMN07449040) | human gut metagenome | biome: Human-gut; feature: Human associated habitat; material: Faeces | host: Homo sapiens | place: India:Kasaragod | collected...
GATGTCGATGTCGATGCCGGCACGCTGGTCCACCACGCGGAACGGCACCGGGCTCGGCGTGCCGTACTTGTTGCCGGTCAGCTCCTTGGTGTTGAAGTAGTAGATGCGCTGATCCTTCGGGGCCTCGCCGCCGAAGGTGAAGCGCTTGCCGATGTTCTGGAACACCTGCCCGATGCTCTCGCCGAGGTTTCCGGCAAAGATCGTCGGCTCGGTGGACGCGTCGTAGGTGTACTCGCCCGGCTCGGCGCAGACCTCGACGACCTTGCCCTGCTCGACGATGAGCATGCACTGGCCGTCGGCGACGGCGATGCGCGAGCCGCTGGTGATGATGTTCTCGTCGCCGTGCGTGTTGCTCGAACGGCGGGTGGTTTTCTTCTGTCCCTTGACCGCCAGCACATCGGCCGGCAGCGCCGCGCAGGTGAAAAATTCTTTCCACTGGTCGGCCATGACACCGCCGGCGGCTCCGGCGATCGCTTTGATAAGTCCCATAAGCATGCTCCTTTACGCAGATGTTTTTCATCATATCTAACTGTTTCTGATGATTTTTCAGCTATGCTGATAGTATAAGGCATCGGGGCCGGGAATGCTACGTTTGCGGCGCAAAAACCCCGCCGAAACCGCAAAATACGACTGAGTAGTAGACAAGGTGCACAGCCTGACGACGGTCAGGTTGTGCACCTTGCAGTATCCTCTGCCCGCGGCGCAGCGATCTCATCGAGACGGCCGCAGCGGCGGAAGAGGTCGATATACAGCATGAGCTCCTCGCGTGAGGTCACGCCGAGCTTGCGGTTGATGTTCGTGTTGTGCTTTTTGGCGGTGGCCACGCTGATGTACGCGCGCGCCGCGACCTCCTCGAGCGAGCAGCCGTCGATGTAATACTGCAGCACGGTGGCTCCATGGGCGTGAGCGTCTGCACGCGGCTGCGGAAGCCGGCGAGCAGCTCCTCGATGTTTGGCGGCAGACCTCCGGCCGTGAGCTGCTCGGCCGCGCGCGAGCGGACGAAGGCCAGCAGCTCATCGATCTCCGAGATGCCGGACGGATGCTCGCCGGGGGCCTGCTCGCGGATGGCCTGCAGGCTGCGGGAGATCGGCGTCACGAACCGGCGCGACAGGTATGTCGACAGCAGCAGCATCGCCGCGAGGAACACGAGCGAGCCCGCGATCCACACCATGCGGCTGCGCGCCTCGAGCGTGCGCAGCCCGATCTCCGGCACGAGCACCACGGCGGCGAGCTTCCGCCCTGCGGCGTCGGTCGCGCCGATCGGTTCGTGCAGACCGAGATAGGTGCGGCTGCCGTCGGAATACGTATTATAATACCGGCCGGTCTTGCACGTGAGCGTGCCGTCGGCCGTGAGATACGACCCGCCGGGGCTGCCGATCATGGCCTGTCCGAGCAGCAGCCGGTCGCCATCTATGGGGGCGAGCACCGTGACCATGCTGCCGTAGGCGCTGTCCACGGCGGGATAGGTGAGGCGAAAATACAGATCGCTGAGCTCCGCGCCGCAGATGCCGCGTACATTGCCGGCGCTGTCGAGCATCGGCACGCACAGCAGCGTCACCGACTCCCATGTGTCGGGCAGGGTGACGCGCCCCGTCCACAGGCAGCGCTCGGCGAGACGGCCGTCCGATCCGCGCAGCAGCTGCGTGTAGCCGGGGACGGCCTGCACGTTCAGCTCCGGATTCCAGCGGTTGTGCATCTGCACCTGCGCGCTGCGCGCCGTCTCCGCCGTGCCGCGAAAGCACGTGATGTGCTGGTCCGTCGCACCGATGGCGCGCAGCGCCGAATAGCGCAGGTACAGCCCCGCGCGCGAGGTCGCCGCGCCCGGCAGCGCCGTGTTGGCCGTGGCATCCAGACAAAAGACCGCGCCGCTGCACGCGCTGGATTTCAAATAGGTGTTCAGCGCGGGATAGAGCGCCGTCTCGACGGCCGCGATCGCGCCGGGGTCGTCGTTGAGCGCGGAGAACGTCCGCCCGCCGGCGGCGAGCTGCTTGTCCAGCTCGCGCGTGAGCTCCTCCGACAGGGCGATGCTCTGCGCCGTGAGCTGGTCCATCTGCCCGGCAAGCGCCGAGGCGGTGTTGTGCTTCTGGATCGCCAGCGACTGGCCGAACTTTTGCGCCGTGTTGGAAAACACCCCCGTCAGGCTCACGACCAGCAGCACGGCGGCCAGGATCGCCAGCGCCATGCTGAACCAGTACAGCACGAGCCGCCGCTGCATGCTCACGCCCTGCGTCTTTGCTTTTTCCAGCACCGAGCGCATTTCCCGTAACCGGAGCATGGCTGTCACCGCCTTTCTGCCGCCTCAGCGGACGTAGGTTTTTTCAAATTGGTCGAGCGTGGACCAGATCAGCCCCTCGCGCGCGCCGTCGCCCTGCTGCTCGCAGAGCACGCGCCCGGCCGTGAGCTGCAGGCGCACCTGCTCTTCAAAGCGGGTCTCGAGCTCGAGATAATCCCTGCGCTGCGGCGGAGTATAGAACGTGTAGCTGCTCTGCGTGTCGAGATACGCCTGATAGAGCGAGACGTACATGGGGTCATCGAGCGTGCGCACAGCGCTGGGCAGCTCGTTTGCAAACGCCGTCTGCGTGACGGGCATATAGCCCAGCCGCGTCACGAAATCGACGTTGCGCTTGGGCGCCGTGAGCCACTTGAGAAACGTCATGCACGCGCGCTCGCGCTCGGGCGTGGACCTGACCGTGCAGATGCCGGCGCCGCGCTGCATGACGAGCTTCTCCCCGCCCGCAAACGTCGGGCACGGCAGCGAGATGATCTCCACCGGCTCGGACGTGTTGTCCGGATAGGTGACGGTGTCGGCATAATACAGCACGCTCGCCGACGATGCCACGGACACGACCGCGTCGCCCGTGCGCAGGGGCTCGGTGGCGTAGCCGCTCTTGAGCCAGACGCTGCCCGCAAGCGTCGCGCGGGCATACGGCTCCCACACGCGGCGAAACACCGGGCCGAAGGACACCTGATCGCCGTCGAAGAAATCCCCGCCGAGGGATTCGACACCGACCTGAAAATAATCAAAATGGTAGTCGTGCACGAAAAACACCTTGCCGTCGTTCGGCGTGTCGGGGGTCTGCGCGTCCGTCCAGGCGGTGTAGGCCTCCGCCGTGCGGTAGAGCCCCTCCCACGTGGACAGATCGTCGAGCGTCGCGCCCGTCGCGGCGGCGAAGCGGTCAAAGAGCGTCTTGTCCACAAACAGGATCTCCGTGCTCTTGGCCACCGGCAGCACGGTCAGGTGTCCGTTCACCTCGCCCTCGTCGAGAAACGCGGGGATGAAATCCGCCAGCTCCGCGTCCGAGAAATAGTCCCGGTAGTCGACGAGAATGTCTGCGTCCGGCAGTGCCAGCACGGTCTTGGGATAGGACACGAACATGTCCGGCAGCGCCGTGGCGCCGGGCTCGCCGTAAGCCGAGGCGAGCACCGCCTCATGGATGGTGTTCGTGTTCGTGACGCTGCCGACCTGCACGCGGATGTTCTGCTCGCGGCCGACGGTGTCGTTGAACGTGTCGATGAGGTCGTTGAGCGGGGACTCGGTCTCGCCGCCGTAGACGTGCCAGATCGTCACGGTCACGGGCTCGCGCCCGCCGCCGCAGCCGGCGCAGCCGAGCAGCAGCGCAAGGGCGAGCAGCAGCGCGGGGATACGCGCGCGGTGGTTCATCCGGGCACCTCCTTACAGGGCGTTTTTTTCAGTATAGCGAATTTTTGCCGTCCCGGCAACCAAAATCGGCATATTTTTTACACGTGTCTTGACACGGGGCGTGCCCCGGCGCTATCCGGACGGCGGAGCTGAGCGACGGCGAGTGGTACCTCACATCCGGCCACCCCATGCAGCGGGAGCACTACCTGTCGTTCGCGGCGCTGGTCCATGAGGACACGGTCGTGCTGCGGCGGCTCTACCCCGAGTGGGGCGCGCAGACGCGCCTGCCGTACTTTGCGCACGGCACGCTGCTGTGGTACTGCACGCGGCACGGGCTGTTCGCGCAGAAGATCGACGCGCACAAAAAGTGAGCAGAAAACAGCAAAGGCGTCCCCGAGAGGGGACGCCTTTGCTGCGGTTTTGGAGGCATTACGCGATGCCGGTGACGGTGTAGTCCTTGGCCTCGACCGTGCTTTTGAGCACGGCGTCGTCCACCGGGGCGCTGAGCGTCACAACGGCGGTGCCCGCCGTGTGGCTGACCTCGGCCTCGGTGACTTCCGGCAGCGCCTCGAGCGCCTTCTTCACGGCCGCCTCGCAGTGAGTGCACATCATGCCTTCGATCGAAATGGTCTTTTTCATTGTGGTTTCCTCCTTGATTTCGGTGGTTTCTTTGAGATGGTTTGCACGTTTATGATCGTGGCGCGTATCGCGCAGCTTGAACAGATTCAGGCGCAGGGCGTTCGTGACCACGCAGAAGCTCGACAGGCTCATGGCCGCCGCGCCGAACATGGGGTTGAGCGTCAGGCCCAGCGGGACGAACACGCCCGCCGCGATGGGGATGCCGATGGTGTTGTAGAAAAACGCCCAGAACAGGTTCTCGTGGATGTTGCGCAGCGTCGCGCGGCTGAGCCGGATGGCCGCCGGCACGTCGCTCAGGCGGCTGTTGACGAGCACGACGTCGGCCGCGTCGATGGCCACGTCCGTGCCCGCGCCGATGGCGATGCCGATGTCCGCGCGCGTGAGCGCCGGCGCGTCGTTGATGCCGTCGCCGACCATGGCGATCTTGCCGCGCGCGCTCAGACGGCGGATCTCGCGCTCCTTGCCGTCGGGCAGCACGCCCGCGATCACCTCGTCCACGCCGGCCTGCGCGCCGATGGCCCTGGCCGTGCGCGCATTGTCGCCCGTGATCATGACGACGCGGATGCCCATGTTGCGCAGCTCGCGGATGGCCTGCGGGCTGTCGGGCTTGAGCACGTCCGCCACGGCGATGATGCCGAGGAGCTCCCCGCCGCGGGCGAAAAACAGCGGCGTCTTGCCGGCCTCGGCCAGCGTCTGCGCCTGCGCCTGCATGGGTGCGGGGATGTCGGCCGCGGTGCGGATGAAGTCCGCGTTGCCGCCGCAGAGCGGCTGCCCGTCGAGCGTGGCCTTGAGTCCGTTGCCCGGCAGGGCCTGAAAGTCCGCGACCTCGGCGGCGGTCAGCCCGTCCGCCTCCGCGCGGCGCAGCACCGCCTTGGCCAGCGGGTGCTCGCTCCGGCGCTCGAGCGCGCAGGCCAGGCGAAGCAGCTCGCCCTCCGTCACGCCCGGGGCGGGGCAGAGGTCCGTCACGGTCGGGTCGCCGGAGGTGATGGTGCCGGTCTTGTCGAGCGCGACGATCTGGATGCGGCCGGTCTCCTCGAGGGAGGCGGCCGTCTTGAAGAGGATGCCGTTTTTCGCGCCCATGCCGCTGCCGACCATGATCGCCACCGGGGTGGCGAGACCGAGCGCGCACGGGCAGCTGATGACGAGCACGGAGATGCCGCGCGCGAGCGCATAGCCCACGGTGCGGCCGAGCAGCAGCCAGACGATGAACGTCACGAGCGCGATGCCCATGACCGACGGCACGAACACGCCGGACACCTTGTCCGCGATCTTCGCGATCGGCGCCTTCGTGGCCGCCGCGTCGCTGACCATCTGGATGATCTGCGAGAGGGTCGTGTCCTCGCAGACGCGCGTGGCGCGGCACTTGAGAAAGCCCGACTGGTTCACCGTCGCGGCCGAGACGGACGCGCCCGGCGCCTTGTCGGCCGGGATGCTCTCGCCCGTGAGCGCCGCCTCGTTGACCGCGCTCGTGCCGGCGAGCACCACGCCGTCGACCGGGATGCGCTCGCCCGGGCGGACGACGAACACGTCGCCCTTCTGCACCTGCTCGACCGGGACGGTCACCTCCGCGCCGTCGCGCTCGACGGTGGCGGTTTTCGGCGCGAGCTCCATGAGGCTGCGCAGCGCGTCGGTCGTTTTGCCCTTCGAGCGGGCCTCGAGCGTCTTGCCCACCGTGATGAGCGTGAGGATCATGGCGGCGGACTCAAAGTAAAAGTCCATCATGTAGTTCATGACGGCCTGCTCGTCGCCGCGCACCTGCGCGCCCGTCATGGCGAAGAGCGCATAGGTACTGTACACGAACGCCGCCGTCGCCCCGAGGGCCACGAGCGTGTCCATGTTCGGCGCGCGGTGCCAGAGCGCCTGGAAGCCGCTGATGAAAAACTTCTGGTTGATGACCATGATGATGACCGTCAGCAGCAGCTGCGTCAGGCCCATGGCGATGTGGTTGCCGTCATAAAACTTCGGCAGCGGCCAGCCCCACATCATGTGGCCCATGGAAAAGTACATCAGTACGAGCAGAAAGCCCAGCGACCAGAAGAGTCTGCGCCGCAGCTTCGGCGTCTCGTGGTCGGCCAGCGCGTCGGCGCCGGCGGCGGGGTTCGCGCTCTGCTGCGCGCCCTTGACCGACGCGCCGTAGCCCGCGGCCTGCACCGCGTCGATGATGGCCTGGTCGGCCGCCGTGCCCTCCACCCCCATGGAGTTGGTCAGCAGGCTGACCGAGCACGCCGTCACGCCCGGCACGTGCGACACCGCCTTTTCCACGCGCGCCGAGCAGGCCGCGCAGCTCATGCCGGTGACATGGTATTGCTTCAAAGTGGTTCCTCCTTTGCGGTGCGGCTCATTTCATGAGCTTCTGCAGCGTCGCCACCAGCTCGTCGATCACCTCGTCCTTGCCGTCGCGGATGTCCTCGACGACGCAGGTGCGGATGTGGCTGGCCAGCAGCTCCTTATTGAATGCATTGAGCGCCGCGCCCGCCGCCGCAGACTGCACGAGAATGTCCGGGCAGTAGGCGTCGTTCTCGACCATGCCGCGGATGCCGCGGATCTGGCCCTCGATGCGATTGAGCCGGTGGATGAGCCGCTTGTATTCCTCCGGCGTGCGCTCCTTCTTGCGCTGCGAACAGCCGCAGCAGCAGGTTTTTTTTTCATCGTCCATGGTCAAATACCTCATTGTTTCCCGTATACCCCTTGGGGGTATTTTTGAATATATACCCCCCAAGGGTATTTGTCAAGAGGGCGCGTGCATGTTCTTGACAGCGGGCGCGCCCTTGCATATCATAAGGACACAACGAAAGGAGTGTCCCCATATGAAGGTATGGTTATCCCGCAATGCAAAGCGCTTCGCGGCGCTCACCCTCGCGCTGGTGCTCGTGCTGGCGCTGGCCGCCTGCGGCAGCAAGTCGCAGACGCCGGAGACGTCCTCCACCCCCACGGTCGTGACGCCGCCGGTGCAGACGCCCGCAGACCCGACCTCCGACCCGGCCCGCCCGGCCGGCACGGAGACGGACCAGCTGACCACGGTGCTCGACGACATTGAAAAGAACGTGCAGCTCGGCGTGACCGGCAGCTCGCTCAAGGCAGTACCCTACGCCGTGAAGCTGCTCGACTGGGGCGCGGCGAGCACGATGACCCAGAGCGAGATCAAGTCTGCCGTCGCCGCGTGGCTCAGCGACAAGGGCAACGACGCGCAGGTCTCCTTCAGCCAGCAGATGGACCTGATCGACACGACCTGCCAGACGCTCATGGGCAGCGGCGCGCGCGATCTGCTCGATTCCGCCGGCTGCCAGAACGTCAAGGGTGACTGGCCGGTGCAGGCGTCCGACCGCGTGGAGGCCATCCTTGAGGCCGTCGGCCTGCGCGGATAATTTGCAGGCAGAAAACCGCCACGCCCCTGCGCGCCGGAATGGCGCGCAGGGGCGTGGTTTTTGTTTTGCTGCCGGTGCTCAGCCGTGGTAGTCGCCGGTCGCGGAATCGACCGTGACGTAGGGCACGACTTTGCCGTCGATCTTCACATAGACCTGATAGATGCCGTTTCCGAGATCCTCGTAGTGGTCGGGCGTGACGCCGTAGTTTTCGAGCAGGTCCCGTTCAAACTCGGCCTTCCAGCCGTCGCTGCCGGTGTCTTTTCCGGCGGCGGGCGTCGGTGTCGCGGCCGGGGCGGTGATGACGGGCGTCTCAACGGCCGGGGCCGCAGGCGTCTGTGCGGGATCGGATGCGGCGGTCTGCCTGCCGCAGGCAGTCAGCGCCAGCAGGAGCACGGCGGTCAGCAGCGCGGCTGCGTGTTTGCGGTGGGTCATGGGCAGTTTCTCCTTGGTGATGGTGTTTTCGGTGTTTTTGCAGACATCTTACATCAAAATTCGCAGAAATACCACCCTGGGGTGCAAAATTCAGATGTGAATTCAGATTTTAATTTTGCGCAGGCACGGCAGCGGGCGGATTTTTTGCGCTTGACAGGGCCTCCGGCGCAGGATATTCTTTCAGCAGAACGGAGGGGACGCACCAGATGAGACAACGAATTCCAGTAACGCCTGTTCCGGAGCGCCCGCCGGACGTAGAGGCGTTTTTTTCATTCAATGACGTTCGGAAAAGCCCCGCCCGTGACGGGTATCGCCCGGCGCATCGGCTGACCGATACCTGTCTGACGACCGGCGTTCACTATTATTATGATGTGGGCTCCGTGCCGCCGGGCGCGTCGGCCCGCGGAACGATCACGTTCCTTTCTCCCGAGGCGTATCCGCATTGCCTGTGGGTCGGAAAACGGATCCCGATGCAGGAAGGCGCGCATGTGGTGGGGTATGCAGTGATCACGCGCATTGACAATCCGCTCCTGCAGGCGGAAAAGCCGGAAGCGCGAGCGTCAGTCGTGGCTTCCCCCGACCACAGCGACGACAGAAAGCCGCGGTGATGACATGCGCGGAAAACAGAGTTCAAAAATCAGTCTGAAAAAGCGGCTGCTCAAACGGCGGCAGGCGCTGACTAGGCGCTGGGACAAGCAAAGCACGCGCCGTCATCTGCCGGTGTACCTGCTGCTTCTTAGCAAAACGTAAAAAAACACCGCCGCAGGGTTTTCCCTGCGGCGGTGCTTTTCTGCCTGCGTGCGAATAGAACAAAAAATTGAATGAATAAATACTAATGTGCGCCGTTTCTCCTCAATTGCCCGCAAGCTGGAAGAACGCTGGAATATATGGGTCTTCAGACCTATAATAAGCGCATATAACCGTATCAAAAATAATTCATGTATGAATATGCTAATAATACGACGAATAATGAAATTAAATTCACTAAAAACCTTGTATGCTTTGTCAATTGAAAAACTTACATTTCAGACGTAAACTGCACATAAGATTTTTTCCGCCTGCGGCGCACTCCTGCTGCTCCGGCGGTGAAGAATCCAATCTCATATAGAAAGAAGGCTTATCATGAAGAGGAGAATCTTGACTCTGCTGCTGACGCTGGTCATGGTGCTGTCGCTTCTGCCCGGCACGGCGCTCGCCGTGAACGACAGCAGCGCACCCGCCGTGACGTATGCCGATCTGGCAGACATCAACGGCACTGCGCTCGTCCCCGACGGCGCAGGCGAAAACACGGAACTGACCGTAGCGGACGCAGTGCGTGCACTGCTGCTGTGGACGGGTATGACCGAGCAGCAGCTCGGCTCGTTCCCGGATGACTATCTGGCTCAGGCCCGCAGCATGGGCATGATCGACACGGACACCGACACCGACGCGCCCTGCACGCTCGCGGCTTACCGCCAGATGAAGGCGGTCGCCGACCAGATGTATGACGCGCTGCACGCCGACAAGCTGCAGCCGCTGTACATGAACGGTATGGCGCAGCCCATCTTCCCCTACACGACCGGCGAGGTCACGGAGGGCTACAGCAACGACGAGAGCGACATCATCCGCTACTGCGTCTATGTCGAGACCAACTACGACACCGACGACGACGGCAAGCTCGACCTCGTCAAGGCGCTCGTGCAGATCCCGCGCGCAGCGATGGAGGGCAACTACAAGGCGGCCACCATCTACGAGGCGCGCCCGTACATCACCGGCTGCAACGAGAGCATGAACCCCGGCAAGAACCTCGGCAGCGAGAGCTATGACATCTCCAAGCTCTACAGCCAGCCGGACAAGCGCGTGCCCGCCGGCACCGCCACGACCGCTGAGGCTGCCGCCAATGCCAACAGCGCCGACTGGTACTACTGGAACCCGTATGAGCAGATGTACGACTACGAGGACCTCAACTGGTATGACTACTATCTTGTGCGCGGCTTTGCCGTGGTCGAGTGCGGCGGTCTGGGCACGAAGGGCTCCGACGGCTTTGAGACCTGCGGCACCGATCTGGAGATCGATGCGTTCAAGTGCGTGATCGAATGGCTGCACGGCGACCGCGTGGCCTACACCGACAAGACCAGCAACGTCGCCATCTCGGCCGACTGGTCGAGCGGCAAGATCGGCATGACCGGCCGCTCCTACGCCGGCACGACGCAGTTCGGTCTGGCAACGACCGGCGTCGCCGGCCTTGAGACCATCGTCCCCGTCGCCGGCATCGCGAGCTGGTATGAGTACACCAACTCTCAGGGCATCTCCACCAACAGCCTCGTCAACTACTCCGAGCGGCTCGGCTGGTACTGCAACGGCCGCTACCTCGATCCGGATGACTACGCGACCATCGCCGAAAAGTACGGCAACTACATGTACCAGATCCAGCAGGATCAGCTCAAGAGCAACGGCGACTACTCCGAGCACTGGGCGACCCGCGACTACACGCTTGACGCGGAAAACATCAAGTGCCCGGCGCTGATCGTGCACGGTCTCAATGACGACAACGTGCGCACGAAGGAATTTGACCTCATGTATCAGGCCTATCAGAAGGCCGGCGTGAACGTCAAGCTCCTGCTGCATCAGGATGCGCACCTGACCCCGAGCTACCCCGCCGGCAATCTCGAGTTCTACATTGACGGCGAGAGCTACAACAACGTCCTCAACCGCTGGTTCAGCCACTACCTGTGCGGCGTGGAAAACGGCGCCGAGAACATGGCCGCCGTCACCGCGCAGAGCAACGTCGACGCCTCCGTCTGGAACACCTATGACAGCTGGACGACCGACGAGAGCATTGCCGTCTCCGACGCCGGCGGCTCCGGCACGACGACGATCAGCAGCGACTACGCCACACAGGGCATCAACCGCAGAAACTGGCGTGACGCGCTGACCGCCGGCTCCACCGACGTGAGCGCCATGTACACCATGGATGTCGACGCCGACACCGTTATCAAGGGCAGCGTGGCCGTGAGCTTCACCGCCAGCGCCGATAACTATGACGCGCCGGAGACGACCAGCCCGCGCGGCACCGTCGACCACGACAACTATGTCGGCGACGAGACGAACGCCCTTGACCACGACAACTACGTCGGTGCAGCGTCCACTGACGGCGCTGTGACCGTGTCCCTGCCGGACGGCGCCGATCTGATCGACCGCGACGCGCTCATGGTCAGCGCCATGCTCGTCGACATCGCGCCCGAGGGCACGACGTTCCCGGCCTACAACACGCAGGGCAGCTATGTGCCCAAGACCATCACCGCCGGCGGCGCGTGGATGGGCGGCGGCCTGAGCAACTATGACTACGCCGAGCTCAACGCCACCGACGTCAGCTACAAGATCATTGCGCGCGGCTGGATGGACCTCTGCAACCCCGGCGCTGGCTATGACTCCGCCTCCGCCGGCTCGAAGGTCGCCCTCAAGGTCGGTGAGAACTTTGTTTTTAATTTTAAGGTGAAGACGTAGATCTACAC
>ERZ1023683.283-NODE-283-length-11527-cov-8.825837_pt1 | contig 11527 bp, 19 predicted proteins | sample MGYA00380345_ERZ1023683 | MGnify/ENA primary metagenome ERZ1023683 (study PRJEB33179, sample SAMN07449040) | human gut metagenome | biome: Human-gut; feature: Human associated habitat; material: Faeces | host: Homo sapiens | place: India:Kasaragod | collected...
TGCTCATACAGATAGTCCATAATATCATCCTCGGTAAGAGAAAGAATAATCTTTCTCTTACCGAGGATGATATTATGGACTATCTGTATGAGCAGCTGGATGTTCAATGTGGTGATGTAGATTACGAAGTTTTGGAGGAGGATTTGTACTAATGGAAATTATTATTAATGGTAAGAAATATACTGAGGAGAAGTTTAGTTTTTTTACAGATAAAAATGGAAATCTTATTCTAAAGGAAAAGAAAAATTATCCTTTTGAGAGGGTCAAAGAGGGAGAAAGTTTTTATCTTATTGGTAGTAATGGAGATGTAATGACGCTCAAAGAGAATTCTTTGTGTCCCACCGAGAAATATCATAATTGCGCTAATTATTGTACTGATGCAGAGCTTCTTCGACAGCGCGCCCTCTATGAAAAGCTTGAACGGTGTTTATGGCGTTTTTCTATGGAGAATGGTGGGAGTGGGAATTACTATCCGGTTTTGAATAGAGCAACTCGTAGGTGGTCTATTACTTGTACGGAGACTCAAAGATTCGGGCCTTCCTTCAAGACTCATGAGGCTTGCGAGCGTGCAATTGAGAAAGTAATAAAGCCGATGCTGAATGGAGTTGAGGACGAAATTTTTGCGTGGAGAGGGGTCTAAAATGACAAGACTTGATTGTGCGATTCAACTGCTTTGGAATCTAAGATTTCAAGATACTTGTAATCGTGATGACGTTGAAGCTTTTGCTCGTGCCATTATGGGGCTTGGAAGAAATGAAAGGACCGGCGCTGAGTGGGAGGTTTGAATAAGAATGGGATGTGAGTATGGTTATGGCCTGTGTAAAACTCCATGGGGAGAATGTCCTCATTGGCAAGGAATTTTTTGCGAGTTAGACAGGAATTCGGCGCAGTTAGCCCACCATTATACTCCAAAGGCTAGGCCGCGCGTTGTTATTTGTGATGAAAGTGAAGTAAAGAGAGATTGTCGTAAGTGTGTCTACGAACTTGTTTGTTATGGTAATCCCGTAGGCTGTAAGCGATATAGGAGAGACGCGCTTGATGGAGGCTATTATGGATAAAACCTGCAAGTATTTGAAGGTGGAGTGGGCGCTTTGAGTTGTGAAGATGGTTTTGTCTATCCAGGAGATAGAGAGCTTTGTTTGAAGAGAGATATGGAGTTGCTTTTTGGGCGCTTTCAGTGTAAGGGATGTAGATATTATGAAGAGAGACCTACTTCGGAGTGAAGTAGGTCTTTTTTTATTAGAATTCTTCTCGAATTCCGGCGAATAATTCAATTTCATATTGAAGCCAATTACTATCAATATATTTCAAATCACTACTTTCAATTTCTAAAAGAGGGCATCCCAAATCTTTACAAAATTTTCTCTTACTATTAATATTATAGAATTCTTTTGTCATTTTTTGATGGCATTCTTTATAAATGATTTGAATAAATAAATCATATTGTTCAAGATAGAAGTCAAAGAAGATAGGGTAGCCAAGTGAGCTTACACAATTTCCAAAACTAATCTGAGTTTCATAAGGGATATTTTTTTCTTCTAAGAAGTCTTGGATTAGTTGGCGCGAGGGGATTTGTTTGCGAATATGATTTATGGTTTTTTTCCCTTTTTCAGTAATTTTTGATGGGGTCGTGTTCTCTAAGCAGGGAGGACTATAAATAAGAAGAGGCTTTTCTTCAAGATGAAAAAGTGAAAGAGTTTCTTCAATGGAGGGGATTCCTTTTTTGAGTTTAGCTTGGTTATAAATTGGTTTTAGAGATTGGATGTATTTTGTCTCTAAATCATCTAAAACTTTTGGACTTATACTACATTTTTCAAGGATTTTTATTTCTATGTTGTAGTCACGTGAGTAGAACCAATGAAGCTGTTTATACATTTTACTTGAACTTTTTTGAGTTTTGATATGGCTTTCATGTTGAATGAAGCGCTGGCGCAAATTTGAAGATTTTCCGACATAAACTAAGTTATCTTCGAGATAAATACCATAAATACCGATTCCATTTTCAAGTAATTCAAATCCAATTAGCAAATTTCTACCTCCAAAATTTAGTATTCAAAATTTTATAGAAAAGATAAGACTTGGTCTCTTATTATTGAAAGATGGTTAGGGGAGTAAAATAAATAAGTAAAAATTTTGGGAAAATTTTTGGGTACGCTTTTGAGCGTACTTATTTTTTTGGGAAAAATTTTTTGAAAAAAGGCGTACATATTATGTGTACATATAGAGGGGAGAATAGAAGAGGGTAGAAAAAGAGGGAGTAAGAGTTATAAGTACGAATAAAGGTGTACTTATAGGAGTACGAATATGGGTACGAATAGAGTGTATAAGTAAAGGGGAGTAAGATAGAGGGAGAAGAAAAAGGGTAGAAAAAAGGGGTATGATTAGAGGAGTACTTATTAGGTGTAAGCAAAAGGCGTACTTATAGAGCGTACAAGTTTTTCGTAGTTATATGGAAAGACTAGCGATATAAAAATAGTAGTGTTGAGGGACGTCCAACAACGGCAATTAGGTCGATGGAAAGGTAGCTTAGTATTTGTAAAAGGGGATTAGAGTAGTTAGGGGTCATTGAAGGTAAGAATGTGTCTGGTGCAAATTTTATTGGTAAGCAAATTTTATAAATATAATATGTAAATAAAAAGCGTACTAATAATGTGTACTTATAATGCGTACATCTTATGTGTACTTATAGAGCGTAGTTAGCGCGCGCTGTCAAATTTTTCTTTGATTTTATTCTACCAAAATTTCAGAGCGTTGTCAAATTTTCAGAATAATAAAAAATAGAGGAGTAGGAATAAATCCTACTCCTCTTTTCCTTACTTGACCTTGATGTAGCCGCGCTGAGCACTCTTCTTGCCCTCGACCTTTACATCAACCTTCTCCACAATGCCGTCCACTACGAAAGGCTTCAGGAGAGAAGGAACAGATGCCACCTTTACCTCATCGGTAAGACCAGCTGCCTCAATGAGCTGAGCGGCAGTCATGCCTTCATCACCCATCACGTTCAGCAGAGCCTCACGAATAGGAGCCTTCTCATCCTCAGCTGCCTGCTTCTTCTCCAGAACCTTCTTGGCCCGCTTCGCATTTGCCTCATCCATCTTCTCGATAAGCTCAGTAGCCTTAGCCATCAGCTCATCATTCATCTCACCATTGGAAACAGCAGTATAGAACTCACGATTGGTCATAAAATACCTCTTTCTGCTCCTCATTGCTTTATAAAGACAGAAGAATTTACGGCCTAAAATTTGACAAGTGGCTTGATGCGCCGTAGCCGTTTTCTTTTGGAGCTTATTCCCAGCTTAGGAGCGTTTTTATTTTTTAGTCTTCCTTGACTTTCTATATATATTATAGCGTAAAAATAGGAAATTTTCAAATTTTATAAGTAAGAAAAATCGGTCAGTAAAAATGCGTTTTTTTAGAAAGTGGAGTTCCAGCTTTTCTTTTCTAGAAAATTGGAGCTTATTCGTAGTTTTCCAGCTTATTTATAAAATTTGACAGTGGCCGGCGCCAAGTAAGATTTGAGAAGTAGAAATTTTTTTGTAGAAAATTTGAAAAAAATAAAATTTAGACGATATTCGTCTAAAAATTCTCAAAAAGAAACTTCACCGCATTAAAGCGGTGAAGTCCTCTAAATTCAACGAATTTTGAAAGTATTCTTTGTTTTGTAGTAAGTTGCGCTTTCGCCCTCAATGGTGAACTTTCCGCTCTTGGTGTCAATCGTGAAAATCTTTTTGACTTTTCGAGGAATAGAACGGCGGGCGGTATAGTCTCCGTTGATATCTGCTCCTTTTTCCAGACAATGAAACAGAATTTCGGTTTCAATCAACGCATCAGAAAGGGCGGTATGACTTTCGGAAAAGTCGGGATTGTTTCGGATGTATTGCGTAATGGTTTCGGCGGTGGTGGAATAATTTCCGCTTTCGGTAAATGTTTCGTGTTTCTCTGCCCACTCGAAAAATTTTTCATTCATCATGAAATGATGAACAAAGCCCCGAATATCAGAAATAGGAATAGTGTCAAAGGGATTTATACACTTGAACCAATCACAATTAAAATTGAATACATTTTCATCAAAAGATGAATTGTAAGCGAAAGCCCGCTCGACGTTGAACGCCTTGAAATCTCGTACCATTGTCTGCGTGATATAGCCGAATTTATCCATAGCAATTACACGGGAACGCATGGCCTTTACATAAATAGGCCGCTTATCCGCATAATAAGCTGACGCAAAAACCATTGGATTGTGCCACACTTGTTCTACAACAAATTCCCGCTTGATAAGCATTTCCCCGCTTTCGCTATCGGCAATAAGATAGCCGATATTATAGCAGAAAGGCTTCTCAAGGGAAGTCGTTTCCGTGTCGAAAACACAAATATTCATTTTTCAATCTCCAATCAAAATTATTATAAGGGTTTACCGTCGTTCTCCTTACATTATCTATTATATCAGATTTTCCGGAAAAGTCAAGAACTTTTTTCAAAAAATAAAAATTAGACGAAGTTCGTCTAAAAACAAAAAGAGGGAGAATTATTTCTCCCGTAATTTACTTTTTATAAAAATTTCAATGATATTCTTCTTCCAATCTAAAAAGAAGTTCTCCTAAAATATTCTTTCGGATAATGTAAAGTTTTTCTTTCTCAGGCATGGGAACATACGGTAAATAAAAAAGATTAGAGATTTCTTCATAGTTGTGAAGTAATTCTTCTGTTGAAAGATTTTTATAATCAGTATTCATTTTATTTCTCCTTTCTTTTTATAAATAAAGTATAACAGATTTTTCTTTATTTGTCAAGTATAAAATTTATTAGACGAAGTTCGTCTAATTTTTTATAAGAAAAAGGGTGACGATTTCTCGCCACCCTTTCGATTACTCGTTATTTGTGTTTTCTCGTTCGGATTTCTTCGCCTTTGCCTTTTCTCGTGCAAGGCGGTCTTTCTCCATTTTCTTCTGCTTCTTCTCCTCTCGTTCCGCTTTTGCCTTGGCCTTGACTTCACTCTCAAGACGGTAATTTTCGGCTTCCTCATAGCCATCAAAGAGGTCGCCGTCTCTCGTTCCCTTGGGAACACTAAAAGTGAGGTTCAGATAACCCTCATCACCATCCAGCGCCCACGGAATCGAATAAGTTCCGCTCTTAATCTGAAGAACGGTTTCCCCCTCACTTTCGAGAAAATTCTTGACTTTCTGCATGAAATCCATCTTCACGACTTCACTTTTCTTTGCCATTCAAAGCACTTCCTTTCTTTACTGTAAATACAGTATAGCATAGATTTTGTTTTTTGTCAATACCTTTTTTCTTATTTTCTAAAATTATTATAACAAAAATTTTTTTGAATTTCAAATTTTCTTTAATACTTTAGTGTGGTGAAGCGCCGAGGTCGATTTTATTTAGACGAACTTCGTCTAAATTTTTCTCCAAAAAGAAACGGCGCCAAAAGCGCCGTCAAGAAATGTTTTATATTTCTTCAATTTTCTTTGCTAACTTCTCTATTTCTTTTTGTGTTTTTCTTTGGATTTCTTCGGCATCCCTATTTATCATAGAAGAAAGAGTTTTCAATCCTTTCATTTCATCTTTGAAATTTTCTTCTTTCTGTTCTTTTCTGTCTATCTTCCATTGCCAAACGACGAGACACAGGAAGTCAAAATAAGTTTTCATTGAAACGAAAACTTCTTTACCGACTACACCATTTCCATTTTCTTTTATATATTCTTTTCTTCCCATGGTGCAGTCATTATAATAAAACCATTTATTAGGTGAAAGATTGTAGATTCTGCGGAATTGTTCAAAAGACATTCTTACATTACTATTTTTATGGGCTGTGTAAAATTCTATAATAGAAAAAATAAAAACTGCCAAAAGAAAAATACCACCAAGAATAAGCAAAAGAATAATAAGTCCTACAATAATACTAAACATTTCGATTACTTCCTTTTTTATTTTATAACCAAAGTATAACATATAAAAATGTAAATGTCAAGTACAAAATTATTTAGACGAAATTCGTCTAAATAATCTTTTCTGAAAAAAGAGGTGACGATTTCTCGCCACCTCTTATTTTTACTCGGTCACAAGGCTGTACTGCTTCTGCTTGCCCTTCTTGGGAATCTTCACTTCCTCAACTGCCAGCTTGCCAGCTTCCACAAGCTGACGACACAGGGAACTAATCTTCTGCGTAGACAGGTCTGTGTCAACCTCATGAATTTCACTTGCCGTCATAGGCTTGACGGCCAGAATCTCCAGAAGATGGGCCTTGATAGGCTCGTTTGCAAGCTGGGTCTTACTGGGCTTAGAACTGCGCTGGGCATTCCGCTTGTCCAGCTTCTCCAGTTCTGCCGTGGCATGGCTGGTCAGCTCGTCATTCACATTAGCCTTGATGATAGCATTGAAGAACTCACGATTAGTCATAATTTTTTTCTCCTTTCGTCGGCGGATAGGTCGCCACCCATTTTTATACTCAAAAGAAGTGTTCCTCTCTTGATTACATGGCTATTATACCATAGATTTTAGAAATTGTCAAGAGGTTTTTTCAACTTTTTTGTTTCTTTGGACGATGACTCCGCTGAAATCTGTTGAAAAGGTGGGCGAATTTTCTTCAATCATCCATGGGGGCCATCAGTTTCCCACTTCGTTGACTACTCATTCGCTTTCCCTCTTGACATTATCTATTATAGCAGTTTTCTTGAAAATGTCAATACCTTTTTCAAAAATTTTTCGGAAAGATTTTTTAGACGATATTCGTCTAAATTTTTCTTTGGAGAGAAAGGGAATTTCTTCCCTTTTATCTCGCCAAAACTTTCAAAACGCTCTCCATTGCGTCAGGATGAAAGCCACCCATTCCCCAATCAATCAGATTTCCGGTTTCATCATCAAACAGAATATCATCAGAGGAAGAACGAAAACTCGTTTTCTTTGTGCCATATTCTACAATATGAATTTCATCAAAGGAAACGCTCCTCAAATACTGACGCAACCAGCGCATTTTTTCAGCTTTTACAGCTTCGAGAAAAGCGGGGTTTTTATCCTTACTTCCCCACGAAATTACGCCAATCTTTACGCCTTTTCGTTGAATTTTATTCAGCTTGCGGGCCAGCGTATTCATATTACAGAGGGGCCGAGCTTCTGCGTAAACCTTTGCATCATAAGCCCGTAAACGGGGCAACCAGTCTTTCGCACCGTACAAGTCGGCAATCGTACCATCCATATCAAAATAAATAGTCATAAATTCAATTCCTTTCTTTTATTGTAGTTAAATTATAACAAAAATTTTTCTATTTGTCAAGTATAAAATTATTTAGACGAAATTCGTCTAAAAAATTCCATAAAAAAGGCGGGATTCCTCCCGCCAATTTCAATCAGATAAAAATTTCTTTTAGTTTTTCTTCTACTTCTGCCTGAAGTCCAGAGACCATTGTTCTCATACGAAAACCGCCTTCATCTTCTGCAAAATCGGCCAATTCCCTAAAAGCATCAGAAACTTTTTCAAGTTTATTGGCATTATATTTCTTGAAGCAAACACAATCTTCATGTAGGAAAATTTCCAAAGGATCTCCCTCATGAATACCGATATTCTGTCGAATCTCTTTCGGAATAACAACTCGCCCTAAGTCGTCCACTCTGCGAATAATACCTGTTATTTTCATTTTTATTACTTCCTTTCTTATTTTGTAATTAAAGTATATCATATAAAAACATAAATGTCAAGAACTTTTTTTATTTAGACGAATATCGTCTAAATTTTTCTATGTCCCAAAAAGCGACATGAGAAAGGAATAAAATCGTGTCGCATTTTTGGGAATCTGAACAAGGACATATCTAATAGCGGATAACCACAAACCGCTTATTAGCTAATAAATGTCAAGAGGAAAGGCGAGGTATTCACGCAACTACGGCCTCAAACTGACAGATAGGATATTGTTGCCTGTTCAAAGATGACAGGTCTTACTCACACTTCTGTTCAATGCCGGACTTATGCTGTGCGATTTATCCCTTTTCCTTATTTTCTCAAGGGTGGCCACCGCTTGGATTTTTGGTGCCCTTCCTCTTGACAATTATTATTATATCAGATTTTTTAGAAAAGTCAATATCTTTTTCAAAAAAGTTTTGAAAAATATTTTTTAGACGAAGTTCGTCTAATTATTTTTCTTAGAAAAAGACAGTAGATTTCTCTACTGCCTTTCTTTTTTACTTCTTCTCCAAGAAATAGAACGGATTGGAAATATACAGAAATCCCATAATGAAATTTAATACCGGGGTAAGCGACCATGTAATCAAGGTAAGACGACAAGAGGCTTTCGAGCGTTTTCTTGTATTGGCCTTGAGATTTTCGTCAATATTGTTCCAGTTCCTCTTTGCAACATGGACAAAATTGAGGATACCAAGCCAATAGACAATGATTCCGATGATATAGAGAATAACGATAATTTTCATTTTAGTTTTACTTCCTTTCTTTTGATGGTTTTATTATAACAAATAAATTCCAAAAAGTCAAGAGAAATATTTTTTAGACGATTTTCGTCTAAATTTTATTTTTCTGAAAAAATAGCGCCGAAGCGCTATCTTTTCAGCCGAAAGTAATGAAATTTTTATCTCCACTTGCTTTCCAAGGGCGATTAATTCCAAGTTTTTTCAGAAAAAAATAAGTTTTAATTCTCTTAAAAATTTTCATATTTTTCTCCTTTCTTACCAGCCCATAGAAAAAACCCAGCCGATGAAAAATACAGCTCCCAGCGCATACAGTCCAGCTCCCACAGCGTAATGCCAATCGTGGCTTTTTACGAATGAACACGCACCCACAAAGGACATACCAGCGCACGCAAATCCAGCGGACAGAACACACAATACAGCGATAACAACCATTTCAAAAGCCTCCCTTTCAGTATATTTGAATTATACACCAAATTTCGGAAAAAGTCAAGAAAAATATTTTTTAGACGAACGTCGTCTAAATTTTTGTGAAAATATTCACAATCTTCGGAATTACTTCGTCTAAATTTTTTGTGAAAATATTCACAAACTTTTCAGAAAAAAGAAAAGAGGGAAGAACTCCCTCTTTTCAATTACACACGCCTTTTTGTTATTCGTCCCAGTTATCGTTTTTCCACCGGCCTACATCGCCGTAGTAGTCAATGGTTTCAATTCCTCTGAAATAGCTCCGCTGCTGGATTTCATAAGCAAGTCGAGCGCCATTTTCTGTGACATTGTCCAGATAGCCAGTGATAGTGCTGATTGTGCGTAAGTCTGCGAATTGCTGGATAGTGACAACACCGGTATCCTCATAATGAACGATAAGACGATAATTCATAATGTTTCCTTTCTGCCCGTCATGCCGATAGCTCAGCCTTGTTTTAGTTCCAGCGGACGTTTGTCCATTCTCCAATGGGTTCGCCAGCATAGTCGATAACTTCGATATCTCCGTTCTCGTTCCGATACTGAAGCTCGTAGCCTACCTCTGCACCGTTCTCCATGGCGCAGTCTAAGCAATGCATGAGACTCCATGCGTCATCAGCGTCATTGAATGGAGTGATACTCACCTCACAGGTTCTCTGCCAGCGGATAACTAAACGATAGTTCATAGTATTCCCTTTCTCCCCGTCTCGCCGGTAGGTCAGCGTTCTCTTTACTGCTGGTTCAGTTCCGCATCATAGGCTTGCAGGAACAGATCTCTGTAAGTATCATCCCACAATGTTTCAATTTCCTTGCCCAGCTCTCCATTGCCACGCTCATAGGCGATACACGCCGCCATGTGCGCCATGCCGAATGCCACATTATAGCAGTCTCTGGCCTTAAAACCGTTGTTCGGGGCTTTCGCATAGTTCAGATAGCGATTGAGGTTCTTCTTCACAAAGTCGATAGTCATAGTCATGTTCCTTTTTCTGGTGGGCTGGGCTTATTCAGCCCAGCCCTATTGATTGATACTTACAGGGTCAGCCCCTCAAAGTCTGCGCTTGTGTAATCTCTTGTCCGGTCAAACTCAACAGGCCATTGCAACAACCGCTGATACAGCTTTTTAGAGCTAACTTGAATCCCCAGCCCGTCATATTCGCCATGCTTGTTCACCGTCTTTATAGCGTTTACTTCCTGGACACAATTCAGGAACAAGGCCGTAGGAATGATAAGTGGGCCGATGGAACGCCGTTCTTCCCACGCTTCCGTCTTTCTTCCAGCCTTATGGCGTTGAACGTATTCCATAACATAGATAACGAATTTGCTTTTGTTCGTGCCGTCAATGAGGCCGTCAATGCGGCCGCCGTTCGTCTTGACTTCTGCGGGAATGTAGCGTCCGTTGTATTTGATATGAACGTCAGCCTTACCGGCAGAGCTTACGCACTTTTTACGGCTCTTTGGCCTTGCACACTGATTTTCAGTGATACGTCCAAAATAACCGCTATCAATAGCGGGATTGTAGCGTGCGGAATCCAGCGCACGCACGGCGTCCTCTTTAGTCAAAATAGTAAAGTCTTTCATAGCAAAATTCCTTTCTTTTGGTTTTTGTGGTTTTCAGTTTTCAATATACACACCGCACTAAAGCAGTCGGCCCGCTCCGCTCTGTTGTTCCCTTGTGTCTATTATACTATCACACCCTGTTTCAAATGTCAACATTTTTTAGGCGTTTTCAGGCTAAAAACTGCACAAAAAAGAGGAGGGGTATTTTGTAAAATTGTGCATTTTGCCATCCCTCGCCCGAATCGGGTCTGGAACATTTTCTCACCGAGATCAAAAAACAAAACTCTTATTTCCCCATTTTCTCACCGAGATAAAAATTTAGCTTCACCGAAAATTTGACTCCGACCTTTTTCCCATGGTATAATAAAGATAGAAACTAAGAGCCAACTATGTCTTGGCTTATTTATAAGGAGCGTACTAATGAATCGTCTAAATCTCGACTTCTCACTTTCAAGTGATGAAGCCCGCGCTGAATACGTCCAAACATATATCCAAAACTTCGACGTAGAAAAACCCCTTACAAATTCTGAACTCGAAAAAATCGCCGATTACCTCTTATGGGGTAAAAACTCTGAGGGTCTTTCCTCCGATAAAAGTTCCGGAATCGAACTAAAATCTACCTGGTCGTCTCGTCCGATTATCTCTCTCGACGAACTCCGCGAAAGCCCCGCCTTCAATGAAGACTCAATCCGCCCCATAAGCGATACCCCAACCAAAACTTCAAAACAAAAATTTTCACGCCAACTCGCGCGCAAAAACGCCCCACCCCATATACTCGCCCTATTGGAGCCTCTCTGGCGCGAAATCGATGAAATCGACTTCCAACTCTCTACCTATGAAGTCCGAATCGGGAAAAAAGAAAAAGTTCGCGAAGACCTGCGCGCCCAGTTTACTCCTTCCGAACTTCAAAATCTCGAAGAAAAAGGCAAACTCCTAAAGCCCTATTCTGACGTAAAGCTAAGAGGTCTCGTAATCGAAAAACGACGTGAACAATTCACTCTCCAAGACTTTTATCAAACAAAACTTCAGCGCTTTATCCCTCATACCTATAACCCTGTATCTTATAAAAATCTGAAGCTGCCGACGA
>ERZ1023683.285-NODE-285-length-11470-cov-11.072887_pt1 | contig 11470 bp, 10 predicted proteins | sample MGYA00380345_ERZ1023683 | MGnify/ENA primary metagenome ERZ1023683 (study PRJEB33179, sample SAMN07449040) | human gut metagenome | biome: Human-gut; feature: Human associated habitat; material: Faeces | host: Homo sapiens | place: India:Kasaragod | collected...
TGTTTAAATTTTGGTAATTCTATAAAGTGCATTTCAAATGTATTTGTTGCTTCTTCCTCTTCCTTGTTGTAGCCCATATCAACAAATTCAGTTGGTCTTGTATCCTCATATTTCATTCGCGCTATTGAATGATATGAATTTCTCTCTAAATAATTATATTTCAATATGTTTATTGTTATTATCTTTTTTAATTCTTTATAATTCTGCTTAGCTTTTAGCTGTTCTGCCGCAAGCTTTGATAAATATGTACTAGACCTTTCTTTTATATTATGTTCATTCGAAACTTGCATTTCTACATCTACTACTCTTTCATTATCTATATCCAATTTTAAATCTAATATTCCAAGTTTTTCGTCTGCCATATTAGGTGTTAATTCTGAATTTTTTACTTCTACTTTATTTATATGTATATTCAAAATTGATTCTAAGAAATCCTTTAGCATTGAATTATTTTCTTCTCTTGCAAATATTCTTTTAAATACATAATCTGATGTTAGTGGCAGTCTTTTTACTTTTTGTTCTTCTGTTCTAATGTTATTTTCTTGTAAATCGTCCATCGGCTTCCTTTCCATTTTACCATCTTATTTACTGTTTTTCAACTAATAAGTAAAATTTTTGTATATTTTCTTTCATACTTTTATCTGGAAGTTCTCAATATAATATTTCTCTTTGGATCACAATTGTTTTAATATAAAGTTTGGTATTCAACCTTTCGCTATAGCGAATACAGAAATTAAATTCTTAGATTTAATAATAATTTGATAAAATTTTTTAGAATTCTAAATAAAAATTAACGTTAATTACTCTTTATAGGTTTTCATCTACTTAAAGTATCTGAATTATATACCTAAAAATGCATAAAAACAAGCATAACCGTGTGTCAAATTTCGACACATTTACGCTTGTTTTTCATTACACCATAAACACATAAATTTCAAGAGCAAATAGTACAATAATTATAATCTACCTTATGCTCCCATTATACTGTACCCATTATCTGCATATATCACTTGTCCTGTTATTGCATCTGACATATCACTTAGCAAAAATGTAGCTACATTTCCAACTTGTTTTGTAGTTACATTTTTGTGTAACGGTGCTTTTTCTTCCACTATTGTAAGCATTGATGAAAAGTCTTTTATTCCTTTAGCAGATAGTGTTTTTATTGGTCCTGCCGATATTGCGTTTACTCTCATTTCTTCTTTTCCAAGGTTTTCTGCAAGATATCTTACATTTGCTTCTAATGCTGCTTTTGCGGCTCCCATTACATTGTAACCGTTTATTACTTTCGTGGAGCCATGATATGTTAATGTTACTATGCTAGAGTGTTCATTTAGCATATCTATTTCTTTTGCTGTTCTTGTAGCAAGTAGCAATGAATATGCACTGGTTTCCATAGCATGTAAATACCCGTTTTTACTTGTATATATAAAGTCATTATGCAAGTCTTCTGTGTTTGCATGTGCTATTGAATGTACTATTCCATCTATTTTTCCATTTTCTTCTTTTATATTTTCAAAAACAGATTTTACCTGTTCGTCATCAGAAGCATCATCTAGTGCATATATTTTACTGCCTTTAAATTCAGATACAAGCTCTTCTATTTTTTCTTTGTTGCCCTCTCCTCTGTATGTAAATATCAGTTTGCCTCCATTTTCATACACTGATTGTGCGATGCCAAACGCAATACTCCATTTGTTTCTAATTCCCATTATTAATATTTTTTTGCCTTCTAGTAACATTAGCTAAACCTCCTTAAATCCGCTTATTTTTCTAAATTTTTGGTATCTTTCTTCTACAATTTCATCTTTTGTTTTACTTTTTAATTTTTGAACAGTTGTTTGTATTTCTTGTTTTATTTTATCTGTTATATTTTTTAACAATTCTTTTTCTGTTGTATAATTTTCAATTGACTCCTTAATTACTGTTTCTATTATCCCCATATCATATAAATCGTTTGCTGTTAATTTCATTCTGTCTGCAGCCTCTTTGAACCTACTCGAATCCTTCCATAGTATGCTACTATATCCTTCTGGAGACAATATTGAATATATAGCATTTTCCAACATTATTACCTTGTTTGCAACCCCTATTGCCAAAGCTCCTCCTGACGAGCCTTCTCCGATTACAATTGCAATTACTGGTACTGTGAGTTTTGCCATTTCAAACATAGATTTTGCAATTGCCTCACCCTGTCCTCTTTGTTCCGCTTCTACACCAGGATAAGCTCCTTTCGTATCTATAAATGTAATTACTGGTCTATTAAATTTTTCAGCCTGTTTCATCATTCTTATTGCTTTTCTATAACTTTCTGGATTTGGCATTCCAAAATTTCTTTCGATATTTTCTTTGGTATTTCTGCCCTTCTGTTCTGCAATTATTGTATAATTTTGATTTTCAATCCTGCCTAATCCACATACCATAGCTTTGTCATCTCCATAGCATCTATCACCATGAAGTTCTATAAATTCATCAAATATTTCATTTATATAATCTAATGCTGTTTTTCTCTTTGGGTTTCTTGCAATTTCAACACGTTCCCAAGCCGTAAGCACATTTTTTTCTATTTTTTCCACCATATAAAAACTCCTCTTCGAAATTTTTTCTGCTTAGCAATCATCTATTTAATTTTAATAGTCTGCTTAGTGTTTCTTTCATATCTTTTCTTTCTACTATTTTGTCTATAAACCCATGTTCTAGCAAAAACTCTGCAGTTTGAAATCCTTCAGGCAATTCTTCTCCAATGGTTTGTTTTATTACTCTTTGCCCTGCGAACCCAATCATTGCACCCGGTTCTGCTAAAATTATATCTCCTAGGCTTGCAAAAGAAGCTGTAACTCCACCATATGTTGGGTCTGTTAGTACAGATATATACAACAAGCCTGCTTTGTCTAGCTTTGTTAGTGCAGCAGTAGTTTTCGCCATTTGCATAAGCGATATTATTCCTTCTTGCATTCTTGCACCTCCAGAGCAACAAAATATTACAATTGGCATCTTAAATTCAATTGCCTTTTCTATGCTGTATGTTATTTTTTCACCCACAACTGCACCCATGCTACCCATCAAAAAGCCACTATCCATTATGCATATTACTACATTTTCTCCATTTATCTTGCCTATTCCACAGCTTACTGCTTCCTCGAGCCTTGTCTTTTCTCTTAATGACTTTATTTTCTTTTCATAATCTTCCAGTCCTAATGGATTTGTAGTATCTATGTTTAAATTGAACCTTTTATATGTTCCTTCATCTATTATTTGCTCTAGCCTTCTGCCAATATGCATTCTAAAATAATGACCACAATTAGGGCACACACTTAAATTGTTTCTCAGATTTTCCTTGTATAAAATTTCTTTGCAATTTTCACACTTTACCCATTTTCCAACAGGTATGTCAACTCTAGAATTTTTGTTATTTATTAGCTTATTTTCTCTTTTCTTTATCTGATCTACAATCATTGCATTTTCCTCTCTTTTACGCTTTTACATTTCTTAATATAATTTTAGCCAAGTATTCTAATGAACTATGTATTGTATTTTTACTTTAATTATTCCAGCTCTAAGAAACTATATTTATTTCAAGATTTTTCTTCCATCATCTTTTCTATAAAGGAGGTGTCAAAGTTTCCTCTTATAAAGTCTGGATGAGTGATTATACTATATAAGAAATCTCTATTAGTATCTATTCCATCAACTACAAGTTCTTCCAATGCTCTTTTCATTTTACTTATAGCCTCTCCTCTAGTCTGCCCATGCACAATTATTTTTGCTATCATAGAATCATAATTTGCAGGCACGGTGTAACCTGCATAAATTGCAGTATCAACACGTACACCATTCCCTCCTGGAAGGTTTATTCCAGTTATAGTTCCTGGTGAAGGTCTAAATTTTTTACTTGGATTTTCTGCATTTATTCTACACTCAATAGAGCTTCCTCTAAACTCAATATCTTTTTGCTTAAATCTTAATTTTTCTCCTGCTGCAATCTTTATTTGTTCTTTTACTATGTCTATTCCTGTACGCATTTCTGTAATTGGATGTTCTACCTGAATTCTAGTATTCATTTCCATAAAATAAAAATTCTTATCTTTATCCACTAAAAATTCTACGGTTCCACAACTAGTATATCCAGCTGCTTTTGCTGCTTTTATTGCCGCATTACCCATTTTATTTCTTAGTTTTTCATCAATAGCAGTTGATGGTGTTTCTTCTATTATTTTTTGATGGTTTCTCTGAAGTGAACAATCTCTTTCACCTAAGTGAACAATGTTTCCATGTTCATCTGCTAATATTTGAATCTCAACGTGTCTAGGATTTTGAATAAATTTCTCTATGTATATTTCATCATCATTAAAAGCATTTTTTGCCTCTTGCTTAACAATATTATAATTAGTTTCTAATTCATCAAATGAATTTACTTGCCTTATTCCTTTTCCACCACCACCGGCAGAAGCTTTTAAAAGCACAGGATAGCCAATTTTTTCGCACACTAGAACTGCTTCTTTCAAATTTTTCACACTGCCATCTGAGCCAGGAATTGTTGGAACTCCTTCTTGTTGCATTAATTTTTTGCTATTTGATTTGTTTCCTAAAAGATTTATTACATTTGACTTTGGGCCAATAAATTTAATATTTGATTCCTCACAAATTTTTGCAAACTCTGCATTTTCAGATAAAAATCCAAAACCAGGATGAATGCTATCTGTTTTAGTAATGTTAGCAGCCTCTATTATGTTCTTAATGTTTAAATAACTTTGTTTAGGGTTTGCTGGTCCTATACAAATAGCCTCATCTGCAAGTTTAGTGTGTAGTGCATTTTTATCAGCCTCTGAATATACAGCAACAGTTTTTATATTCATTTCTTTGCACGCTCTTATTATACGAACTGCAATTTCTCCTCTATTAGCAATCAAAATCTTGTTCATTTTTTAAATTATTCCTAGCCTTTCTTTATTTTTAGTCTTTGTAAAGTTTATAACATACTACTAGCATTTGACTCATAACTATTTTAAAATGTTTACATCATTTCTTAAACAACCGCAAAAGTAAACTCTCCCTTTGCAGCAAGTTTACCATCCACTGTTGCAATTCCTTCTCCGATTCCTATCGGACCTTTCTTCTTTATAATTTTTACTTCTAGTTTTAATTTATCTCCTGGCACAACCATTTTTTTAAATCTTAATTTATCAATTCCACCAAATAAAGCATTTTTCCCTTTATTCTCTTCTAGGCTTAATATTGCAACCGCACCAGTTTGAGCTAAGCTCTCTGTAATTAATACACCTGGCATAATTGGATTACCTGGAAAATGACCCTTAAAATACCATTCATTTTCATTCACATTCTTATAAGCTATCGCCATTTCTCCAGGTACAAATTCTTCAACCTCATCAATCATTAAAAAAGGATCTCTTTGCGGAATTATTTTTTCTATATCTTCTTTCTCTAACATTTTTCCTCCTTTTCGCCCAATAGGGACGCCCCTTTTTGGGCGAAATATTTTTAGGCAATTTCAAATAATGGCGTGCCATATTCTACTGGTTGTCCATCTTCTACCAATATTTTTTCTATTTTGCCATTATAATCTGATTCAATTTCATTCATTAGTTTCATTGCCTCTATTATACAAAGTGTATCTCCTTTTTTTACTTCTTTTCCAACTTCAACATAAGCATTTGATGTTGGTGAAGGTTTTAGATAAAATGTTCCAACCATAGGAGATTTAACGATATTGTTTTTTTCTTTTGTTTTTTCCGAGTAATCAGTCTTTTGACTAAAACTTTCTTCTACAGTTTCTTGCAAATTTTCTATTTTTTCTTGGTTGTTATTATTTTTCTCTACAAAATAATTGTCCTTTGTTGTCTGATTGTTTTGTTTTGTCATTTTTATCTTTGTTCCATCTGCAAAATCGATGTCTATAGATGTCAACTTAGAATTTCCCATATCTTCCATTAACTGTTTTATTTTGTCATATTCCATTTTAATAATCGTATTCCTTTCTTAATTTTTAATCTTCAAACTTTTTTATTGCTATGCAAGCATTATGCCCACCAAAGCCCAATGAATTTGATAATACTATGTTTAAGTTTTCTTTTTTTGAATCTCCAACAACTAAATTCAAATCGCACTCTTCGTCTTTTTCCTTGTAATTTATATTTGGTGGAACAATTCCTTCCTCCATCGCTTTTGTACATATTATTGCCTCTACTGCTCCCGCAGCTCCAAGCAAGTGCCCTGTATTTCCCTTTGTTGAGCTTACCATCACATCTGTATTGTTTCCAAATACTTTTTTTATTGCTAGAGTCTCTGTTAAATCATTTAAATGAGTAGATGTTCCATGTGCATTTATATAATCTACTTCATTTGCCGATATTTTGGCATCTTCCAGGGCTCTTTGCATTGCACAGGCGCCTCCTTCGCCATCAGGACATGGTGATGTTATATGATATGCGTCTGTTGTTGCACCAAAGCCTATTATTTCTCCGTAAATTTTTGCATTTCTGCGTTTTGCATGTTCTAGCTCTTCTAGCACAACAATTCCAGCACCTTCTCCCATTACAAAACCGTTTCTTCGCTTATCAAAAGGAATGCTTGCTCTATTTTTATCTGTTTCAAATGATAATGCCTTCATATTTTCGAATCCAGCAATTCCAACCTCACATATAGCAGCCTCTGCTCCACCTGCTATAACAACATCCTCTAACCCTAATTTGATTGTTTTATATGCTTCTCCTATAGCATGAGTTGAAGATGCACAAGCAGTTAAAATAGACATTGACTCTCCTTTAAACCCAAATTCAATTGCTATGTTTCCAGCAGCCATATTTGCTATTGACATCGGAATAAACATTGGAGATACTCTTTTATTGCCTTTTTCGTTGTCTATTCTACATTGTTCTTGAATAGTAGTAAGCCCTCCAATTCCTGAACTTACAAATATTCCAACTCTATTAAAATCTGTATTTTCTTTTGAAATTTCACTAGATTTTACAGCCTCTCTTGCTGCAATTATTGCAAATTGAGAATATCTATCTAATCTTTTTGCCTGCTTTGCTTCAAAGTGTTCAATCGGATTGTATTCTTTTACTTCTGCAGCAAGCTTAGTTTTAAAGTTTTCTGTATTAAATAAAGTAATTTCATCTATTCCGCATTTATTTTCCTTTATTGAATTCCAGGTTTCCTCAACATTTTTTCCAATTGGAGTTATCGCACCTAATCCTGTTATAACAACTCTTTTATCCATTTTTTTCATTCCTCTCTAACCGATTTTACTCTTTACCAGCATTTTAAATAAGACTGGTCAAGTCTTTCTATTTTTGCAAAATTACATTAACATTCCACCATCTACATTAATAACTTGTCCTGTTATGTATGAACTTTGTTCTCCTGCCAAAAATTTTACAACATTTGCCACATCTTCTGGCGTTCCCATTCTGCGTAATGGTATGTTTTTTGCAATTTCTTCTTTTACTTCTTGTTTCAAAACATCTGTCATTTGTGTTTCTATAAATCCTGGTGCTACCGCATTTACCAAAATGTTTCTACTTGCGACTTCTTTTGCCAAACTCTTTGTAAATCCTATTATTCCCGCTTTAGAAGCCGAATAGTTTGTTTGACCGGCATTTCCGCTTACTCCAACCACTGAAGAAATGTTTATAATTCTTCCACTTCTTTGTTTTATCATATATGGTATTACGTTTTTTGTTACATTGAATGTGCCTACAAGATTAACATTTATAACATCTTCAAAATCCTCTTTTTTCATTCTCATCAATAATGCATCTTTTGTAATCCCTGCATTATTTACTAAAACATCAATCTTTCCAAATTCATTTATAAGCTGGTTTACCATATTTGCAGTATCATCAAAAATTGATACATCACCTTTTACTGGCAAGCATCTTACATTTAACTCTTTTATCTGTTTCTTTATATTTTCTAAGTCTTCATTTTCTTTTCTATAATTAAATGCAATGTCATAACCATCTTTTGCAAATTCTATTGCAATTTGTTTTCCAATCCCTCTGGTTGCTCCTGTTATAAATGCTACTTTAGCCATTCTCTTTAACCTCCTTAATCACTTGTTCTAAGCTTGATACATCATTTATGTTCATTATTTTTGCATTTTCAAACTTCATTCTTTTTACAAAACCGCTTAAAGTTTTTCCTGGGCCAATTTCTATGAATGTGTCTATTCCACTTTCATACATAGTTTTTAAGCATTCCGTAAACCTTACTGGATTCATTATATGTTTTGCCAAAATTTCAGATATATTGTCTTTTTCTTCATAATACTTTCCATCTAAATTCTTTATTACTATAGAATTTTTCGAGTTTATACTTATCTTATCTAATTCCTTCTTCAATTCTATTGAACATTCACTTAATTTTTCTGTATGAAATGGTCCTGAAGTGTTAAGCAGACTTACCTTCTTAGCTCCTGCTTTTTTTGCCTCTTCTCCAGCATTTAACATAGCCTGTTCTTCACCAGAAATCACAACTTGTCCAAGTGTATTGTAGTTTGCTGGCTTTACAAAACCAGATGAAATATTTTTGCAAATTTCTTCTACATTTTCATCATCTAAGCCAAGTATTGCAGCCATTTTCCAATTTCCTTTCGGAGTAAAATTTTGCATTATTTCCCCTCTTTTAGAAACTATATTTATTCCATCTTCTATATTAAAAACACCATCTTCTATTAAAGCTGTATATTCTCCAAGGCTTAGTCCTGCCATTGCATCTGGTATAATTCCATTTTCCTTTAATATTTGCGATATTCCTAAACATTCTATTAAAATGGCAAGTTGTGTATTTTGAGTCTTATTAAGTTCAACATCTGGTCCATCAAAACTAATTTTAGCAATATCTATTCCAGTTATTTTTTCTGCGTATTCATATAATTTTTTTATTTCTGTAAAATTTTCATACAAGTCTTTGCCCATTCCAACAGATTGTGAGCCTTGCCCAGAAAATAAAAATCCAATTTTCATAGTGTATCTTATTCCTTTCTTACAATTTGGCCGAAAATTTGTAAATATTTTTCAGCCATTATTCATCCACTAGCACTGCATATGTTGATGTTCTATTTAATCTTCATTCTTTAAAATCCTTGTCTCTAGCACTTTTTCAAATCTATTACAAAATTCTGATATTATTTTTTCTCTATCAATGTCAATTCCAGTTTCTTTTTTTATTGATGTTGCAATTTGCTTTATATCTTCTGAAAAGTGTATTTTGCAAGTATTTATTCCAATTCCAATAACTAAAAATTTAGTTATTCCATTCTCAACTTTAGATTGTGTTAATATTCCTCCAACTTTTTTGTTGTTAAGCATTAGGTCATTTGGACTCTTTATTGTAAGTTTCACTTCATACAAATCTTCAAATATTTTCTGTATTATTGTAGCCATGTCTATTGTTATTCCTTCTAATCTCTCTGGTTTGTCATTTATCTTTACATAGAAAGAAAAGGCAATATTTTCAGTTTCGTCTGTGTGCCATACTCTGCCATGAGTGCCCTGCCCATTGGTCTGAATGTTACTCATCACAAGCATTCCATCTGCTATCTTATCAGAATCAACAAGTCTCCAAATTTCACTTTGCGTTGAATCTATTTTCTCATAATACTTAAAATTTTGTCCTAATTTATTAGTTTTCAGATTTATTAATTTCATCCAAATTTGCCTGCCTCTTTATCTTATTCGTTGTTGTTTTTATTAATGGTTCTTCCGTCAAAATTATACCTCTAATTGCTTTATACTTTGGCATTTGCGTGTTAATTGTCTTTATCTTGCCTGCTAATGTTTTTCGTATTTCTTCATCAGTAGTTGCTCCATAAACATCTTTTAAAATCTCTCTGTCAAATACTATTTTTACATTTATCTTAATATCATTTTTATCACTACTTTGTTGCTTTCCAAATATAAAAGATTCTTTTACTCCTTCTATCTTGTTTACCAAACATTCCATTTCTTCTGGGAATATATTCTTACCATTTTTTAGTACTATTACGCTTTTCTTTCTGCCGCATATAAATATGTAACCTTCGTCATCTATTTTAGCTAAATCTCCGGTATGGAACCAATCTCCCTCAAAGGCCTCCTTGGTAGCTTGTTCATCATTATAATAGCATAATGCAACATTTGGACCTTTTACCAATAATTCTCCCATTCCATCTTTATCTGTATTTGCAAGTTTAACCTCTACACCTGGAATAGCCTTACCGATTGAGCCTGTTTTATATTCTTTATTAGTTCCAACAGCAACTACTGGTGATGTTTCAGTTAGACCATATCCTTGCACAATATTTATTCCAAGTAACCTATATCTTGCTTCTATTCCTGAATCTAAAGCCGCTGCTCCACTTATAAACAATTTAATATTTCCGCCTATTAGATTGTGAATTTCCTTAAAAGCCTGTTTTCTTTCTTCCATTGATGAATTTTTATATTCTTCTTCTTTTCTTAATATTTCTTCTAATTTCCCTTGCTTTTCTAAGTTCTTTCTAATCATCATAAAAATTCTCTCATAGATTCCTGGAACACAAGCCATAACTGTAACCTTATATTCATTTAAATTTTCTACAACATGCCTTATTCCATCACAAAAAACTGTTTGAGCACCTTTATAAAGTGAGAATAAAAAACCTACTGTGCACTCAAAAACATGATGAATTGGCAATATTGAAAGTATAGTGTCTGTTGAATTTACATCTAAAACGCTCCCAATTGCCATCAAATTAGAACTTATATTTTTATGTGATAACGCAACCACCTTTGAATTTGATGTTGTTCCTGAAGTAAATAACATTATACTCATCTCGTCAGCATTTATCTTTGCATCTATAAACTCTTTGTTACCTTGTTTTACAAGCTCTTTACCTTGTTTTATCAATTCTTGCATTGAATAAATTCCGTCTGTATTTTCTAAATTATCCATCGATATAAGATGTTTTAATTTATTCTCTGGACTTCTTTTTATTTTTTCTAGTACTTCTTCATATTTACTAGAGTAGAAAATAGCTTCAATCTCAGAGCGTTCTATCAAATTTTCAAGTTCGTTTTCTGGAAGTGCTTTATCTAATGGTACAACTATTCCTGTTCCACAAACTACCGAAAGATATGCAATCTCCCACTCATATCTGTTTTCTCCTATTATCGCTATTCTTTTATCTTTAAGCCCTATATCTATTAATGCTGTTCCTAGAGCATTTATCATATTTCTAACTTCTTTATGTGTTATAACCTTATAATTTGGTTGTGTATTCTCATCTTTTTGCTTTATTTTATATGCTGGTTTATCTCCATATAATTCTTTTGTTTTGTTCAGCATATCTTTTAAATCTGTAATTTCTATTGTTTCATATAATTTCTCTGACATATATTCCTCCTTTGAATTTGCAATATTTTTATACCACAAATTGTAGGAAATGTCCTTAGACTGAAAGTTCAGTTCAAATTTATTATTTGGACAA
>ERZ1023683.286-NODE-286-length-11419-cov-8.248944_pt1 | contig 11419 bp, 9 predicted proteins | sample MGYA00380345_ERZ1023683 | MGnify/ENA primary metagenome ERZ1023683 (study PRJEB33179, sample SAMN07449040) | human gut metagenome | biome: Human-gut; feature: Human associated habitat; material: Faeces | host: Homo sapiens | place: India:Kasaragod | collected...
CGGGTATTTTCGTCCACAACAAGATACATTCCGTTGAAAAGGACAATTCCGGCGTTGAGGGGGCGCACAAATCCGAAGAACTGGCAGAGCGCGGCGCAAAGTACGGGGCGCGGAAAGTCAAGGAGGGCTACCACAGCCACAAGCTCAAACCCTACCGGGCGGCGGCAAAGGCAGAGAAAGCGGCGTTCAAGGCGAATGTGGATTTCCAGTACCATAAAGCCCTGCATGACAATCCGCAGATTGCGGGCAATCCCCTTTCCCGCTTCATGCAGAAGCAGCAAATCAAGCGGCAGTATGCAAAGTCGGCAAGGAAAGGCGGCGCAAAAACGGCGCAGAAAGCCGCAGAGAACACCCGCAAGGCGGCAAAAAAGACCGCCGAGGAAACAAAAAAGGCAATCGCTTTTGTAGGGCGGCACCCGGCGGGCGTATGTATCGCCGTTGCCGCGCTGCTCTTATTCATCATGGTATCGGCGGGGCTTTCCTCTTGCGGTTCCATGTTCTCCGGCTTGATGAACGGCATACTTGGGACTTCCTACACGTCGGAGGACAGCGACCTTGTGGCGACGGAGAACAATTACGCCGCAAAGGAAAACGAGCTTCAGCAGCAGATTGACAATATCGAAAGCACCCACCCCGGCTATGACGAATACCGCTATGACCTTGACAGTATCGGGCATAACCCCCATGAGTTAGCGTCCTACCTCACCGCCCTTTTGCAGACCTACACCCCGCAGAGCGCACAGGCAGAGCTAAATCGCGTCTTTGCCATGCAGTACACTTTGACGCTGACAGAAGAAACGGAAATCCGCTACCGCACAGAAACAAGCACAGACCCGGAAACAGGGGAAACGACCACCGAGGAAGTACCCTACGAGTACCATATCCTCAACGTGAAGCTGACGAACAAGCCCATTTCCGAGATTGCGGAGGAACTTCTAACGCCACAGCAGCTTGAAATGTACCGCGTCTATCTGGAAACAAGCGGAAACAAACCGCTGATTTTCGGCGGCGGCTCCCCCGATATGGGCGCGTCCGAGGATTTAAGCGGCGTACAGCTTGTAAACGGCACACGCCCCGGCAACACCGCCGTTGTAGACCTTGCGAAGCGGCAAGTCGGCAACGTGGGCGGGCGACCCTTTTGGAGCTGGTACGGATTTAACAGCCGCGTGGAATGGTGCGCCTGTTTCGTTTCATGGTGCTACAATCAAGCCGGAAAGAGCGAGCCGCGCTTTGCCGGGTGCCAGTCACAGGGCGTACCCTGGTTCCAGTCACGCGGGCAATGGGGCGCGAGGGGCTATGAGAATATCGCCCCCGGCGACGCTATCTTTTTCGACTGGGACGGGGACGGGAGCGCAGACCATGTGGGGCTTGTTATCGGAACGGACGGGGAGCGCGTCTATACCGTCGAGGGCAATTCCGGCGACGCCTGCAAGATAAAGAGCTACCCCGTCAATTACTCCTGTATCAAGGGCTACGGCTTAATGAATTGGAACTGACAACAAAAAAATGAAAATCTGAAAGGAGAAATTTATTGATGGCTATGAACAAAATTGAACGTATCGACAAAGAGATTGCAAAGACCCGCGAGAAAATCACCGAGTACCAGAACAGATTAAGGGGGCTTGAAGCGCAGAAAACCGAAGCGGAAAACCTGCAAATCGTACAGCTTGTGCGCTCCATGCGCCTTTCCCCGCATGAGCTTTCCGCTATGCTTTCCGGGGGCGGTATTCCGGGTATGGAAGCCGCGCCGGGCTACCCCGCAGAACCCGCAGACCATGACACCGAAGAAATGGAGGACACCGAGAATGAATAAGAAAATCCTTAGAACCTTGACCGCACTTTGCGCCGCCCTTGTACTTATGGGCGGCTTTTCCGTCACCGCTTTTGCACAGACCCCGGAGGGAGAGGACGACACCAACGACAGCGGCGTTGTCTACGAGGAACCCCAAAAGGAAGAACCCCTTACCCCGGACGGGAACGCGACCCTTGTAGACGATTTCGGCGGCAACAAGCAGCTTATCACCGTAACGACCAAAAACGGCAATTACTTTTATATCCTCATTGACCGGGACGACGAGGGCGAGGACACCGTACATTTCCTTAATCAAGTGGACGAAGCCGACCTCTTAGCACTTATGGAGGACGGAAGCACCGAAGCAGCCCCGCCCGCCGTTTGCAGTTGCACCGGGAAATGCGAAGCCGGGAAAGTATATGTGAGCTGCCCCGTCTGCAAGGACAACATGACCGCTTGCAGCGGCAAGGAAGCGGAGCCGGAAACCGAAGAACCGCCGGAGCAGCCCAAAGAAAAAGGCAATGCGGGCGGGCTTGTGCTTTTCCTTGTCGTGGCACTTCTTGGCGGCGGGGGCGCGTTCTATTATTTTAAGTTTATTAGACGCAAGCAGAACGTCAAGGGCGGCACCGACCTTGAAGATTTCGATTTTGACGATTACGACGAGGACGAGCCGGAGCCGGACGAGGGGGACGGGCTTTCTGATGAAGAACAGGAGGACGAGGAAGCATGACGCTTTTCACCGAAAACCCTTTAGAAAAAATGATGGTACAAAGACCCACCGGGCGGCGTGACAGTGCGCCGCCCGTTCCAAAATCCCCGGCGTGTATGCGTTGCCCTTATAAGGCGCAATCCCCCTGTATCGGCTATTGTCTGAAACAGGCACAGGAGAAGAAGCACACCGCGCCGGAACGCTGAAAGGAGGATTTTTTCATGGCATTTAGACTTGTGATTGCAGAAAAGCCGAGCATGGCGCAGACTATCGCCGCCGCGCTTGGCATTAAGGGGAAACAGGACGGGTATATCGAGGGCGGCGGCTACCTCATTTCATGGTGCGTCGGGCATTTGGTACAGCTTGCGGAAGCTGCCGCCTACGGGGAGCAATATAAAAAATGGAGTTTTGACAGCTTACCCATTCTGCCGGAGGAATGGCAGTACGCCGTTGACCCGGACAAGGGGAAGCAATTCAAAACCCTAAAAGAGCTTATGCACCGCGCCGACGTTTCCGAAGTGGTAAATGCGTGTGACGCGGGGCGCGAGGGTGAATTGATTTTCCGCTTTGTCTACGAAGTGGCGGGCTGCAAGAAGCCCCTGCGCCGCTTGTGGATTTCTTCAATGGAGGACGGGGCGATTAAGGCGGGCTTTGCTTCCCTCAAAGACGGGCGGGACTATGGCGCGCTCTTTGCGTCCGCCCTCTGCCGCGCAAAGGCTGACTGGCTTATCGGCATTAACGCCACCCGGCTTTTCTCCTGCCTGTATGGAAAGACCTTGAACGTGGGGCGCGTCCAGACCCCGACCTTAAAAATGCTCACCGACCGGGACGCGGCTATCTCCCATTTCCAGAAAGAAAAATATTATCATGTTCGCCTTGATTTATCCGGCGCGGACGCGGCAAGCGAAAGGATTTCGGACAAGGCAGAAGCCGACGCGCTGAAAGGGGCTTGCGAAGCGGGAAAGGCGGTATGCGTTTCCCTTACCAGAGAGAAGAAAACCGCAGCCCCGCCAAAGCTCTTTGACCTTACCTCTTTGCAGCGGGAAACGAACCGCATTTTCGGTTACACCGCAAAGCAGACCCTTGACCTTGCACAATCCCTTTATGAAAAGCGGCTCCTTACTTATCCGAGGACGGACAGCAGCTTTCTTACTGACGACATGGGCGGCACCGCAGCGGACATTATCGCGCTGCTTTGCGAAAAGCTCCCCTTTATGGCGGGCGCGGACTTCACGCCGGAGATTGCAAAGGTATTAGACAGCAAGAAAGTATCAGACCACCACGCAATCATTCCCACTATGGAGCTTGCAAAGGCTGACCCGGACGCGCTGCCGGAAAGCGAGAAGAATATCCTTACCCTTGCGGGGGCGCGTCTGCTTTTTGCCACCGCCGAGCCGCATATTTATGAAGCGGTTACGGCGGTTTTCTCATGCGCCGGGACAGACTTCACCGCAAGGGGAAAGACCGTACTTGCGGAGGGTTGGAAAGAGCTTGAACGCAGATACCGGGCGACGCTGAAAGATAAGCCCGAAGCAGAGGACGGGGAAAATGAGGGCGTGACGCTGCCGGAGCTTTCCGAGGGACAGAACTTTCCTAACCCCGCCGCAAAAGTAACGGAGCATACCACAACGCCGCCGAAGCCCCACAGCGAAGCGTCGCTTCTCTCTGCTATGGAGCGAGCCGGGAACGGGGACACCGACCCGGACGCGGAACGCCGGGGGCTTGGCACTCCCGCCACCCGCGCCGCCGTCATTGAAAAACTGGTAAAGGGCGGCTTTGCAGAGCGCAAGGGGAAGCAGCTTATCCCCACGCAGAACGGAGCCGCCCTTATATCAGTCTTGCCGGATATGCTCACTTCCCCGCAGCTTACCGCAGAATGGGAAAACAATCTGACGCAGATAGCAAAGGGAGCCGCAGACCCCGGCGAATTTCTGTCCGGCATTGAAGCTATGGCGCGGGAGCTTGTGCAGACACACGCCGCAGCACTGGACGGGAAAAAGGATTTGTTCCGGGAGGAAAAGCCCTCTGTCGGCAAATGCCCCCGTTGCGGTTCCCCCGTCCATGAGGGGAAGAAAAACTATTATTGCAGCAACAAAGAATGTGCCTTTGTCATGTGGAAGAATGACCGCTTTTTCGAGGAACGCAAGACCGCTTTTTCCGCGAAGATTGCCGCCGCGCTCCTTAAATCCGGCAAAGTGAATGTGAAGAAGCTCTATTCCCCGAAAACAGGCAAGACCTATGACGGAACTATCGTTCTGGCTGACACTGGCGGGAAATACGTCAACTACCGTATCGAAGTACAGAAGAACTAAAAACTTGAATAGCAAGCATAGGAAGCGGGTACCCACTTCCGTAAATCCCCGTTGCGACGCTGACGCGCCGGACGGGGATTTTGCTTGTTGGGAAGTTTCCCAAACCCTCTTTTGCGGAGGGCTTCACCCTCTAAAAATTTTTGAGAAATCTTTGGCAGAAATGCGGGCGTACCCGTAGTAGACCATGCAGCCCAAAAATGCAGCTTGTGACGCTGCCCCAAAGAAAGGAGGTTTTTCACTATGGCAAGTTTACGGGACACCGTAAAGGACTATCAAGACGAGCTTAGGGACGGTATCGCATGGGTGGCGTTCTGGAAACAGGGGCGTTCATGGAACGCGGAATATTTTCATCTTGATATGGACGACACCCTCTACCCGGAGGACAGGAGCCGGTTAGAGGAAATCAAAAGCACCGACCCCGCCGCCGTTATCCTAAACGGCTATTACTGCGGGCATTTAGGCGAGGACATGAGCCTTGACGAGCTGACCGCCGGAGTGCGCTACCACTACGAAAACAGCATGAACGACATTGACGGTTTTATCGGGGCGCATGACGACAGGCTTCCCCCGGAGGTTATCGAGGAAGCGAGGGCAGCCGCCCATGAAGCGGGGCTTCCCTTTTCCGAAAAGCCCTACCGGGACGGAGAGGATTTTAACCCCTATGTATTTGACGGGAGCATGAGCATTGAGGATTTTGAGCTTATGCACCGCATGATTGAAAAAGAAAGGAGCGAACAAATGGCAGAACCGATTTTAAGCGGCTATCTTTCCAATCTTGGGAAGTACACCGAGGGCAGACCCGCGGGCGAATGGGTGACGTTCCCCACGACTGCCGAACATCTGAAAGAAGTCTTTGACCGTATCGGGATTGACTTCAAGCATTACGAGGAATGGCATTTCACAGAATTTCAATCCCCTATCCCCGGCTTGGCGGAACATTTAAGCGAGTATTCCCACCCCGACGAGCTGAACTATTTAGGGAAGCTCTTGGAAATGCAGTTTGACGACGACCGGGAGAAATTCATTGCAGCCATTGAATACGGCGACCATGCCGACAGCTTACAGGACATCATCAACCTTGCACAAAACCTTGACTGCTACTGGATTTATCCGTCCGTCCACAATGAAGAAGAATACGGGCGTTATCTGGTTGATGAACTGGAAGAACCCGAACTGCCCGAAGAAGCGAAAAAGTATTTCATGTATGAGGAATACGGGCGCGACGCTTCCATTAACGACGACGGTATGTTTACCGAAAAGGGCTATATCTACAACAACCGCAACACCTTTACAGAATGGTACGACGGGCGCGACGTTCCACAGGAATACCGGGTAACGCCGCAGCCCCCGCAGCGGTCACGCCCCGACCCGGAAAAAGCAGATTTTGACGCAGCCGCGCCGGGGCAGAGAACCGCGCAGACCGCAGAGCAGCCACAGGAGCCGCGCCCGGTTATCCCTATCGTGCTGACGAGCGAGAAGCCCGCCGAGAAATTAAAAGAGATTACCGACCGTCTGGAACAGGGTATTGCGGAACTCTTTGACAGCGAGCGTTACAAGGAATATCTGAAAGTCATGTCAAAATTCCATAATTACAGCTTCCGAAACACCGTCCTTATCGCCATGCAGAAGCCGGACGCTTCCCTTGTGGCGGGCTTTTCCGCTTGGAAGAATAACTTTGAGCGAAACGTGATGAAAGGGCAAAAGGGAATTAAAATCATTGCCCCGTCGCCCTATAAAATCAAACAGGAAATGCAGAAAATCGACACGCACACACAGAAGACCATAATCGGCAAGGATGGAAAGCCCGTCACCGAGGAAAAGGAAGTCACCATACCCGCCTACAAGGTGGTATCCGTCTTTGACGTTTCCCAGACCGAGGGAAAGGAGCTGCCGGATATTGCCGTTGACGAGCTGACGGGCGACGTTGACCGCTACAAGGATTTTTTCGCAGCCCTTGAAAAGACTTCCCCCGTTCCTATCGCCTTTGAGAATATCGAGGGCGGCTCTCATGGCTACTACCACTTGGAGGACAAGCGCATTGCTATCAACGAGGGCATGAGCGAATTACAGACCTTAAAGACCGCCATTCACGAAATCGCCCATGCGAAGCTGCACGACATTGACCTCAACGCGCCAAAGGACGAGCAGCAGCCCCACGTTGACCGCCGCACCCGCGAAGTCGAAGCGGAAAGCGTCGCCTATACTGTCTGCCAACATTACGGGCTTGACACGTCGGACTACTCTTTCGGCTATGTCGCCGGGTGGAGCAGCGGGCGGGAGCTGTCCGAGCTGAAAAGCTCCCTTGAAACGATACGCAGCGCAGCCGCCGAGATTATCAATTCCATAGACGAAAATCTTGCGGAGCTGCAAAAGGCACAGGACAAGGAGCAGACCGCCGGACAGGAGCAGCCCACCAGAGAGGAAAAGGCAGCCCCGAAAGAACAGCCGCAGCCGGAAGCCCCGGCAAAGGCAGATACAGCCGGGAAAGAGAAGCCGGAAGCAGCCGCACCGGGAAAATCCGGCGCACAGGAAAAGGCGGGCGCAGCCCCGAAAGAAGCCTTTACCCCGGAAACGATTTACAAGATGCGCCGGAACCCTTACGGCGACAGCCCGGAAAACAGCCACCTCTTGCAAGCCTATGTGACACAGGAGAACGGGCGGGCGAAAATGGGCGACGTGCTTTATACGGGAACGCCGGAGAAATGCCGCGAGCTTATGGGGCAGCTCAAAAGCGGCGAGCTGACCGAGGGCGACGTAAAGCAGCTTTACGCAAAGGCACAGGAAACGGCGCAGACCACCGGACAGGACAAGGACACCTTGTCCATTTACCAGATAAAGGGCGGGGACGAAACAAGGGACTTCCGCTTTGAGCCTTACGACCGCCTGCAGGCGGCGGGAAATGTGGTTGATAAGGCGAACTATGAGCTTGTCTATTCCGCGCCCCTTGCGCCGGAAACTTCCCTTGAAGATATTTACACCCGCTTCAATATCGACCACCCCAAAGACTTTAAGGGACACAGCCTTTCCGTTTCGGACGTGGTAGTGCTTCATCAGGACGGACAGGACGCGGCGCATTTCGTTGACAGTGTAGGTTTCCGGGAAGTGCCGGAGTTTTTACAGGAGCAGAAGCAGCTTACCCCGGACGACTTGGAAACGGGCGAAACTGTCAAAACACCGAGAGGGACTTTCCATGTAACCGCTATGAGCCGGGAGCAGATAGAAGCCGCCGGATATGGCTTTCACCACCAGTCGGACGACGGAAAGTATCTGATTATGGGGAATGGGACGCGGGCGTTTGCCGTTGCCGCAGAACAGGCGCAGCGGGACAATCCCTTGAAAACCGCCGAGCAGACCATAGAGCAGAACGGAAACATGATTGACGGTATCATCAACAACACCCCCACCGTTGACGAACTGGAAGCAAAGGTAAAGGCGGGCGAGCAGATTTCCCTTGTTGACCTGGCTAACGCTGTCAAAGCCGACAAGGAGCGCGGCAAGGGAGCGAAGCCGGAAAAAAAGCCCTCTATCCGGGCGCAGCTTAGAGCCGACAAGGAAAAGGCGCAGAAGAAAAACGCAAAGCAGAAGTCACAGGACTTGGAAAGGAGCTGACCCATGCCGGAACAGAGTAAATTTGAAAACGTGGATTTGTTCGCTTCCCTTGAAGCGATTATGAAGCAGAACACAGGCTTTTACCAGAGCGACTTAGACATTGACAAAGAGATTATCGCAAAGGCGGCGGCAAGCCCCAACAGGGAGGACAAGACCCTTTTGTGGTTCTGCCGCCCGTCCGGGACGCACTGTTTCCGGGAGCGCGACGTTTTCCTCAAAGACACCGCGCCCCACAACACATGGCGTTTCTACATGGAGCAGACAAGCGACCGCGTCCTTGCCTATGCAATCGAGCTGACGGGAAAGGAGCGCGGGAAAATTAAGGGCAATCTGTACGAACTGGACTACGCTAAACATTATGAGCGCGTCAAGGAAAAGGAACTGCCCGCCGATACGGTGAAGCTGATTTATGAGCGAGGGGAAAGGGAGATACCCGCCGGACGGTTCTTCAACGGCAACCCAGACCCGCAGCTTGGGAAGTTTGAACGCTTTGAAGCCCTACCCGACGACCCGGACGCGCTGCAATCACTCTTACAGGAAGAACGGCGCAGCCGGGAGCAGCTTCCACCGGGGGACTTCAAGGCGCATATCACAGCCTTGCGGGACGGGCTGATTGAAACGGAAGCGCGGCGCATTGTGCGGGAAATGAAGCGGCACGACACGCCGAACAGCCCGAACAAGACCCATTTCATGGCAGAGCTTTCCCCGGCGTTCATGCGGCTTGCAGCCACAAAGGACACTGACCGCCTTTTCTCCATGCTGCCCTACAAGACCCTTTCCTTTTCCAAAATCGAGGGCAGACATGGGACGTATGCGCTGATTGACAAGGGGGAGAACCGGGACAGGGAGATAAGGAAGCCCCGCCCCTCTATCCGGGCGCAGCTTAAAGCAGACAAGGCAAAGACCGCCCCGAAAAAGGCGGCGGCAAAAACAAAAAATCACGATATGGAGGTATGAGCATGATTAGACTGACTGTTGAAGAAACAAACCTTTTGAGCATTTACAACGAGGGCGGCAAGCGGGCTTTGATTGAGAATGTCAACGCCGCGCTGTCCTACATGGACGCGGATATGCGGGAGCTTGCAAAGCGCACCCTTTCCAAAGTGGACGCTTTGACCGAAGCGGAATTTGCAGAGCTTCCCATTTACGCCGCTGATGAAGTATGAACGGGGTTAAGCGGCTGACGCCGCCCCAGAGCCGGAAAGTCAACGCCCTTGTGCGCCGGACGTGCTGCAACTATGATAACGGGAACTGTATCTTACTGGACGACGGAGACGAATGCGTATGTCCGCAGCTCATTTCCTATTCGCTTCTCTGCAAGTGGTTCCGGGTTGCGGTGCTTCCCGCCGACAGGCTGCTCTATGCGGAGCTTTACCAGACAGGGGATAAGAAGAAATGTACCGAGTGCGGCGCGTTCTTTGCGTCAACCTCTAACAGTGTCAAATACTGCCCCGTCTGCCGGAAGCGTATCACCCGCAGACAAGCCGCCGAGCGCATGAGGAAAAGACGCACCCCTGTTACGCAGTAGGCGCGGAAAATCCCTTGATTTACAGGGCTTTCCGGGCGTGAAAATCGGATAGGCGATACTTTATACCTTTATCCCCGAAAATGGCGTTCTACTGCGTAACATTCACGAAAACAGCACCCATAAAAAGACAGGGCGCGGAAGTCATATACCGGCTTCCGCGTCCTGTTCTTTTTTTGCCTATCTGACATTTCCCTTTTCCATTTCTTCAAGTGGGAACTGCGGGAGGGCTTCTATCAGCTTCTTTGTGATAGACTGGCGCATATCTTCGTTGATTTCCTGTTTCGTGCTTCCGTCCGGCTGTCTGACCGCTACCGTCGATAGCCTGTCGATTTCGTCCTTGTAGCACTCCACGACTTTCTCCACCGCCCATTTTTCCCCGGCAACGGCGGCGCGTATGGTTTCATATTCCGGCATTTTCTGGTTTTCCATGCTTCAACGCTCCTGTCTGTATTTGATAGCCTTATCATAGCACAGCGGCGGGGATTTTGCTATCCTTATCCGCGCTCTGTTCCCTTTTCACGTTCCGGCTGCCTGTCTGCCTGTAAAATGCTGTCAATGTTCTGCTTGATAATATCATATTCCCGGACTTTCTTTTTCAGCTTCCCATAGTCGGCGTAAAGGGCTTCTTTCTGCGCTTGGAGGGCTTCATACTCCGATTGCAGCGCGGCAAGGTTCGGGAGCTTTGCAATGCCCGCCGCTTTCAACGACCTTGCGGCGGCTTCATGTAGGATAATCGCCTGTTCCTGTCCGGCGCGGTACTTCTCCCTGTTCCTTGCCTTGCGGTATGCGTCATAGACGGGCTTTGTCTTTTGGTAGGTGGAAACATTCTTGATAAGCACCGCCATGTCCGCAAGCCGCTTTTCCGCGTTCTTCAATGCGTCTGCCGCCTGTCCGCTTTCCGCTGACATTTCCTCAATCCGGCTGACTAAATCCGCGTACTGTTCAATCTTATGTTCCGTCAAGAAATTCATGGTCTTAGCTGCCTGTTTCAGATTGTGGATTTTCGCCCACTGTTCATAGCCCTTACTCTGCGCCGCCTTGATACTGTTCTCAATGTCGATAAGCAGCGAAACGTCGCGCTGCTCTCTGGGGGCTTTCGCCGCCTTTGCCCGTCTGCCCGCTATCCGTTCCCTTATGGCTTCCTCTGTATAGTCTGCGCCGAGGGTTTTTAGGCGGGTGAAGCGTTCCTGTCCGGGGGCGCGGCATGAAACATATTTCCCCGGCTTTATCTCATAGCCCGCCGCCTGTAACCGCGTTAGCAATTCCTCAAAACTGGAAACTTGGGGGATAAGCGCGTCAACGGCAATCTTTAGCTTGCCTTTCCAACTTGTACCCGTCTTTTCTGCCTGGTACTCCGCATAGCTCTTTCCCTTGCTGCCCTTGCCGGGGACGACGACGGACAAGCCATTTTCCCGGCACAGCTTGTCGCTCATGTTCCGTATGCCGTAATAGCTCCTTTTGTTGGAATT
>ERZ1023683.295-NODE-295-length-11072-cov-8.470273_pt1 | contig 11072 bp, 8 predicted proteins | sample MGYA00380345_ERZ1023683 | MGnify/ENA primary metagenome ERZ1023683 (study PRJEB33179, sample SAMN07449040) | human gut metagenome | biome: Human-gut; feature: Human associated habitat; material: Faeces | host: Homo sapiens | place: India:Kasaragod | collected...
TGCAGCGCGGCGGAGTTCATCGCCCGCGGCGGGCGCATCCCCGCCCCGCTGCACAGCCTGAAAAACTGAGAGGAGAGCAAAGCCTTGACACAGGAAAAAATGGACCGCATCAGTGAGCTGACGCGCATCGCGCGCGAGCGCGACCTGACGCCCGACGAGCAGGCCGAGCGCAAGGCACTGCGCGAGGAATACATCGCCGACTGGCGCCGCAGCACGATCGACGTGCTCGAAAACACGTACATCGACCACGGCGACGGCCGCATCACGAAGCTGCCGAAGAAAAAGCCCTGAGCCGTCACGCTCTTGACAAGTGCGGCATATCGTGTTATACAAGAAGAGGAATTCCCCTTACAAAGGGGGAAATGAACCGGAAGGAGCCTGAGCCATGCGTCTTTGCAGCTGCAGCAGCATCCGGGTCGCGGCGTGTCCGACGGCCTGTTGTTGTCGTGCGCAAAGAAGTGTCGCTTTCTGCCGGTAAACCCACGGCCGCGCCCCCAAGGCGCGTCCGCTGTGCATCCACATGGTTTTGCAACGCAGGAAGCCGCGCGCTTCCTGCGTTTTTTTGCCTGTGGCGCTATGTGAAAGAAGAAGAAGAAGAAGGAGTGTCCCCATCATGACGCAAAAAAGTCTGCTGCACGCCGTTGCGGCGCAGATCGCCAACGGCTACGAGACGGCCGAGGTGCCCATGTACAGCGAGCAGCTGCGCATGCCCGACCGCAAGGTCATCATCAAGATCATCGAGAACCTGCAGAAGGTGTTCTTCCCGGCGTATTTCGCGGGCGGCACGGTGTCGCACGTCTCGGCCGAGACGTTTGCGGAGTTCCTGCTCGGCGAGATCTATACCGACCTCTGCGAGCAGGTGCACCTGGCGTTTTCCAACACGATCAAGGACGAGAGCGAGCTGCGCGAGCGCACGAGCGCCGTGTGCGACCGGTTCCTGTGCCGCCTGCCGCAGATCCAGGCCATGCTCATGAAGGACGTGGCCGCGAACTTCGACGGCGACCCCGCCGCCGGCAGCAAGGAGGAGGTCATCTTCTCCTACCCCGGCCTGTACGCGATCTTCGTCTACCGCGTGGCGCACGAGCTCTATGAGAGCAAGGTGCCGCTCATCCCGCGCATCATGAGCGAGTACGCCCACGGCGCGACCGGCATCGACATCAACCCCGGCGCGCAAATCGGCGAGTATTTCTTCATCGACCACGGCACCGGCATCGTCGTCGGCGAGACGACGATCATCGGCGACCACGTCAAGCTCTATCAGGGCGTGACGCTCGGCGCGCTCAGCCCGCGCCACGGCCACGCCGTGACCGGCAAGCGCCACCCCACCGTGGGCGACAACGCCACGATCTACTCCGGCGCGTCCATCCTCGGCGGCAAGACCGTCATCGGCGCCAACTCCGTCATCGGCGGCAACTCGTTCATCACCGAGTCCGTGGCCCCGAACACGAAGGCCAGCACCGAGACCCCGCGCATGATCTTCCGCGTCGCGCAGCCGAAGCCCGGCGACGAGAAATAAGGCATAAATACACAAAACACCGCAGGCCGGTTGGCCTGCGGTGTTTTTACCTTATGCAGCTTTGCGCGCTCACAATACCCCGATGCCGATGCTCAGCACCGCGCCGACGAGCACGATGCCGATGCCGACGAGACACAGCACCACGACGACGGCGGTGCTCATCTGCCGGCGCGAGGCGATGGCCCCGATGATGAGGCCGAGCCCCATCAGCGCAGACACCGCGAGCACGAGCCACGCACCGCCCTTCATTTGCAGAGGGCGACGGCGGTCTTTGCCGCGACACGGGCATTGTTGAGCACGAGCTGGATGTTGCTCTCGAGGCTGTCGCCGCCGGTGAGCTCCGCCACGCGGGCCAGCAGGAACGGCGTGGTCTCCTTGCCGTGGATGCCCTGCTCATGGCTCTCGGCGAGCGCCTGGTCAATGGCCTTGTCGATGACGGCCTTGTCCATGGCGTACTGCTGGGGGATGGGGTTGGTGACGAGCATGTGGTTGTTGTGGCCGAGGTCGCGCTGCGCCTGGAAATTGGCGGCGAGTTCCTCGGGCGTGTCGACGCGCGCGTCGACGCCGAGACCGCTCTCGCGGGTGTAGAACGCGGGCAGCTCGTCCGTACCGTAACCGAGCACGGGCACGCCCTTCGTCTCCAGGTACTCCAGCGTCAGGCCGAGGTCGAGGATGGCCTTCGCGCCCGCGCACACGACCATGACCGGCGTCTGCGCCAGCTCTTCAAGGTCGGCGGAGATGTCCATGGTCGTCTCGGCGCCGCGGTGCACGCCGCCGATGCCGCCGGTGGCAAAGACCTGGATGCCCGCCATGTGGGCGATCATCATCGTCGTGGTGACGGTGGTGGCGCCGTCCGCGCCGCGCGCGCAGATGACCGGCAGGTCGCGGCGGGAGACCTTGGCGACCTTGCGTCCGGCCTTGCCGAGGTAGGTGATCTCCTCCTTGGACAGGCCGGCCTTCAGGCGGCCGCCGAGGATGGCGATGGTGGCGGGCACGGCACCGTTGTCGCGCAGGGTCTGCTCGACGAGCAGAGCCGTCTCGACGTTTTTCGGATAGGGCATGCCGTGGGAGATGATCGTGCTCTCGAGCGCGACGACCGGGCGGCCGTCTGCGAGCGCCTGCTGCACCTCGGGTGCAATGTCCAGATATTTGTTCATGTTCATAGTCAAAAACCTCCTTGGTTGTGTCGGTCAGATTGGTTCGCCTATATTGTAAAAGGTTTTCCGGAATTGTCAAGCATAATCCAGCAACAGAAGCACTGGCAAAAACGCACAAAAAGGAGACCGCCGAAGCGGTCTCCCTGGTTGCGTATCGGGAATTGGTTACGCCGCCTTCAGAACCTGCGTCGGGATCTGCGTCGGCGCGGAGGGCTGCTCCGGCGTGTCCGGAGTCATCTTCAGGATCTGGTCCAGCGCAGCCTCGTAGAAGCTGCAGAACACCTGCGCAAGCTGCGCGCGGTCGAGGCTGCCGAGCGGGCTGAAGTGGCCGTCGTTGCCGACCATGATGCCGGCAAGGTAGCAGTAAGCGACCGCTTCCCGCGCCCACGTGGCCACGCTCGCACCGTCGTCAAAGTTGGCAAGCGCGGACGCGATCCGCTCGTCGCTGATCAGGGACTCGCCGCCGCTGAGCCAGCCATAGAACATGACGGCCATCTCCTGACGGGTGATGGTGTCGTTCGGGCAGAAGGTGCCGTCGCCGCGGCCGGAGATGACGCCCGCATTGTAGGCCCAGATGACCGCATTGGTGTACCACTGGTCGGCCGCCACGTCCGTCAGCGGGCAGGTCTTGCCTTCCACGCTCGGCGCGCCTTCGGCCTCATAGAGCACCTGCGCGACCATGGCGCGGGTCGTCGTCACGCCGGGGGCAAACTTGCCGCCGCCGACGCCGGACATCAGGCCGGAAGCCTGCGCGAAGTCGACAGCAGCCTTGTACCAGCCGCTCTGCGCATCGGCGAACGTGTTGCCCACGATCTGCAGGTCACCCGCCGCCTTGACGACTGCCGGATAAACCGCCAGGCGCTCCGCCTCGGTCGCGGCCGCGTCCATCTTGGCGCAGGCCGCTGCATAGGCGCTGTAGCTCTCGGCCGTATAGGCGTCCTTGTCGAGGATCATCGCCTGCAGCACGGCATAATACGGTGCGATACCCTGATCGACCGTGATGCGGCCGGCAGGCTCGGCATAAGTCTCGCCGATGACGCCCTTGAGCTCCTTCGTGATGTATTCCATGACCACCTCGTCCAGCGGCAGGCCGGTGTCGAACTGGTTGGTCGCCGCCGCGAAGGCGTAGTAGGTATCGCCGCCACCGGCCACGAAGTTGTTCGTGACGACAGCATAGGTGGCCGCCGGGTCAAACACCTTGCCGTTGACGTTGTCAATGGTCACGCGCTGGATGCTCTTCGGGCCGTAGTAGGTGGATTTGGGATAGGGCTCCGGGTTCGCGTCGTACTTCTCATAGGTCTTGACCGTGAAGGTCACGCCCGCTGCCTGCGGGAAGCCGCCGATGGATTCCGGCGTGCAGTACGTGCTGGCCTCGAGCGCCTCGAGCAGCTCGGCGCCGGTCACATAGACCACGGCGAGCGTGTTGCCGAACGGCAGCACGGTGTTGATGTCCTTCTTGGTAACGTCGCCGGCCTTAACGGTCGCGCGGATGCCGCCGCCGTTCGTGATGGCGACCACATTCTCCGCCGGGACGGAGATCGTCGCCTGCGTGCGGATCTTCCAGAGCATGGCGTCCGTGATCAGGTCGCCGAGGTTGGTCTCAGAGTCACGGTTGCCGTTGGGGGCCTTCGCGCCGTTGAGCTCCACTTTGCTCACGGCAAACTTCTCGCCATAGGCCTTGTCGATGGGGTCGATGATGGCCTTGGCGGCCGCGGCGACCTTTTCGTCGCGCGTTTTGTAGTCAACGACGGTGACGGACTTGCCGTCAGCATTCTTCTCGGTGTGCCAGACGGCCTTGAGCTCATTGCCGACGATCTTCTTCGTGGCGTTGTCAATGGTAATAACGCCGATGTTGGCAAAGGCCGTGCCCGTGGACTGGATGGCCTCCTTGTTCGGGCCGGCGGTCATAACGGTGTGGGAGTGGCCGTCGATGATGAAGTCGATGCCCTTCACGTTCTTGGCCAGATCATAGGAGGTGTAGGGCTCGGAGCTCTCGTCCACGCCCAGATGCGCGAGGCAGACGACGATGTCGGCGCCCTGCTCCTTGAGCGCGGCGACCTGCGCGGCCGCGCAGTCGTACAGCTCCTTGCCGTCCTTGCCGGCAAGGAACTTCAGGCCCTCAATGAGCTTGGGGTTGGCCTTGGTCTGCGCCTCGGGGGTCTCGAGGCCGAAGAAGCCGATCTTCACGCCGCCCTTTTCGATGATGGTGTTGGCGTCAAAGATGGTCTTGCCGTCGGCGCCGAGCACATCGGCGCACAGGACTTTGAACTTGGCGGCCTTCATGTTCTCCGCCAGCTGGGCATAGCCGTAGTCGAACTCGTGGTTGCCGATGGTGGCCACGTCGTAGCCGGTGGCGTTCATCATGGTCACCGCGTCGGCGCCCTTGTTGACGCTGACGTAGACGGTGCCCTGGCTGTAGTCGCCGGCGTCGGCCAGAATGACCTCGGCGCCCTGCGCCTCATAGTCGGCCTTCAGAGATGCCATGGCCGCGTACAGGTCGATCGCACCATGCACGTCGTTCGAGTGCAGGATGACGGTCTTGCCATCGAGCGGCTTTGCCTCGCTGGCTGCAAACGCCGTGCACGACAGGCTCAGGACCAGGCACAGCACCAGTAGCAGCGAAAGCAGTTTCTTCGTGTGCTTCATGTGTTATCCTCCGTTTCCGTTTTGTTTTTCCGGGTTTCCGCTGCTTTGATTATAGCATCCCGCGAAAAAAATTGGGATGGGCTTTGTGCAAAAAGTGCGTCAAATCCCGCGCGCAATTTGAACAAATTTATCCAGCAATTTTGTTCCAATTGTCAAATAACCAGGGCGCGTTCCGTTTTCACCATTTGCCGTTTGCAATCCCCTGCGCGGTATGGTAAACTATTGTGTCCAAGTTTTTTGAAAGGAGCCGAACGATGAGCTACGCAGACGAGGTCTTTATCCGCAACTGCCGCGACATTCTGCAAAATGGCGTCTGGGATACCGATCAGGCCGTGCGCCCCCGCTGGGAGGACGACGGTGCTCCCGCGCACACGGTCAAGAAGTTCGGCATCGTCAACCGCTACGACCTGTCCCGGGAGTTCCCGCTGCTGACGCTGCGGCGCACCTACTGGAAGACCGCCGTGGACGAGCTGCTGTGGATCTGGCAGCAGAAGTCGAACAACATCCACGACCTGCGCGGCCACATCTGGGACCAGTGGGCCGACGAGACCGGCTCCATCGGCAAGGCCTACGGCTATCAGCTCGGCGTCAAGCACCAGTACCCCGAGGGCGAATTCGACCAGGTGGACCGCGTGCTCTACGACCTGAAGCACAACCCCGCCTCCCGCCGCATCCTGACGAATATTTACACGTTCGAGGACCTGCACGAGATGGCGCTCTACCCCTGCGCATATTCGATGACCTTCAACGTCTCGGGCAACACCCTCAACGCCATCCTCAACCAGCGCAGTCAGGACATGCTCGCGGCGAACAACTGGAACGTCGTGCAGTATGCCGTGCTCGTACACATGTTCGCGCAGGTGTCCGGCCTGCAGGCTGGCGAGCTGGTGCACGTCATTGCCGACGCGCACATCTACGACCGCCACGTGCCGGTCATCGAGCAGCTGATCCAAAACGAGCCGAAACCGGCGCCGCAGTTTTTCATCGACCCGGACGTGCATGATTTTTACGCCTTTACGCGCGACAGCTTCCACGTCGAGGGCTACGAATACAGCGAGTTCACGGGGAAGATCCCCATCGCGGTGTAAGGGGGCAGGCAGATGGATGCGATCGTCGCCGTCTATGCCGACTGGGGCATCGGGGCCAGGGGCACGCAGCCGCTCGTGATCCCCGCCGACCGCCGCCGCTTCCGGGCGCTCACGATGGGCGCGGCCGTGATCGTCGGCCGGCGCACGCTGGACGATTTTCCCGGTGGCAGGCCGCTGCCGGGGCGCGAAAATCTCGTGCTCACGCGGCAGAACATCACGATCGAGGGCGCGCAGGTGGTACACGCCCCGGCCGAGGCCGTCGCCGCCGCCGCGCAGTATGACCGCTGCTTCGTCATCGGCGGAGACAGCGTGTTTCGGCAGATGTTTCCCCACCTGACGCGCGTGTACGTCACGAAAATCGACGCCGCGCCCCACTCGGACGTGTTTTTCCCGGATCTGGACGCCGACCCCGCGTGGCGCTGCGTGTCGAGCGAGCCGCGCGCAGAGCACGACGGCGTGGGCTATCAGTTCTGCGTGTACGAAAAAACGAAAGAATAAAAAGTATGAAAAAGCCGCTGCTTTCCAGCTCTGGAAAGCGGCGGCTTTTTTCTGCCCTCACCCGGCGAGTACCGTGAGCGAGAGCGCATTGATGCACATGTGGAAAAACACCGGCGGCCAGATCGAGCGCGTCTGCTCATAGCAGAACGTGAGCGCGGCCGATACCGGCACATACGCCAGCGCCGAGAGCAGCAGCTTCGGCTCCTGATATACGAGCACATACTGCCAGACGTGGTAGAGCGAGAAGAGCGCGATGGACGCGGCGTAGGCCCAAAAGCGGCTCTTCGGCCGGATGGTGCCAAAGACTACGCCGCGAAACAGGCACTCCTCCACGAGCGGCGCCATGAGCACCGCGACGGCGATCATGCGCTTGTAGTCCGCCTTGGCAAGGCCGCTCACGGTGTCGTTGTTCGGCACGGGCAGCTCGCCGATAAGGCTCGTGCCGAGCTGCAGCACGAGCGAGAGCAGCACGTCGATGCCGTAGGCGGCAAGCATCATGCCGATGCAGCGCAGGATGCTGCCGACCATCGTGTCAAAGCTGCAGCGCAGAAACCGCCACATGGCGATGAGCGTGAACACGAGGCCGCAGAGGTAATACAACACATTGCACGTCACGTCCGACGGCAGCTCGCCGAGCACCGCCATGAGGATCATGCCGATCGTCAGCGGCAGCACGACCGCATGGATGGGGAAATACACCCAGCCCGCGATGCGCGCGCCGCAGGGCATGGGGTCTGTCCACGCCGTGTTGGGATGTTGCACGTCAGCCCCTCGCTTTCTGCTGCAGCTCAAAGAGCAGGCGCATGGCCTCGAGCGGCGTGATGGTGTTGAGGTCGATGCCGCGGAGCTGCTCGGCAATTTCATCCCCGGCCGCGTCGCCGAGCGTCATCTGCGCCGCGTCCTCCGCCGCGCGGGCGGGCGCAGGCAGCTCCGCCGCGCCGGACTCCAGCTCGCGCAGGTAGGTCTTGGCCTTCGTGATGATCGCATCGGGCACGCCGGCCAGCTTGGCGACCTCGATGCCGTAGCTGTCGTCGGCCGCGCCGGCGACGATCTTGCGCAGGAACAGCAGCGTGCCGCCCTGCTTTTTGGCCGTGATGTTGTAGTTGCGCACGCCGGGCAGCGTCTGCTCGAGCGCGGTCAGCTCGTGGTAGTGCGTGGCGAACATGGTCTTGGCGCCGAGGCGGCGCGGGTCTGCGCAGTATTCGAGCACCGCGCGGGCGATGGCCATGCCGTCGTAGGTGGACGTACCGCGGCCAATCTCGTCGAGGATGAGCAGGCTCTGCGCCGTGGCGTGGCGGAGGATGTTGGCCATCTCGCTCATCTCGACCATGAACGTGCTCTGCCCGGCGGCCAGATCGTCGGATGCGCCGATGCGCGTGAACACGCGGTCGACCACGCCGATGACGGCGCTCTTCGCCGGGACGAACGAGCCCATCTGCGCCATGAGCACGATGAGCGCGGTCTGGCGCATGTACGTGGATTTACCGGCCATGTTCGGCCCGGTCACGATGGCGACGCGGTCGTCCGCGTCGTTGAGGAACGTGTCGTTCGGGACAAAGAGGCTGTCCTTCTGCGCCTGCTCGACAACGGGGTGGCGCCCCTCGCGGATGTCGAGCGTGCGCGAGAGGTCGACCTCGGGGCAGACGTAGTGGTTTTTCACCGCCGTCTCCGCCAGCGAGCACAGCGCGTCGAGCCGGGCCACGGCGTCCGCCGCCGCCTGCACGCGCGCAACCTCGCCCGCGACGAGCTGGCGCACCTCGTTGAAGAGCGTATACTCCAGCTCCGCGATGCGCTCGCGCGCCGTCAGGAGCGTGTTCTCGAGGTCCTTGAGCTCGCGCGTGAAATAGCGCTCGCTCGACACCAGCGTCTGCTTGCGGATATAGTCCTCCGGCAGCTCGGTGACGCCCGCGCTGTTCGGAATGTCGATGTAATAGCCAAAGACCTTGTTGTAGCCGACCTTGAGCTTTTTCGCGCCGGTGCGCTCGCGCTCGCGCTGCTCGAGCTCGGCAACGGTCTGCGCGCCGTGGTCGCGCACGTTGCGCAGGCGGTCGACCTCCTCGCTGTAGCCCGGGCGGAGGATGCCGCCCTCGCGCACGGAAAACGGCGGCTCGTCACAGATGGCGCGGTCGATGCGCGCACAGAGGTCGGCGAGCGTGTCCATCTGCGCAATGTCGCGCAGGGCCGCGCTGTGTACGTCCTTGAGCAGCGCCGTCAGGTTCGGCAGCTGCGCGCAGCACAGGGCCAGCGCGTGCAGGTCTCGCCCGTTGGCAGAGCCGTACACCGCGCGGGAGACAAGGCGCTGCATGTCGCCGATCTCGCGCAGGCAGCGGATGAGCTCGCCGCGCAGGACATTATCGCCCACCAGCTCCTCCACCGCGCCGAGGCGGCGGCGGATCTGCACGGGGCTGAGCAGCGGACGCTCCACCCACGCGCGCAGCAGGCGGCCGCCCATGGGCGTTTTCGTCTTGTCGAGCACCCAGAGGAGGCTGCCGCGCTTTTCGCCGGAGCGGAGGTTTTCCGTCAGCTCGAGGTTGCGGCGCGTGGTGTAGTCCAGCTCCATGTAGTGGTCGTCACCCAGCAGCTCCAGCCGCCGGATGTGGCCGAGGTCGCACTTTTGCGTCTCGTGCAGGTAGGCCAGCAGCGCCCCGGCCGCGCACACGGCCGCCGGCGCCTCGCCGAGGCCGAGCGCGTCCGTGCTCTGCACATCGAACTGCTCGCACACGCGCGCGGCCGCCGCCAGGTATTCAAACCGGTCGCCGCCCGCCTCGACCAGACTGCCGAGGCGCTTGGTGAGGAAGGTGCGGATCTCGTCATGTTCCGCCGCCGCGTCGGCGCACACGGCCTCGCGCGGGGCGAAGCGGCCGAGCTCGTTGAGGATGTGGCTCACGGCGTCGGCCGGGTAGTTCGCGGCGCAGAATTCCCCCGTCGAGAGGTCGCAGAACGCCGTGCCGCCGGACTGCCCGCTGAGATACACCGCGCAGAGGTAGTTGGACTTGTTCTCCTCGAGCATCGAGGACTCCGTGACCGTGCCGGGCGTGATGATGCGGATGATGTCCCGCTCGACCAGCCCCTTGGCAAGCGCGGGGTCCTCCATCTGCTCGCAGATGGCCACCTTGTAGCCCTTGGCAATCAGGCGGCCGATGTACGCCTCGGCCGAGTGGTACGGCACACCGCACATGGGCGTGCGCTCGGCCGGGTCCTCGACATTGCGGTCGCGCGTCGTGAGCGTAAGGTCGAGCTCGCGCGCGGCCAGGCGCGCGTCGTCGTCGAACATCTCATAGAAATCGCCCAGCCGGAAAAACAGCAGGCAGTCGGGGTTGCGCTGCTTGATCTCGTAATATTGCCGCTTCATCGGCGTCAGTTCCGCCATGCGTCATACCTCCTCGCCATAGAGCGCCCAGGTGTTGCTGCCGGTGATCTTCACGTCCACGAACCGGCCGACGAGGGACGCGTCCCCGCGCATATGCACGAGGCGGCCGCCCTTCGTGCGCGCCGTGAGCGGATGGTCGCCCCGGCCGTCGGCCCCGTCGACGAGCACGCGCTGCACGCTGCCCTCATAGGCGCGGTGCTTTTCCTCCGAGATGCGGTTGGCCGCCGCGACGAGCGCGTCAAAGCGCACCTGCTTCTGCGCGCGGGTGTAGGGGTCGGGCATCTTCGCCGCCGGGGTGCCGACGCGCGGCGAGTAGATGAAGGTGAACATCGCATCGTAGCGCACGGTCTCGATGAGCGAGAGCGTGTCCTGAAACTCTTCGTCCGTCTCGCCGGGGAAGCCCACGATGATGTCCGTCGTGAGCACGAGGTCGGGCATGTACTGCCGCGCGAGCGCCACCTGCGCCAGATATTTCTCGCGTGTGTAGCCGCGGTTCATCGCGTGCAGGACGCGGTCGTTGCCGCTCTGCACGGGCAGATGCATCTGGTGCGCGCACTTTTCGCACTCGGCCATGGCGCGAAAGAGCTTTTCCGTCGCGTCCTTCGGGTGGCTGCTCATGAAACGGATGATGAAGTCGCCCGGGATGGCGTTGATGCGCCGGATGAGGTCGGCAAAGTCCACGTCCTCGTCGAGGTCGCGGCCGTAGGAGTCGACGTTCTGCCCCAGGAGCGTGATATCCTTATACCCCGCCGCGACGAGCTCGCGCGCCTCGCGCACGATCTCCTCCGGGTGGCGGG
>ERZ1023683.296-NODE-296-length-11062-cov-11.269919_pt1 | contig 11062 bp, 6 predicted proteins | sample MGYA00380345_ERZ1023683 | MGnify/ENA primary metagenome ERZ1023683 (study PRJEB33179, sample SAMN07449040) | human gut metagenome | biome: Human-gut; feature: Human associated habitat; material: Faeces | host: Homo sapiens | place: India:Kasaragod | collected...
GGGTTTTGGCATAATAGATCTGCATGGAAAGCAGCAGCTGCATCACGTTGGAATCCAGCAACTGGCCGTTTTCGCTCTCCAACTTTTGTAGGCCGGTGATCGCATCCAGCGAGCCATCCATGGCGGCAACGATCGCGGCGACATCACGGAAGCTGGGATTCTCGGTCTGGCCGCTCAAAATGCGGTTTACGGTGCTGAGGGGCACCCCGCTTGCACTGGAGATTTGCTGCAGGGTCAGGTTTTGTTCGGATTTCATATTTTTCAACGTTTCCACAATAGATTCTTGCATAAACCTCCTCCATTTCCCAAATCTGGGAAAGCCTAAAAGGGCGTTTCTCAGATTTGATGGTTTACAATTCCGGCAGCCTCTGCTACAATTCACATAATGTTTCCATAAGGCGATGGGGAAACAGGAAAGACCCCACCGCTGCCAAGGGCAACGTGATCCCCCGGCAGGAAGCATCCCGAAATGTGCCGCAAAACATGCCACTATTTTAATATGACTTTTATAATTTGTCAAGAATTGTAAGAACTGTTAAAAAATGGATGTCTGCGGTATGGTGGGGAAACTGTTTGGGCTGTGGAAGGGGGCCGAGAACGATTTACCAGTATCTTGCGGTGGAACAAACCCTGTTCAGCTGTGAACTTGGCCGCTATACTGCTTTTGGAATTGCGGCCCAAAAGCGGGCACCGGATGGCTGGCGGCAGATTGCATTTGTCCCAGATATTTGCACCAATACCCAACAGGCACAGCGCCTGGCGCAGCTGTGCACACAGGGGCAGCTGGAACCCATCCATTTGATGGATGTAATTGAAGATTTTGTGGCAGACCCTTGTTCCTGGCCATAGAGGGCCTGGCTTGCCGCAGAAATGTTAAAATCCCCCGGATCGTATAGAATCCGAGGGATTACGTTTTTATTTTGGGCGACTGATTCGTTTGGAGAAGGGGGATGCCTTTGAGGCAAAACGGACCGCAGGGACAGCTCTCAGGCGGAGATGGCCGACCTGCAAAGCACTTTGGGCAGGTCACTTATATATTCTCCCAAAGCCGTAACAGCTTGTCCGGGGCATCAAGAAGGTCGCCCACTGCAAATATTACAGCAGCTGCACACCAGCGCGCTCGCACACGGCTTTGGTCTCAGCATCCCACAGGCTGACCTGCACTTCGCCGATGTGGGCCTTGCCCAGCAGCAACATGCACAGGCGGCTCTGGCCAATGCCGCCGCCCATCGTCAGGGGCAGCTTGCCTTCCAGCAGCATTTTGTGGAACGGCAGTTCCGCACGCTCCGGGCAGCCTGCGGCTTCCAGCTGGCGGGTCATGGCGGCCGGGTCCACACGGATGCCCATGCTGGAAAGCTCCAGTGCACAGCCCAGCGCTTTGTGCCAGAACAGAATATCGCAGTTCAGCGTCCAGTCATCATAGTCAGGGGCACGGCCATCGTGGCGGATGCCGCTTTTCAGCTGGCCGCCGATCTGCATGATGCAGACGGTGCCATGGGCGCGGGTAAAGGCGTTTTCGCGCTCTTTGGGGGTCAGGTCGGGGTACAGGTCTTCCAGCTCCTGGGTGGTGATAAAGGTCGGCTCACGGGTCAGGCGGATGGCTTTCAGCTCCGGGAACTTCCAGCGCAGCTCGTCCGCAGTGGAGCAAACGGCATCCACAATATCGCGCACGGTTTCCTGCAAAAAGGGCAAGGTGCGGTCCTTCGCGGTGATGACCTTCTCCCAGTCCCACTGGTCTACATAAATGCTGTGCAGGTTGTCAAGCTCTTCGTCGCGGCGGATGGCGTTCATGTCGGTCACAAGGCCCTGGCCGGGGCGGAACCCATACTCAGCAAGGGCATAGCGCTTCCATTTGGCCAGGCTGTGCACAACCTCAGCGCGCTCATCCAGGCAGGGTACATCAAAGCTGACGGGGCGCTCCACGCCGTTCAGATCATCGTTCAGGCCGCTGCCGTTCAAAACAAACAGCGGGGCGGTAACGCGCTTCAGGTGCAGGGCGGCACACAGCTTTTCCTGAAAGATGGTTTTGATGATGCCGATGGCCCGCTGGGTATCGTACAGGCCCAAAAGATCATGATAGTTTTTGGGAATGGACGTTTTGGACATAAATATTCCTCTTTTCCTCTCTACTTGCAGGGCAGCGTATGACTGCACCTTGAGCCGGAACGCCAGGCTGTGACAAATTCCGGCAAATTACACCGCATTTATTATAATCCCTGCGTCCGTCTGCGTCAAACAAAATTCGCCGATGACGTACAGGATATACAGCAAAACTAAAAATAACGGCCCGCACTGCATTTGCAGCCGGGCCATTTGATATTTAGGGTAATACCGCATAATTCTAAGTGCCGATACGGCGAGCGAGGTGCGGTAGCTGCTAGGCCAAAAGCGCAGATAATACTTTGTGTATTATCGAGTATTTTGGCAACGCAGATGCCGTGCCGCAGCTGCCGGAGCGGTGCTTAAGCCGTAAGGCGGGAATTGTGCGGTGTTGCCTTAGTTGGGGTTATGCAGCGGGGCAGGCGTTACGCCTTGGCAAACTGGCTTGCATACAGGTTGGCGTAAAAGCCGCCCCTAGCCAGCAGCTCCTCGTGGGTGCCGCGCTCAATAATGTTGCCGGCTTTCATCACAAGGATCTGATCGGCGTTTTTGATGGTGGAAAGGCGGTGCGCCACAATAAAGCTGGTGCGGCCTTTCATCAGTTCCTCAAAGGCATCCTGAACCAGCACTTCGGTACGGGTATCAATGCTGGAGGTTGCTTCGTCCAGAATCAGGATGGGCGGCTTGCGCAGCATAACACGGGCAATGCAAAGCAGCTGCTTCTGGCCCTGGCTGATGTTGCCGCCGTCCTCGGCAATTACGGTATCATAGCCCTGGGGCAGGCGGCAGATAAAGTTGTGGGCGCGGGCACGCTTGGCGGCGTCGATGATCTCCTCGCGGGTGGCGTCCGGCTTGCCGTAAGCAATGTTATCTGCCACAGTACCGGCTTTCAGCCAGGTTTCCTGCAAGACCATACCCAGGTTGCCGCGCAGCGAATCCCGCGTTACGGTGTCAATGGGGTGGCCGTCCACCTTCAGGGTGCCGCCGTTGATCTCGTAAAAGCGCATCAGCAGGTTGACCAGGGTGGTTTTGCCGCAGCCGGTGGGGCCGACCAGGGCGATGCGCTGGCCGGGCTGAACGCGCAGGTTCATGTCTTCAATCAAGGGCACATCCGGCACATAGCGGAACTTGACATGCTCAAACTCCACACTGCCTGCACCGTGGGGCAGGGTAACGGCATCGGGGGCATCGGGCAGGATGGGGTCTTCGTCAATAAAGTCGAACACACGCTGCGCACAGGCCAGGGCGTTCTGCAGCTCGGTCATAACGCCGGAAATATCATTGAACGGCTTGGTGTATTGGTTGGCATAGTTCAGCAGAACCGAAAGCTCGCCGACCGTAATGCCGCCGCCAATGGCAACCAGCGCGCCCACCACGCCGACCGCCGCATACACCAGCGCGTTGACAAAGCGGGTGGCAGGGTTGGTGATGGAGGAAAAGAAGGTGGCCTTTACGCCGCAGATCTGCAGATCGGCGTTGATCTTGTCAAAGCGCTCCTCGGCGCGGCTTTCGTAACCGAAGGCGCGGACAAGATGCTCGTTGCCGATCAGCTCGTCCACCAGACCGGTCAGCTCGGCGCGGGTCTCGCTTTGTACGCGGAACATATCATAGGTATGCTCCGCAATAAACTTTGCCACAAAGATGGAAAGCGGGGTGAGAACCACAACGATCAGGGTAATGCGCCAGTCAATGGAAAGCATAAAGCCCAAAGTGCCCACAATGGTCAGAATGCCGGTGAACAGCTGGGTAAAGCCCATCAACAGGCCGTCACTGAACTGCTCCACATCGGTGTTGATGCGGCTGATGGCGTCGCCGGGCTTGTGGGCATCCATATAGCTCAGGGGTAAAATCTCCATGTGCTGGAACGCCTGCACGCGGATGTCGCGCACCACCTGGAAGGTGATGCGGTTGTTCACCATGTTCATCAGCCACTGGCAGATGGAGGTGACACACACGGTAACGCCAAACTGGATGGCAATCTTGCCCAGGGCAGGGAAGTTGACATTGCCCTGGCCCACAATCAGGTCCACGCCGCGGCCCGAAAGAATGGGGGCGTACAGCGTGGTAAGAACGGTAACGGCGGCAAGCAGCAGGGTGAACAGCACCAAACCGCGGTACGGCTGGATCAGCTTTAACACGCGCTGAATGGTGCCTTTACTGCCCCGCAGGGAAACACACTTTTTCTTTGCATTGCTCATAGGGTCTTTTCCACCTCCTCGCGGCTCAGCTGGCTCAGGCAGATCTCGCGGTAAACATCGCAGGTTTTCAGCAGGTTGGCATGGGTGCCGCTGCCCACCAGATTGCCGTCATCCAGCACCAGAATGCGGTCCGCACGCTGCACAGCAGAAGCACGCTGGGAAACAATAAATACCGTCATGCCATGGGTCTGCTCTTTCAGCGCTTTGCGCAAAGCAGCGTCCGTGGCAAAGTCAAGTGCGGAGGAACTGTCGTCCAAAATCAGTACCTGGGGGTGAGGCACCAGCGCGCGGGCAATGGTCAGGCGCTGGCGCTGGCCGCCGCTGAAATTGCGCCCGGCGGTCTCCACCGGTTCATCCAGCCCTTTGGGCTTGCCGCGCACAAAGTCCGCCGCCTGGGCAATCTCCAGGGCTTGCCAGATCTGCTCATCGGTGGCATCGGGGCAGGCCCATTGCATGTTGTCCCGGATGGTGCCGGTAAACAGCACGGCGCGCTGCGGCACAATGCCGATCATCTGGCGCAGCTGGGCAAAACCGTACTGCTGCACGGCATGGCCAAACAGTTCAACGCTGCCACTGGTGCAGTCATAAAAACGGGGAATCAGGTTCAGCAGGGTGGACTTGCCGCTGCCCGTGCCGCCGATCACGCCGATGGTCTGGCCGTTCTGGGCGGCAAAGCTGATGTCCGTCAGGCTGGGGGCACCGGCACCGTGGTAGGTAAAGCCCACATGGTCAAATGCAACGGCCGGGGCGCCCGCTGCCGGGGCAAGGGCGGCCGCGGCGGGGTCGGTCATCGTGGATTTGGTGTTCAGAATCTCCGAAACACGGATGCCGCTGGCCAATGCGCGGGTGACAGAAACCACCAGATCGGCAATGCGCAGCAGGTTGATAAGGATCTGGTTCATATAGTTGATTAGGGCAATGATCTCGCCCTGGGTCAGCGTGCCGCTGTTTACCTGCAGCCCGCCGCGCATCAGGATGGCGATCACGCCCAGGTTGATGATGAGATAGGTCAGCGGGGTCATCAAAGCGGAAATGCGCCCGGCGGTCAGCTGGAAAGTTTTCAGTTTGTCGTTCACGGCGGTAAAATCCGCAATTTCGTCATCCTGCCGTGCAAAGGCGCGCACCACGCGGGCACCCACATAATTTTCGCGGGTCAGCAGGGTCACTTTGTCCAGCGTATTCTGGGCGGCGCGGTACTGGGGCACCGTCACCCGCATGATCAGCCAGACCACCAGCGAGATGGCCAGCGTGACCAGCACGAACCAGAACCCCATGGTGGGGCTGATGACAAACGCCAGAATCAGCGCGCCGATGACAATAAACGGGCAGCGCAGCAAAAGGCGCAGCGTCATGTTTACGCCGTTTTGCAGCTGGTTCACATCGCTGGTCATGCGGGTGACCAGCGTGGGCGTGCCGATGCCGTCCAGCTCCGTGTAAGAGAGGGTATCAATGTGGCGGAACAGCGCCCCGCGCAGCGCCGTGCCATAGCCCAGCGCGGCCTTGGCGGCAAAATACTGCGCCGTCAGGCTGGATGCCATACCCACAACCGCAAGCAGCACCATCAAGCCGCACTGCTTGCCAATATAAGCCAAATCCCCGTTTTTGATGCCCACATCAATGATGTTGGCCACCACAAGGGGAACCAACAGCTCAAAGCAGGCTTCCAGCATTTTGAACAGCGGGGCAAGGATGGATTCTTTCTCGTATCCTTTCAAAAACCGCAGCATGTTCCGCATGAACGCACCAACCTTTTTGTAATATCAAATTATATGCCTAAGGCAACACCGCACAATTCCCGCCTTACGGCTTAAGCATCGCTCCGGCGGCTGCCGCACCTCGCTCGCCGTATCGGCACTTAGAATTATGCGGTATTGCCCTAAAGCAGAGCATACTTTTTAATCATACAACAGATGCGTCTAAATGCCAAGTTGAAAAACGCAATAAAACCAATGAAACCAATATTTTTTGCGGCCAGCCACAAAAACAGGCCGGATGGCAGCGCCTTGCCCGGTTTCGATGATTATTTGCACCCTGCCCGCCTATACTTGCAGTGGGGTAACCCGCAACGCTGCAACATGTAGGAGGGCAGAGGTCACTATGTTTTATTATCATAAAGGTTTAACCCGCGCCGCACGGCGCACCGTCGCCACCGCGATCACCATCGCAGGCCGGCAGGGGTGTACGGCGGTGGATACCGGGCACCTGCTGCTTGCCATGCTGCAAACCGGGCGGGGCACTGCGGTGGAGTTTCTGCGCCGCAAACAGATCACGGTAACGGCACTTTCGACCTGTGCCTCCCAGCGGGCCTGCACGGGCCGCCCGCTGCACCTGCGCGGCCGGGACCTTGCGCCCGAAAGCCGCAAGGCGCTGGAATTCGCTGTTCTGGGGGCCCATGCCGCCCGCGTGAACAAAGCGGAGAACGAACACCTGCTCTGTGCCATGCTGGAAGATACCGCCTGCACGGCCAGCGTGTGGCTGGCGGGCCTTGGGCTGGAAGTTCCACGCGCCGCGCGGGAATGCCGCCAGCTTTCCGGCCAGCTGGTTTTGCCCAGCAGCCCCCGCATGAGCAGTACCCGCGGCAGCCGCCCCAGTGAGAAATATGGCCGTGACCTGACCCGCCTTGCGCAGGAAGGCCAGCTGGATCCCGTACTTTGCCGGGATGATGAGCTGGAACGCATGATCGAAATTTTGTGCCGCCGCCAAAAGAATAACCCATGCCTTTTGGGGGAGCCGGGCGTGGGCAAAAGCGCCCTGGCCGAAGCCCTGGCCCAGCGCATTGCCGCCGGGCAGGTAACGCCCAGCTTAAAGGGCAAGCGGGTGCTGGCGCTGGATATGGCGTCCATGGTGGCGGGCACCAAGTACCGCGGCGATTTTGAGGAGCGGTTCAAAAACCTGCTGGAAGAACTTTACCGCGACCGTTCCACCATTCTGTTTATTGACGAGATCCATGTGATCGCCGGGGCCGGTGCGGCGGAAGGCGCGATCGATGCGGCCAGTATCTTAAAGCCGATGCTGGCCCGCGGGGAAATCCAGCTCATCGGTGCGACCACACCGGAGGAATACCGCAAGACCATCCAGAAGGACTCCGCCCTTGACCGCCGCTTTGGCATGGTGAATATTGAGGAACCGGCCCCACAGCAGGCGGAAAAAATTTTAACCGGCCTGATGCCCCGGTATGAGCGCTACCACGGGGTGCGCATCCCGCAGGAGGCTATCCGCGCCGCGGTGGAGCTGAGCGTGCGCTACCTGCCGGGGCGCTACCTGCCGGACAAGGCCATTGACCTGTTGGACGAAGCCGCCGCGGCGCTGCGGATTTCAGGCGGGGAGCAATCCATGCTGCCAGGCAGCAAAATGCCGGTGCTGACCTCGGCGGAAATTGCCAAGGTGGTGGGCAAGGCCAGCGGCGTGCCCGCCGAGCGGGTAGGGGAGGCGGAGCGTGTGCGCCTGGACCAGCTGGAAGCCCGCCTTGCCGCGCAGGTGATTGGTCAGCCGCGCGCGGTGCATGCCGTGGCGGCGGCTATCCGGCGCAGCCGCACCGGCCTGCGGGAAGCTGGCCGCCCCATTGGCGCAATGCTGTTTTTAGGTCCCACCGGCGTAGGCAAAACCCAACTGGCCCGTACCCTGGCCCAAAGCTGGTTTGGCAGCGAAAAAGCCCTGCTGCGGTTTGATATGAGCGAATATATGGAGCAGCACACGGTGGCACGGCTGATCGGCGCACCGCCGGGCTATGTGGGGCACGATGAGGGCGGCCAGCTGACCGAAGCCGTGCGCCGCCGCCCCTACAGCGTGGTGCTGTTTGATGAAATTGAAAAGGCCCACAGCGATATCCAGAATATTCTGCTGCAGATTTTGGAAGATGGCACCCTGACCGATGCCCAGGGGCGCAAGGCGGATTTTTCCAACACGATCATTCTGCTCACCTCCAACCTGGGGGCGCGCTGCCTGGCGGGGCAGGCCAGCCCGCTGGGCTTCGGCGCTGCCGCCGAAGAAACCGCCCGCCGCGGCAAAAAGGCATTACAGGAAGCCAAAGATTATTTCCGCCCGGAGCTGATGGGCCGCCTGGACGATGTGGTGCTGTTCGACCCGCTTGGCCCCGCCCAGCTGGCCGCGATCGCGGATCGCCTGCTCTGCGAGCTGGAAGAACGCGCCGCCCGCCAAGGCTACACCCTGCGCCATACCCCGGCGGCTGCCGCGGCGCTGGCAGGTGATACCGTACCCGCCTATGGTGCGCGGGAGCTGCGTCGCAAGGTGAGCCGCGCCGTGGAGCAGGCCCTGGCCGACCGCATTGCCGCCGGTACCGCCCGCCCCGGCGTGTTGTTTGTGGCGGATGCCGCTCCGGACGGACACATTACCCTGACAATGGGGGATGTGGCGGCGTGCGCATCGTGAGAGAGTGGATAGTGGGTAGTGGACAGGGAGCAGTGCAGGCAGCCCGGCGGGCCGATGGCGAGCATCGGCCCCTACAAATGGGGTTTAGGGGTGTTGCAAAATATAATGTGCAGTCGGCAAGGTTTCTCCGCAGCGGGATGAGGACATCCATCTCCGGCCTAAGAGCCGCCTATCCGAAACGCGCCTGCGGGCGCAGCGCCCTACGGATATTTTGCAAGTTAGCAATGCGCCCCAAAACATTCTGTAGGGAACGGTCTTGACCGTTCCGGAACGCTGCAAATATTGGAAACCAAAACACGAAGAAAAACGCCTTAAATGCAATCCAAAAATAAAAACGGAAAACACCAACAAAAAATCTGCCCGCTTCCCCGCATCATACCGGGAAAACAGGCAGATATTATTATTTTATGGGATAATAGCGTCTATATAGCGATAACGGCATGGTGGCGCAGCATAAATTTTACGCCTTGCCCACCATCATATCACATGCTTTGTACAGATCGCCGCAGCTCATGCAAACCACAAGGTCGCCTTCGCGGGCGTTCTGCTTGACCCAGTTGGCAGCGCTTTCCAGCCCGTCAACCACAATGCTGCCGGGAATCTTGGCAGCCAGGTCCTCGCTCTTCCCACTGCCGGCGTCAACCGCGCGGCTGCCCATGATCGGCAGCAGCACGCACTGGTCGGCCTGGCGCAGCACGGCAGCAAAGTCATCCATCAGGGCCTTGGTGCGGCTGTAGGTGAACGGCTGGTGCACAGCGATAATGCGCTTGTAGCCCATCTTTTTGGCGGTTGCCATGGTGGCGGCAAGCTCGGTGGGGTGGTGGGCATAATCATCTACCACGGGGGCACCGTTGCATTCGCCCTTAATCTCAAACCGGCGGCCGGTGCCGTGAAACTCTGCCGCGGCGCGCTCGGCATCGGCGGGCTGCAGGCCCAGCGGGCGCACGCAGCAGCACATGGCCAGCGCATTGTAAATGTTGTGGTAGCCCGGAACACCCAGCTTGATGTGGGCAAACTGCTCGCCCAGCTCCAGAACGTCAAATTCATAGAAACCGGGGCGGTATTCCTGAATGTTCACTGCGCGGAAGCGGGCTTCCTCATTGATGCCGAAAGAGAGCACCGGGCGGTCAATGGAGTTGACCACATCCACCGTGTTGCGGTCGTCCATGTTGAACACGACCGTGCGGGAAAGCAGGGCAAACTTCTGGAACGCCATCTTCAGGCGGCCCATCGTGCCGTAATACTCCAGGTGATCGTTATCAATGTTCAAAATAACGCCTATAAACGGGGTCAGATGCAGGAAGGTCTCACTGTATTCGCAGGCTTCGATCACAACGTCATCGCCGTGGCCAGCTTTGCCGTAACCGCCGATCAGTGGCAGCTTGCCGCCGATTACGGCGGCGGGGTCTTTGCCGGCCAGTTCCAGCATGGTCGTGATCATGCCGGTGGTGGTGGTTTTGCCGTGGGTGCCGGAAACGCAGACGCTGTGGGAATACATGCGGCTGACATAACCCAGCATCACGCTGCGCTCCACGGCGGGAATGCCGCGGGCGCGGGCAGCTTTCAGCTCAGGGTTTTCATCATGGATGGCGGCGCTGTAAACCACCAGCTGGGCATCGCCCAAATGGGCGGCGTCATGCTCCAGATATACTGTCACGCCCATGGCGCGCTCGGCCTTGGTGATCTTGGTTTCTTCCACATCGCTGCCGGAAATGGTCAGCCCGCGGCTGTGCAGGATCTGGATCAGGGGATAGGTTCCGGAACCGCCGCAGCCGATAAAATGCACATGCTGCACACCATCAAGCAAATGGGGATTATAGCTGCCGATAAAAGACATAAGTTTCACCTCAAAAAAATCAGGCGCAGCCGCAGCTGCCAGCCTGGCAATCAGTTCGTTTGGCGCATGGCGCTATGATTTTTATATTATAAAGGTTTTTCGCTGCAAAATAAACACTTTTTTGAAAATTTCTGCTATAATAACCAAAAATGTCAGCCCAAAGGCATCCAGGAGGTACCCAATGAAACATCACCTTTTTGTTTGGGGCACTAACCCGCAGCCGTTCCGCGGCAAGGCGGACAGCAGCATCGTGCTGCCCATCAGTGTGGAAGAAATGGCCCGCATTGGCATTCCAGCGCGCAAAATCCCCCGCGTGCGGGAAGAATTGCAGCGCCTGATTGCAGCGGACCCCGCGCTGCGGGACCGCAAAATGGTGCTGCAGCTGGCCAGGCAGATTGCGGCTGAAATTTTGTGACGTGCAGAGAGCATTGATATAAGGCAACACCGCACAATTCCCGCCTTGCGGCTTAAGCACCGCTCCGGCAGCTGCGGCACGGCATCTGCGTTGCCAAAATGCTCGATAATACACAAAGTATTA
>ERZ1023683.301-NODE-301-length-10862-cov-6.799204_pt1 | contig 10862 bp, 9 predicted proteins | sample MGYA00380345_ERZ1023683 | MGnify/ENA primary metagenome ERZ1023683 (study PRJEB33179, sample SAMN07449040) | human gut metagenome | biome: Human-gut; feature: Human associated habitat; material: Faeces | host: Homo sapiens | place: India:Kasaragod | collected...
TCGGCCGCCAGGTGGCCAAGCGGCAGGCCGGCCCGCCCCCGGACCGCACGATCCGCTCGCTCAAGCGAGAGATGGGCGCGGATTATAAAGTCACCATCGACGGCAAGAAGTTCACCCCGCAGGAGATCAGCGCCATGATCCTGCAGAAGCTGAAAGCCGATGCGGAAGCCTACCTCGGCGAGCCTGTGACCGAAGCCGTCATCACCGTGCCGGCCTACTTCACCGACGCGCAGCGCCAGGCGACCAAGGACGCCGGCAAGATCGCCGGCCTCGACGTCAAGCGTATCATCAACGAGCCGACGGCGGCCGCGCTGGCCTACGGCCTCGATAAGGAGACCGACCAGAAGATCATGGTCTACGACCTCGGCGGCGGCACGTTCGATGTCTCCGTGCTGGAGATCGGCGACGGCGTCATCGAAGTGCTGGCCACGGCCGGCAACAACCGCCTCGGCGGCGATGACTTCGACCAGTGCATCACCAACTACCTCGTCGAGGAGTTCAAGAAGAGCGACGGCATCGACCTGTCCGGCGACCGTGTGGCCATGCAGCGTCTGAAGGAAGCTGCCGAGAAGGCGAAGATCGAGCTGTCCGGCGTGACGAGCACGAACATCAACCTGCCGTACATCACGGCAGACGCCACCGGCCCGAAGCACCTGGACGTGACGCTCACGCGCGCCAAGTTCAATGAGCTGACCGCCCACCTCGTCGAAAAGACCGCCGGCCCGGTGCGTCAGGCCATGAGCGACGCCGGCATCACCGCGTCCGACCTGACGAAGGTCCTGCTCGTCGGCGGCTCCAGCCGTGTCCCGGCCGTGCAGGAAATGGTCAAGAAGCTCACCGGCAAGGAAGGCTTCAAGGGCATCAACCCCGATGAGTGCGTGGCCGACGGTGCTGCCATTCAGGGCGGCGTGCTCGGCGGCGACGTCGCGGGCGTGGTCCTGCTCGACGTGACCCCGCTGTCCCTCGGCATTGAGACCCTCGGCGGCGTGTGCACGAAGCTCATCGAGCGCAACACCACCATCCCGACCAAGAAGAGCCAGGTGTTCTCCACCGCGGCCGACAACCAGACCTCTGTCGAGGTCAACGTCCTGCAGGGCGAGCGTGAGATGGCCGCTTACAACAAGAGCCTCGGCCGCTTCCAGCTCGACGGCATCGCCCCGGCCCGCCGCGGCGTGCCGCAGATCGAGGTCACGTTCGACATCGACGCCAACGGCATCGTGAACGTCTCCGCCAAGGACCTCGGCACCGGCAAGGAGCAGCACATCACCATCACCTCCTCGACCAACATGTCCAAGGAGGACGTGGACAAGGCCGTCCACGAGGCGGAGCAGTACGCCGCCGAGGACGCCAAGCGCAAGGAAGAGATCGACACCCGCAACCAGGGCGACCAGATGGTCTACCAGACCGAGCGCACGCTCGAGGAGCTGGGCGACAAGGTCGACGCAGCCGAGAAGGCCGAGGTCGAGAGCAAGCTCAACGAGCTCAAGGAGACCCTCAAGGGCAGCGATACCGCAGCCATCAAGGCCGCGACCGAGGCGCTGACGCAGGTGTTCTACAAGCTCAGCGAGAAGATGTACCAGCAGGCCAACCCGCAGGGCGGCCAGCCGGGCGCGAACCCGGGCTGTGACCCGAACTGCCAGAACAACGACTGCTCCAAGGGCGGCGACAACGGCCAGCAGTACTACGACGCGGACTACACCGTCGTTGACGACGACAAGAAGTAAACACCCCGCCCCCCGTCACGGGCAAAGCAACGCGGGCGCGCCGAACAAGCGCGCCCGCATTTGGAGCTTTCTGACCCCCGCGCGGGGGAATCCATAGACAGTTGAGGTTCATGTATGGCTGAAAAACGAGATTATTATGAAGTGCTCGGTGTTGAAAAAAGCGCATCCGAGGACGAGATCAAAAAAGCCTACCGCAAACTGGCCAAAGCCAACCACCCTGATCTGCATCCGGGCGACAAGGAATGCGAGGAGCGCTTCAAGGAAGTCAACGAGGCCTACGAGGTGCTGTCCGATCCCGACAAGCGCGCGAAGTATGACCAGTTCGGCCATGCGGCGTTCGACCCGTCCGCCGGCGGCCCCGGCGGGGCCGGTTTCGGCGGCTTCGGCGGCTTTGGCGACATTTTCGGCGGCGGCTTCGGGGACATCTTCGGCGATATCTTCGGCGGCGGCTTCGGCGGCGGCGGACAAGCCCAGCGCAGCGGCCCGCGCCGCGGTGAAAACCTGCGCGTGCGCCTGAACATCACCTTTGAAGAGGCGGCGTTCGGCTGCGAGAAGGAGATCAACGTCGGCCGTGTCGAGCAGTGCCCGGACTGCAAGGGCACCGGCTGCGCCCCCGGCACCACGCCGGAGGTCTGCCCGGACTGCAAGGGCACCGGCAGCGTGCGCACCACGCAGCGCACCCCGTTCGGCATGGTGCAGACCAGCGGCGCGTGCAAGAAGTGCGGCGGCCGCGGCAAGATCATCCACCAGCCGTGTCCGCGCTGCGGCGGCCGCGGCGCCGTGCGCAAGAATCAGACCATCAAGGTCAAGATCCCGGCCGGCATTGACGACGGCCAGACGCTGAATCTGCGCGGTAAGGGCAACGCCGGGCTTGACGGCGGACCGGCGGGCGACCTGCTCATCACGGTCTTTGTCAAGCCGCACCCGCTCTTCGAGCGCGACGGCAACTCCGTGCTCATGGAGATGCCGGTGTCGTTTGCCCAGGCGGCGCTCGGCGCCGAGATCGAGGTGCCGACCATCGACGGCCGCGTCAAGCTCACCATCCCCGAGGGGACGCAGCCGGGCAGCGTGTTCCGTCTGCGCGGCAAGGGCATCCCGTACCTGCAGAGCAAGGGCAACGGCCGCGGCGACCAGTTCGTCACGATCACGATCACGGTTCCGAAGAACATGACATCCGAGCAGAAGGAGCGCCTGCACGCCTATGCCGACGCGATGAACGAATCGGTCAGCGAGGGCCGCAGCGGCATCTTCGGCAACAAGAAAAAGCGCTGAGCAAAAAAACATACAAAGCCAGTCACGGCATCCGCCGCGGCTGGCTTTTTTGCGCTCCGGCCCCGTTGCGAAAGCGGCGGGGCTTTGCTATAATGGGAGCAAATCACGTACAAAGGAGCACCGCTTATGCAATGGATCGAAGTGTCCGTCCCCACCCGCAGCGACGAGATCGACGACGTCTGCGCGCAGCTGGCCGAGCTGGGCGCGGGCGGCATGGTCGTGGAGGATGAGACGGATTTTCAGCAGTTTTTGGAGCAGAACCATCAGTACTGGGACTACGTGGACGACGCACTCGAGGCGCAGTTTCGCGGCGTGTCGCGCATCAAGTTCTACCTTGCCGACGATGACGGCGGCCGCGCGCAGCTGGCAGCCATCCGCGCCGGCATCGGCCGCGAGCTGACGACCGCGACCGTGCGCGACAGCGACTGGGAGAACAACTGGCGGCAGTATTATCAGCCGATCGAAGTCGGCGAACGGCTCGTCGTCGTGCCCGAGTGGCTCGACGCGCCGGCGGACGGCCGCCTGCCGCTGCGGCTCGACCCGGGCCTCATCTTCGGCACCGGCAGCCACGCCACGACGCGCATGTGTCTCGCCGCGCTCGAGCACTGCGCCGGCGCGGGCAGGACGGTGCTCGACCTCGGCTGCGGCAGCGGCATCCTCGGCATCGGCGCGCTGCTGCTCGGCTGCGCGCACGTCACCGGCTGCGACATTGACCCCAAGGCCCCCGAGGTCGCGGCGGCCAACGCCGCGCTCAATGGGTTTTACGAGGACAAGTTCACCGTCTGCGCGGGCGACATTCTCGCCGACGCGGGCCTGCGCCGCCGGCTCGGCACGGGGTATGATATCGTGCTGGCGAACATCGTGGCCGACGTCATCATCCCGCTGGCTGCGCTGGCCCCGGCGTTTCTCGCCCCGGGCGGCACGTTCGTGTGCTCGGGCATCATCGACGGACGCGAGGACGAGGTGGCCGCCGCGCTCGCGCGTGCGGGCTTCACCGTCACGGCGCACGACACGCTCGAGGAGTGGCACTGCTTCACGGCCACGCTGGCATAACGCCGCACCGGAGCCCGCCTCCGGCGGACATCGCAAAACACGCCCCGCGCCGAATGGCGCGGGGCGTGCCTGTTTCACATGCTTTTGGCTTGTCCGCCCCGGATGGGGGCGATGGGAAACTTACTCCGCCTCGTCGGAGATGAGGCCGTAGCCGCCGTTTGTGCGCCGGTAGACGACCGACACGGCGCCGTCGGCCGCAACATCGCGAAAGACGAAGAACGTGTGCTCGAGCAGGTCCATCTGCAGGATCGCTTCCTCGACGCTCATGGGCTTGATGGGGAAGCGCTTGCGGCGCACGACCTCGAACGCGCCGGCCTCGACCGTGTCGTCGGCAGGGACGTACTCCGGCTGCACCTCGCGCTCGAAGGCGCCATCGCGCAGCTTTTTGGCCAGGCGGGTCTTGTTCTTGCGGATCTGGCGCTCGATCGTCGCCACGGCGGAGTCGACGGAGGCATACATGTCGCTCGTCGTCTCATGCGCGCGGAAGAACGTGCCGTTGTTCTTGATCGTGAGCTCGGCCGTGAAGCGGCCGCGCTCCGTGCTGAAGGTGACGTTTGCCTCGCTTTCGGTGCGGAAGAGCCGGTCGATCTTGCTGACCTTTTTCTCCGCGTACGCACGCAGGGAATCGGACGGGGCCATTTTCTTTTCGATGAACGTGAACTTCATAAAACGCCACTCCTTTCAGGTTTTCCACTCCGGGTCGCCCCGGATCTGTTGACTACAGTGTAACCGGTTTCGCGGCAAAAAGAAAGGGACATTTTGTGAATATTTTCTCAATTACCGCATCGCCGGTAAATTTTTTGTGCGGGGCAAGGGGAACTCAGCCCTTTTTGGCCTCCGCCTTGGCGAGGAACTTGTCCGCCATGATGAGAAAGCGCTCGTGTGTGCCCTGGCCGATGGGGCCGGCGTCGTCTTCCGCCGTGACGCGGAACACGAGGCGGCGGCGGTCGACCTCGACGAGCTCGGCCCTGGCCGTGACGTGCATGCCGACGGGCGTCGCCGCGTCGTGCGACACGTCGAGCTTCGTGCCGACGCTGCTCTGGCCTTCCTCCAGACCGTCGGCAATGGCGTTGCAGGCGGCGTTTTCCATCAGGGCGATCATATACGGCGTGGCGAACACCGGCAGCGCGCCGGAGCCGACCGCAGCCGCGGTATTTTCAGGCGTCACGACGGCGGAAGCGGTGCCGACGGCGCCAACGGAAATGGACATGGTAATCGTCTCCTTTACTTTTGTGAGTACCCCCGGCTGACAACTGGGGGTAAGATGAGTTTAACATGGATTCCATCAGAACGCAACCCAAATTCCGCGCCCGCGCCCGCCCCGTGTTAACGTTGTGTCATTCCTTGCAGGACGGGGGCCGCAGTGCTATAATATTTTATTGCCCGATCGGGTCGTTTCCGGCCGGACACGTCCCGCCGAAGCCATCGGCGGAGATCATTTGGCTTCCGCCATCGCCATTGGCGGAGCAGGGAGGAAAAACAATGAAAAACACCGAAAAAACCATGGACAAGATCGTCGCCCTGTGCAAGAACCGCGGCTTTGTGTACCCCGGTTCCGAGATCTACGGCGGCCTCGCCAACTCCTGGGACTACGGCCCGCTCGGCGTGGAGCTGAAAAACAACGTCAAGCGCGCGTGGTGGCAGAAGTTCGTGCAGGAAAACCCCTACAACGTCGGGCTCGACTCCGCTATCCTCATGAACCCGCAGGTCTGGGTGGCTTCCGGCCACGTGACGACGTTCAATGACCCGCTCATCGACTGCAAGTCCTGCAAGATGCGCCACCGCGCCGACAAGCTCATCGAGGGCTGGCTGGCCGAGAACCCCATGCCCGACGTGAACGTCGAGGCCATGACCAACGACGAGATGGTCGCCTTCATCCGCGCGCAGCAGATCCCCTGCCCGGGCTGCGGCAAGAGCGACTTTACCGATATCCGCAAGTTCAACCTCATGTTCAAGACCCATCAGGGCGTGACCGAGGACACGGCCGCCGAGGTGTATCTGCGCCCCGAGACCGCGCAGGGCATTTTCGTCAACTTCAAGAACATCCAGCGCACGACGCGCCGCAAGATCCCGTTCGGCGTCTGCCAGATCGGCAAGAGCTTCCGCAACGAGATCACGCCGGGCAACTTCATCTTCCGCATCCGCGAGTTCGAGCAGATGGAGCTGGAGTTCTTCTGCGAGCCGGACACCGATCTCGAGTGGTTCGACTACTGGCGCAGCTTCTGCCACGAGTGGCTCAAGGGCCTGAACATGCAGGATGAGAACCTCCGCCTGCGCGACCATGAGAAGGAGGAGCTGAGCTTCTACTCCAAGGCCACGACCGACTTTGAGTATCTGTTCCCGTTCGGCTGGGGTGAGCTCTGGGGCGTCGCCGACCGCACGAACTACGACCTGACCCAGCACCAGAAGTTCTCCGGCCAGGACATGGACTATTTTGACCAGGAGAAAAACGAGCACTACATCCCCTACGTCATCGAGCCGTCGCTCGGCGCCGACCGCGTGACGCTCGCCTTCCTGTGCGAGGCGTATGACGAGGAGGTCGTGGACGAGGCCAAGAACGACACCCGCGTCGTCATGCACTTCCACCCGGCGCTCGCGCCGTTCAAGTGCGCGGTGCTGCCGCTGTCGAAAAAGCTCTCCGAGCCCGCGACCGAGCTCTACCACAAGCTGCAGAAGCGCTTCATGTGCGACTATGACGAGGCCGGCTCCATCGGCAAGCGCTACCGCCGCCAGGACGAGATCGGCACGCCGTACTGCGTGACGTTCGACTTTGACTCCGCCGCCGACGGCTGCGTGACCGTGCGCGACCGCGACTCCATGCAGCAGGAGCGCATCCCCATGGATCAGCTGGAGGACTACATCGCCGCGCGCATCCGGTTTTAAGTCATGCCGAAGATCGTCCCGCCGCCGGACCCGACCGCGAAGGAGGAGCCCGGCGCGCAGATCGCCCGCTGGCTCGGGCCCGTGGGCGGCGGCTTCGTGCTGCTGCTGTCGGTGCTGATGGTGGTGTTCTGCCTCACGCGGGGCGCAAACCCCGTGCCGGGCTACACGCCGCCGCACGACAGCGACTATTACGCCCAGCACCTCGACGAGCTTGCGCAGGAGCTCAACGCCAACGTCCTGCCCGTGCTCGACGAGACCGCGCACGCCGAGGTACGTGACGGTACCGTTACCGTGACGGCATCGGCCAAGGAATACGTGCCCGTGCGCGGCGCGGTGCTGAAGTTTTACGACGCGGCGCTCTTTACATTCGAGAAAGCAAATTAGTATAGAGAAAAGGAAGAATCAACATGAAACACGGATTTATCAAGGTTGCAGCGGCTGCTCCCGAGATCCGGGTAGCAGACCCGATGTTCAATGCGGATGCCGTCATCCGCGCCATGGACGAGCACGCGCGCCTCGGCGTGAAGGTGCTCGTGTTCCCGGAACTGACGCTCACGGGCGCCACCTGCGGCGATCTGTTCTATCAGAACACCCTGCTCGCGGGCGCGGCGGCCGCGCTCGAAAAGGTCGTCAAGGCCTCCGAGGGCAAGGACATGCTCGTGTTCGTCGGCCTGCCGGTCGCGCAGGGCGCAAAGGTGTATGACGCGGCGGCCGCCGTGTGCAACGGCGAGCTGCTCGGCGTCGTGCCGGCCAGCTGCCCGGGCGACAAGCACTTCGCCCTGCCCGGCGCGCTGCTCGATGATATTCAGATCGGCTCGCTCGGCCCGGTCGACTTCCACCCGCAGCAGCTGTTCCAGCACAGCGAAGTCAGCGAGCTGAACGTCGCCGCGCTCGTCGGCGCGGACGTGTCCGCCCCGGTGTCCCCGGCCGTGCGCCATGCGCTCGCCGGTGCGACCGTGCTCGTCGAGATGGCGGGCTTCCCGATGGCGACGGACTCCGCCTGCCGCGTGACCACCGCCGTGCGCGCCGAGAGCGCGCGGCTGCACGCCGGCGTCGTGCTGGCGGCTCCCGGCTTCGGCGAGTCGAGCACCGACGCGACGTATTCCGGCCTGTGCCTCGTCGCTGAGGACGGCAAGGTGCTCGAGAGCGCCGAGGACGGCTGCTCCGACGTCGTGACCGAGCTTGACGTGCAGCTGCTCATCGCCGCGCGCCGCAAGGACGCGACCTTCACCGGCGACGCTGCGTCCTACGTCGTCACCGAGTGGGGCGAGGGCGTGGAGGAGACCGTGCTCACCCGCCCGTTCGGCAAGTACCCCTACCGCCCGGACGACCCGGCCGATTATCACGCCGCGGCCAAGCGCCTGCTGCACATGCAGGCCGCGAGCCTCGTGCGCCGCATGCAGTATGCCAATCTCAAGCACCCGGTCGTCGGCATCTCCGGCGGCGTGGACTCCACGCTCGCCGTCATCATCTGCGCCGAGGCCGTGAAGATGATGGGCCTGCCGGCCGATTACGTCACCGCCGTGACCATGCCGTGCTTCGGCACGACCGACCGCACGAAGTCCAACGCCATCATCGTGTCCGAGCAGCTCGGCGCGACCGTGCGCGTCATCGACATCGGCGAGAGCGTCATGCAGCACTTCAAGGACATCGGCCACGACCCCGAAAACCGCAACGTCGTGTATGAGAATTCGCAGGCGCGCGAGCGCACCCAGATCCTCATGGACGTGGCCAACGGCTTTGCCGACGGCGGCATCCATGTCGGCACCGAGGACATGAGCGAGTTTGCCGACGGCTGGTGCACCTACAACGGCGACCACATCTCCATGTACGACGTCAACGCCGGCTCCACCAAGACCATGGTGCAGATGGTCGTGCGCTACGTCGCCGAGACGACGGAGGACAAGGTGCTCGCCAAGGCCCTGCTCGACGTGCTCGACACGCCGGTCAGCCCCGAGCTGCTGCCCCCAACGCGCAACGGCGAGATCGCCCAGAAGAGCGAGGACTCCGTCGGCCCGTATAACCTGCAGGACTTCTTCCTGTACTATCTGGTCGATCACGGCTTCGCGCCCGAGAAGGTGCTCCGCCTGGCCGACATCGCCTACGGCGACGAGTTTGACCACGCGACGCTCAAGAAGTGGCTGCGCAGCTATTGCCGCCGCCTCTTCAGCCAGCAGTTCAAGCGCTCCTGCCTGCAGGACGGCCCGACGCTCAACGGCTTCAGCTTCTCGCCGCGCACCGGCTTCAGCATGCCGTCCGACGGGTCGGATGCCCTGTATCTGGCGACCGTGGATGCGCTGAAGTAATTGCATCATCAAAAATTGTCATGGGCGGACGTGCAAAGTTTGCGCGTCCGCTCTTGATTTTTTGCGTCGGATTGGGTAAGATACTCCTGCGCTATATCCCGCCCGGAGCGGGAACAGCAGCTTTAGGAGGTATCAAAAATGAACAACAGCAATGGTAAGACCCGGCGTCTGGCTGGGCTTGCACTCTTCACCGCCATCGTCGTCGTGCTGCAGCTGCTCGGCAGCTTCATCAAGGTCGGCCCGTTCGCCGTGTCGCTCGTGCTGATCCCGATCGTGGTCGGCGCAGCCGTTTACGGCGTCAGCGCCGGCGCGTGGCTCGGCTTCGTGTTTGGCGTCGTCGTCACGATCGCCGTCGTCACCGGCGCCGATCAGGGCGGTTACATCATGTTTTCCGCGCGCCCGGTCATGACCGTGCTCGTCTGCCTCATCAAGGGCACGGCGGCCGGCCTCGTTGCCGGTGCGCTCTATCGCGCCATCGGCAAAAAGCACGCGCTCGCGGGCGTTATCGTCGCGGCCGCGGCCGCCCCGGTCGTCAACACCGGGCTGTTCGTGCTCGCCATGGTGCTGTTTTATCAGCCGCAGCTGCAGGCATGGGCCGGCGGCACGGCTGTCGCGGCCTATATCGTCACGACCCTCGTGGGCGTGAATTTCCTGCTCGAGCTGGGCGTGAACCTCGTCCTGAGCCCGACCATCACCCGGCTGATCGCGGCCGGCAAGAAAGGCCCGGTGGACTGATATGCTGCTTGCTCTGGACGTTGGCAATACGAATATTGTGATCGGTTTTCTCGACGAGTCCGGCATCCGCAACATTGCCCGTCTGGAGACGGACCGCGACAAGACCGCGCACGAGTACGCCATCTCGCTGCGGCAGGTGATCGAGTTTTCCGGCATCGCGCCGGAGGACATCGACGGCGCCATTTTGTCGTCCGTTGTGCCGCCGATCAACGGCGCGCTCATCGCCGCCGTGCGCATGATCACGGGCATCCGCCCGCTCGTCGTCGGCCCCGGCATGAAAACAGGGCTGAACATCGCGCTCGACAATCCCGCCACCATGGGCAGCGACCTCGTCGTCGGCGCGGCCGCCGCGCTGGCCATCCATAAACCGCCGCTCATCATCATCGACATGGGCACGGCCACCACCATGACCGTGATCGACCGCGAGGCGCGCGTGCTCGGCGGAGCCATCATCCCCGGCGTGGGCATCTCGCTCGAGGCGCTCGCGAGCGGCACGTCGCAGCTGCCGCACATCTCGCTCGACGCGCCGAAAAAGTGCATCAGCACCGACACGGTCGAGGCCATGCGCTCCGGCAGCGTCTACGGCACGGCCGCCATGCTCGACGGCATGATCGAGCGCATGGAGGCCGAGCTCGGCGAGCCCGCCGCCGTCATCGCGACCGGCGGCCTCGGCGGCTGCATCATCCCGTACTGCCGCCGCGAGATCACGTATGATAAGAACCTGCTGCTCAACGGTCTGTGGGCCCTGTATCAGAAGAATAAGCGTAAGCGTTAAGTGCGCGCACCGACGCCGCGGCGTCACGGAGACAGTTCCGTGACGCCGCTGTTTTTTCATCCGCACCCACAAGCCTTCTCCTTGAAGGGAAGGCTTGACCCCCCCTCGCTGTCG
>ERZ1023683.302-NODE-302-length-10858-cov-6.539202_pt1 | contig 10858 bp, 10 predicted proteins | sample MGYA00380345_ERZ1023683 | MGnify/ENA primary metagenome ERZ1023683 (study PRJEB33179, sample SAMN07449040) | human gut metagenome | biome: Human-gut; feature: Human associated habitat; material: Faeces | host: Homo sapiens | place: India:Kasaragod | collected...
CATCATCCTTGGCGGGCACGCCAAGCCTATCCCGTTTGACACGGTTGGCGACGAGGTCTGCCTGCACGCAAAGGCGGCGGTCGTCGTCGGCGAGACGGCGCAGCGCATTGCTTCCGCCATCCGCGCATCGAAATTCTATGACCCGGAAAAGCTGCCGCTCGTCGAGGCGCCGGACTTCCGCGCGGCGGTCGAGACGGCCTATGGCCTTGCGCAGCCGGGTGATATCGTGACGCTCTCGCCGGCCTGCTCGTCGTTTGATTTCTTCAAAAACTTTGAAGAGCGCGGCAATACCTTCCGCGTCATTGTAGAATCTCTGAAATAATGGTATGGATCGTCCCGTCGCTGCATAGCATGGCAGGGGGGATCTGCTATGATTTGTGCGTCTCGCCGCTGGAGACCGGCCGCCCGCCGGCGCCCGCCGCGGCCGAAGCGGAAGCTGGCGGCGCTGCTGCTGGTGCTCGTCCTGCTGGGCAGTATGGCGTATTTCACCGTGTCGGTGCTGCACCTGATCACGCAGCTGGCCGTCAACTCCGCCTGTGACCTCATGCAGCTGAAGATCAACGCTGCCGTCACGGCGGCGCAGGCACAGGTGCAGGGCGACTATTATACCTACCGCACGGATGCCGACGGGACCATCACGGCCGTGAGCATCGATACCGAGCACGTGGGGCAGGTGTCCTCGCTCGTGCTCGAGCACATGATGGACGGCGATGACGGACAGGTCGAGCTGGACATTCCGCTCGAGACGCTCTTCGGCGTGAATTTTCTGCCCGGGCTGAAGCTGCCGCTGCCGGTGCGCATCCTCGTGCTGACGACGTCGGATGTAAGCTACCACAATGAGCTTGTGTCGGCCGCGATCAACCAGAGCAAATATCAACTATATCTGAATGTGAAGATGGACCTCGACATTCTGGTGCCCTGGGAGCACCAGACCGAGACCGTGGGCACGAACGTCCTGCTGGCCGAGACGGTCATCGTCGGCAAGGTGCCCCAGACGTATGTGGAAGTGGAGTAAACAACATGGATGTACGCGAAGAGATTCTGACGCTGCGCCGTCAGCTGGAACACGCAAATTTTCTCTATTACGTGAAGGACGCACCCGAGATCAGCGACTTTGAATATGACACGCTCATGCGCAGGCTCGAAGAGCTTGAGGCTGCGCACCCGGAGTATGCCTCGCCCGATTCGCCGACGCAGCATGTCGGCGGCTACGCGCTCAATACCTTTGCGCAGGTGCGCCATCAGGTGCCGCTCGAGAGCCTGCAGGATGTGTTTTCGTTCGACGAGCTGCGCGCGTTCGGCGCGCGCATGGACGGTGCGCTCACGCAGGCGCATGACTATTGCGTCGAGCCGAAGATCGACGGCCTGTCCATGTCGCTCGAGTATGAAAACGGCGTGTTCGTCCGCGGCGCCACGCGCGGCGACGGCATCACCGGCGAGGACGTGACGGAGAATCTCCGCACGCTGCGCAATCTGCCGCTCAAGCTCGACAACGCGCCCGCAAAGCTCATCGTGCGCGGCGAGGTCTATATGTCGCACGAAGTATTTGCGGCGCTCAATGCCGAGCGCGAGCTGCTCGAGCAGCCGCTGCTGGCCAATCCGCGCAACGCGGCGGCGGGCTCCGTGCGCCAGCAGGACCCGAAGGTCGCGGCGGCGCGCAAGCTGGATATCATCATCTTCAACCTCCAGTTTGACAGTGACCGCACGTTCGCCACCCACACGGAAACGCTGGATTATCTGGCATCGCTGGGTTTCCCGGTCGTGCCGTATCAGCGCTGTGAAACGCTCGATGCCTGCTGCGCGCGCATCGACTGGATCGGCGACAACCGCGAGACGTTCCCATTCGACATCGACGGCGCGGTCATCAAGATCAACGACCTTGCGCAGCGACAGTATCTCGGCAGCACGGCAAAGTTCCCGCGCTGGGCGGTGGCATATAAGTACCCGCCGGAGAAGAAGGAGAGCCGCGTGCGCGACATCGTCGTGCAGGTTGGGCGCACGGGCGTGCTCACGCCGAAGGCGGTCATTGAGCCGGTGCGTCTGGCCGGTACGACCGTCACGAATGCCACGCTGCACAATCAGGACTTCATCGACAACCTTGACCTGCGCATCGGCGACACGGTGCTCGTGCAGAAGGCGGGGGAGATCATCCCCGAGATCCTCTCCGTCGTGCGCGACAAGCGGCCGGAGGGTACGGTGCCGTTTCATATGCCGGATACCTGCCCGGAGTGCGGCGCGCCCGTCGTGCGCGACCCGGACGGGGCGGCCCTGCGCTGCACGGGCGCGGAGTGCCCGGCGCAGCGGCTGCGCAACATTGCGCACTTTGCCTCCCGCGAGGCAATGGACATCGACGGCCTCGGCATCTCGCTGTGCCAGTCGCTGATCGAGGCGGGGCTCGTGCACTCCCCGGCGGAGCTGTATGCGCTCGAGCCGCAGTCGGTCGCGGCGCTGGACCATATGGGGAAAAAATCGGCCGAGAACCTCATGGTCGCCATCGAAAAGAGCAAGGGCGCCGGCATGGCGCGCCTGCTGTGCGCGTTCGGTATCCGGCAGGTGGGGCAGAAGGCAGCCAAGGTGCTGGCCATGCACTTCGGCACGCTGGACAAGCTCATGGCGGCGACGGAGGAGGAGCTCATGGCCATCCCGGACGTCGGCCCGACGACGGCGGCGTACCTGCGCGCGTGGTTCGATAATCCGCAGTCGCAGCACCAGATCCGGCTGCTGCGCGACGCGGGCGTCAGCTTCGATTCCAAGGAGCAGGTGGTGGACCGCCGCTTTGCCGGTAAGACGTTCGTGCTCACCGGCGCGCTCGAGCATTTCAGCCGCGACGAGGCCAGCGCCATCATCGAGCGCTTCGGCGGCAAGACGAGTTCCTCCGTGTCAAAAAAGACGTCCTATCTGCTCGCCGGGGAAAACACCGGCTCGAAGTATCAAAAGGCGCTCGCGCTCGGCACACCCATTATTACGGAAGCTGAATTTCTGGCTATGATCCAGGAGTAACGAAAGAAACGGAGTGGAAATCATGCGAGATTATGCAAAAGAATTTGAAAACCGCGTCGCCTTTATCCGCGACCTGCTCAAAAGCAGCGGCGCCAAGGGCGTCATCTACGGCAACAGCGGCGGCAAGGACAGCGCGCTCGTCGGCATCCTCTGCAAGGCCGCGTGCGACAACACGGTCGGCATCATGATGCCGTGCGCCTCCAAGCGCAACTTCGGCGAGGACATGACCGATGGTCTGGCCGTGGCTGAGCAGTTCAATATCGAAACGCGCACGGTCGAGCTCACGGCGGAAAAGGAGCTCGTCATGCAGACGGTCTCCGCCGTCACGACGCTCAACCAGATGGCGACGTCGAACATCGCCCCGCGTCTGCGCATGCTCACGCTCTATACCATTGGCGCGGCCGAGGGCCGTCTCGTCGCCGGCACCGGCAACCGCAGCGAGGCATATATGGGCTATTTCACGAAGTGGGGCGACGGTGCGTATGACTTCAACCCCATCGCCGACCTGACCGTGACGGAAATTTACGAGTTTCTGACCTGGCTGCACGCGCCGGAGAACATCATCCGCAAGGCGCCGTCCGCCGGCCTCTTCGAGGGCCAGACGGACGAGCAGGAGATGGGCGTGACCTACGCCGCCATTGATAAGTACATCCTCACCGGCGAGGCCAACGAGCACGACAAGGCCGTTATCGACCGCTATCATAGCCGCAGCGAGCACAAGCGCCGCCCGGCCGCGACCTATCACGCCGAATGACGCAGTATTTCGATACCCACGCGCACTACGACAGCGGAAAGTTCAACGCCGACCGCAGCGATGTGCTGCGCGCCGTGCATGAGAGCGGTGTCACGCTTATCGTGGACCCCGGTGACTGCGCTGTGACGTCCGCGCGCGCCGTTGCCATCGCGCAGGCATATGATTTTGTCTATGCCGCTGTTGGCTGGCACCCGGAGGAGGCCGCCGGCTGGACGGACGACAGTCTGGGGCAGATCCGCGCGCTGGCGGCGCAGCCGAAAGTCTGCGCCATCGGCGAGATCGGTCTGGACTATTACTGGGACACCTCCACGAAGGCGACGCAGGAGATCATGCTGCGCGCGCAGCTGGAGCTTGCGCTGGAGCTGGATCTCCCGGTCATCATCCACGACCGGGAGGCGCACGGCGACAGCCTGCGCATCGTGTGCGACTATCCGGGCCTGCGCGGCGTGTTCCACTGCTTTTCCGGCAGCGTGGAGATGGCGCGCGAGCTGCTGCGCCGCGGCTGGTATCTCGGCTTTGACGGGCCGATCACGTATAAGAATGCCGTCAAGGCGCTGGATGTGATCGCCGCATGCCCGGCCGACCGGATGCTGCTCGAAACGGATTCGCCCTATCTGGCCCCGGTGCCGAACCGCGGCAAGCGCAACGATTCGCGCAACCTGCCGTATATTGCCGCGCGCATCGCGGAGATCAAGGGCATGACGACAGACCAAGTCGCGGAGGTGACACTGAAAAATGGAAAACAACTCTTTGGCATTTGAGCGCTGGCTGCTGCGCGGCGCGCCGAACGCGCGCGACCTCGGCGGCCTGCCCACCACGGACGGCCGCACGGTCCGTCCGGGCCTGCTGCTGCGCAGCGGTGAGCTCGCCGGTATTACGGAGCCGGATACGCAGACGCTCAGCCAATATCCGCTGCGCACGGTCGTGGACTTTCGCACCGACCTCGAGCGGGAGCAGAAGCCGGACCGTGTCCTGCCGGACGTGCAGTATGTCCATTGTCCGATCGTGCAGCAGGCGGCGGCCGGCCTGACGCGGGAGGAGCACGCCGACCCCTATGCGGCCGTTGTCGCGCATGCAAAAGCGATGGCCGGCCGGGAGCGGGCGTTCATGTGTGAGCTGTACCGCAGTCTCGTCACGCAGGAATTTGCCATCGCGCATTACCGGCAGTTTTTTGCGCTCCTGCTCGCGCAGACGGACGGCGCGCTGCTCTATCACTGCACGGCGGGGAAGGACCGCGTCGGCGTCGGCACAATGCTGCTGCTTACGGCGTTGGGCGTGGACTGGCCGGTCATCGTGGAAAACTATCTGGTCACCAACGAGCGTATGTCCGCCTCGACCGACTGCCTGCTGACGGCGGTCGCGGACTATGACCTGAGTGAGGCGGAGCGGGAGGTCATCCGCACGTTTGACCGCGCGGACGCGGCGTTCCTGCCGGCGGCGCGCGATGCGATCGCGGTGCGGTACGGCAGCGTGGATGCGTTCCTGACGCAGGCGCTCGGCGTCGGCGCTCCGCAACGGGTGACGTGGCGCGCGGTATTACTTACTACCTTTAAAATTGATGGGGTCCCTCCGGGTTTCGGGCGGCACGCCATTTGATATTGGAATTGCTTACAGCGCCCGATCCGGCATTTGATCGGACAGGTAGACCAGGATGGGATCATCCTGCGCGTGGGCATATGGCACCTTCGGTGCGCGGAAGAGGCTCGTTTCCGGCAGCGCCGTACTGAGCACGACGTGGAACGTGGTCCCGCCCCACTCGTTGCTCTCGAGCAGGATGGTGCCGTTGTGCTTTTCTGCAATGCCGAGCGCGACCGTCAGGCCAAAGTTGTTGCTGCTCAGATCGGAGAAGTCCACACCGGTCACGCGCAGCGGGATGAAGATCGTCCCGAGCTTTGCCGGCGGGATGCGCACGCCGTCGTCGCGGATGGTGATATCGGCGTGGTCCCCCTCCTGCGCGACGGTAAAGCGGATGCGGTCGCCGTGCTTGCAGCGCTCCGTGCAGTTGGCAATGATGTTGAGCAGCATCCGCTGGATGAGCGCCGTGTCGAGCGCGCAGTTAATCGGCTCGTCCGGGATGCTGACCTCGAGCACGATGCCGTTGGCGTCGGTGATCGGCTGGATGTTGTCAAGCAGCGTCCGGCACTCTTTGCCCAGGTCGCACAGCTGCGGCATGAATGCAAGCGTGCCGTCATACAGACCGGAGGCCGTGGAGGCGTTGAGCGTAAAGCGCAGCAGCCGGTAGTAAAACTGTGTCAGTTCGGCGGCGTTGCGCCGGAAGCGCACGTCGCTGAGTTGCATGGCGTAGTCCGAGAAATACGTCGTGAGCACACGGAAGGCGTTGAGCGACGCCAGAAACGGTGCAAACTGTGCCCCGGCCCGCAGGGCATTTTCATCCTGCGGTACGAGCGAAAACAGCCGAAACGCACCAAACGACGTCACGGAGATGATGACGTGGCGTTTTTCGATCGTTGCCGACGTGACGAATTCCGTGGCCGAGGCTTCTGTGATGTGCGCCGGCAGCAGCTCGGAGAGCTTGTGATTCGTGCGGTCGCCGCGAAAAAGCTCCTGTGCTGCCGGGTTCATAAACGCGACGAATTGCTCCTGCGCGCCGAGCACGGCGGTGTTGCTCATCGAGAACAGCGTGTTGAGCGAGTCGATGATCAAAGTATTGCTCATTTTCCAATTCCCCCTAAGATGTATTAAAAAACAGTATAGCAGAACTCGTCAATAGATACAAGTTTTAACACAAACAAAAGTGAAATTTTGTAACAAATGATCGACACAGCTGGCCACACCGGTAAGAATGTGGTTGCGCTTTCGGCGGAATTGTTATAGAATGTAGGCGTAAGAAACTGCGCTGCGTGCTGTGCGCAGCAGATATAACAGGAGGAATAGAGCATGATTAAAATTGGCATCAATGGCTTTGGCCGCATCGGCCGTCTGGTGTTCCGCGCCGCGATCTGCGCCGACGATATCGAGGTCGTCGCCGTCAACGCGCCGGATAAAACGCCGGAGCAGCTGGCGTATACTGTGAAGTATGACTCCGTGCACGGCCGCTTTCACGGCACCGTCGATTACGAGGACGGTGAGAACCCGGCCCTGATCGTCAACGGCAAGCGTGTTTCGCTGCTCAACAACCGTGACGCGAAGCTCCTGCCCTGGGGCGAGCTGGGTGTCGAGTATGTGCTCGAGTGCACTGGTGCGTTCCTGACCAAGGAAAAGGCGCAGGATCATCTGGATGCCGGCGCGCAGGTCGTTGTGCTCTCCGGCCCGTCCAAGGACGATACGCCGATGTTTGTCTGCGGTGTCAACCTTGACGCATATACCCCGGACATCAAGATCGTGTCCAACGCTTCCTGCACCACGAACTGCCTGGCGCCTCTGGCCAAGATCATCAACGATAACTTCGGCATCGTCGAGGGCCTCATGACCACCGTCCATGCCGACACGGCTACCCAGCAGGTCGTCGACGGCTTCTCCAAGAAGAACTGGCGCCTGTCCCGCGGCGTGCACGGCAACATTATTCCGACCAGCACCGGCGCCGCCAAGGCGGTCGGCAAGGTTATTCCGGCCCTGCAGGGCAAGCTGACCGGCACCTCCATGCGCATCCCGAGTGCGGACGTGTCCATCGTCGACCTGACCTGCCGCCTCGAGAAGGCTGCGACGTATGATGAGATCTGCGCTGCCGTCAAGGCCGCTGCGGAAGGCCCGATGGCCGGCGTTGTCGAGTATGTCGACGACGAGGTCGTCTCCTCCGACTTCATCACCGACCCGCACACCAGCATCTTCGATGCCAAGGCCGGCCTCGCGCTCAACGATCACTTCGTCAAGCTCATGGCATGGTACGACAACGAGTGGGGCTTCTCCAACAAGATGCTCGACCTGACGCGCCACATCGACTCCGTGCGCAAGGCCTGAATCGAAAAAAAGAACCGCAAAACAAGGGAATGCACTGCATTCCCTTGATTTTTTCTGTCCGGTAGTGTAAAGTATACCGGCACGTGAAGTTTCAGCGGGGAGGGAGTGCGCTTTGCAGGAAAGCAGCAAGCAGAACTATCTCCACGGCGCGGCCATGATGACGGCCGGCGTTGTGGTCATCAAGATCCTCGGCGCGATCTATAAGATCCCGCTCGGCAATATTCTTGGCGACGAGGGATACGGCTATTTCTCCGTTGCCTACAATATCTATTACGTCTTTCTCAACATGGCCACGGCGGGCATGCCGGTCGCGCTCTCGCGCATGATCAGCGAGGCGGACACACTCGGCCGTCCCGTGCAGGCGCGCAAGATCTTCCGCGTGGCCTGGCTGACGTTTGCCATTTTCGGCCTGCTGCTCGGACTGGTCATGTTCCTGTTCCCGACGGAGCTGGCCGGGATGCTCAACAATGTCCGCGCGGCGCAGAGCATCTGGGCGCTGTCACCGGCGCTTGTGCTCGTGTACCTGACAAGCACGTACCGCGGCTATGCCCAGGGCATGAGCAATATGAAGCCGACGACCGTCTCGCAGATCCTCGAGGTCGCGGGCAAGGTCGTGGTCGGTCTCGTGCTTGCGTGGAGCTTTACGCGCGCGGGCAAGAGCCTGCCGGTCGCCTCGGCGGGTGCCATCTTCGGCGTTACGGCGGGCGGCGGCTTTGCACTGATCTATGTGGCGATCTATTATCACCGCCACTATCCGGAAAAACCGGTCGCAGATCCGGATGTGCCGGAGTCCGCAGGGCATATTCTCGCCACGCTGCTGCGCATCAGCATCCCGATCGCGCTCGGCTCCAGCGTGCTGAGCATCATCAATCTCGTGGACACAAAGCTCATCATGTACCGCTTGCAGACGGCGCTCGGCTATTCCGAGTCGTATGCCAACGTCCTCTACGGCGTTTACGGCAAGGTGCAGACGCTGTATAATCTTCCGGCCGCTTTCGTGACGCCGATGACGATCAGCATCGTCCCGGCCATCGCGGCGGCAGTCGTGCAGGGAAAGTATACGCAGTCGAAAACCATTGCGGAGTCCGCGCTGCGCATCTCCGCGGCAGTTGCCATGCCGATGGGCATCGGCCTTGCCGTGCTGTCTTACCCGATCGTCAACGTGCTCTATCCGCGCAGCAACGCGGTCGGTCCCACGTTGCTGATGCTGCTGGGCGTTGCGTCGGTGTTTGTGTGCATTTCGTTGATTACCACAGCGGTCCTGCAGGCGACCGGGCATGAGATCTATCCGGTCTATTCCATGCTGGCCGGTGGCCTTGCGAAGATCGCGGTCAACTGGTTTCTGATCGCAGTGCCGGAGCTGAATATCACCGGCGCGCCGGTCGGAACGCTCGCGTGCTATCTTGTCATCTGCACCATGAACCACATTTTCCTGTGCAAAACGCTCCGTGAGCGGCCGAACGTCGGCCGGGCGCTTGTGCGCCCGCTGCTGAGCACGCTGATGATGGCAGTCGTGGCCTGGGGGGTGTATGCAGGCCTGTCCGCCGCCATGGGCGGCGACCTGAGCTGGAAGCGCATGGCGCTGGCCATGCTCGTGTCGATGGCCTGCGCGGTCGTGACGTATCTGGTCGCAGTCGTGAAAACGCATGCGATCACACTTGCCGATCTGCAGCTCATCCCGAAGGGCGAGAAGCTTGCAAAAGTTTTGCACATCAGATGACATAACACCGAAAAATCCTGAATATTCAATGGTTTTTTCAAAAAAGGGTTGCAGAAGGAGCGAAATTGTGTTAGATTTTCTCTGCAAAGAAAGCTATGACCTGCGTGACTTCGTGGCGCTCATCACGTTCCTGCGCTCACCGGACGGTTGTCCGTGGGACCAGGTGCAGACACACGAGAGTATCCGCCGCAACTTCCTGGAGGAGACGTACGAGACCTGTGAGGCGATCGACGCCGGTGACACGGCGCACCTGAAGGAAGAACTGGGCGATGTGCTCATGCAGGTGCTGTTCCACACGGATATTGAGCGCGCGGCCGGGCATTTTGATATTGACGACGTTGCGGACGCTGCCTGCAAAAAGCTCGTCTACCGGCACCCGCACGTGTTCCGGCGCGACGAGCCGGATGCACCGGACTGGGACACGATCAAGCAGCGCGAGCGCGCGCAGACGACCACCGCCGAGGCGATGGACAGCGTGGCCCGCAGCCTGCCGGCGCTCTGGCGCTGTGAGAAGATCCAGGCCAAGGCAGCCAAAACCGGCTTTGAGTGGCCGGATACGGATGCGGCGCTCGACAAGGTCGAAGAAGAGATGCGGGAGCTGCGCGAGGCCGTGGCCTCCTGCAACGCGGACGCCGTGGCCGAAGAGCTGGGCGACCTGCTGTTCGCCGCCGTGAAGGTGGCGCGCTTTGCGGGGGTCGATCCCGAGCAGGCGGCCCACGCCGCGTGCGAAAAATTCATCCGCCGCTTTGCCGCCATGGAGGCCGCAGCAGCGGACAGCGGTGTGCCGCTCGAGCAGCGCACGCTCGCGCAGATGCAGCCGCTCTGGCAGCAGGCCAAGCAGACTGCCGGTGCGCACAACAAAGGAAAGAAATCTGCACAGCAGTGAGAGACCTGTGCGGAATTCTATATTGTGGCATATGCCAACACAAACATGAAGTAGGAGGATTACCATCATGAATAAGGCAGAACTGATCGCAACAGTTGCCGAAAAGACCGGCCTGTCCAAGAAGGACAGCGAGAAGGCCGTCAACGCGACGTTTGACACCATCACCGCCAACCTCGAGGTCGGCGAAAAGGTGCAGCTCGTCGGCTTCGGCGTGTTCGACATCAAGGAGCGCGGCTCCCGTATCGGCCGCAACCCCAAGACCAAGGAAGAGATCGAGATCCCGGCGACGCGCGTGCCCGTCTTCAAGGCCGGCAAAGTGCTCAAGGACGCTGTTTCCAAATAAGAACGCACAAACGCTCCGGGCCCGACCCGGAGCGTTTTTCACAGGAGGATGCCTATGCGCCTGGACAAATATCTGAAAGTTTCGCGGCTCATCAAGCGCCGCACCGTGGCAAACGATGCCTGCGACGGTCAGCGCATCACGGTCAACGGGCGCACGGCCAAGGCGTCGTATGACGGCTCGGTCGGCGACGGGAGCGAGCTCGCTTTCGGCCCGCGCACCGTGATGGTGGAAGTGCTT
>ERZ1023683.305-NODE-305-length-10755-cov-7.420000_pt1 | contig 10755 bp, 7 predicted proteins | sample MGYA00380345_ERZ1023683 | MGnify/ENA primary metagenome ERZ1023683 (study PRJEB33179, sample SAMN07449040) | human gut metagenome | biome: Human-gut; feature: Human associated habitat; material: Faeces | host: Homo sapiens | place: India:Kasaragod | collected...
CGATGACCCCGGCAGCGGGGTCGTGCAGCAGCGCGGGCAGGCAGTCGGCCATAAAGACCGCGAGCGGGACGCCCGGTTCGTTCGTGACAAAGCCGTCGCAGGTAAAGCGGGGTTCCAGCTCCGGCGGCTGCGCGTCGGCCGCGTGCGCAATGCGCACCTCCGCGCTGTGGACCTGCTGCGCATACACCGCGCGTGTCAGATCCAGACCGGCGGCCGCACCGAGGCGCCGCCAGTTTTCGCGCACGTTTTCCGGCGTGTCGCCGCGGCGGACGCTGAGATTCAAGCTCTCGAGCACGCCGGTGCTCACGCCGCCGAGGCGGGTGGAAAAGGCGTGGCGCGCCGCGATGTTCGGCGCGGTCAGGTACGCTGCGCCGCGCGCAGCGTGCAGCGGGAAAGCGACTTCGTTATGGTTATGCATTTTTGCCGCAGCAGTCCTTATACTTCATGGGCAGGCCGTTCGGGCGCAGCTTGCCGCACGGGCACGGGTCGTTGCGGCCGGGCTTCTTGACGCGGCGGACGGGCTTTTTCTTCTCGCTGTCGTCCCCGCCGGCGTTCGTCGCAGCGCCGCGGGCGACGGTCTTGCGCTCAAGCTTCTGCTCGCGGCGCACGCGCACCGTGAACAGGCGGCGCACCGTTTCGCTCTGGATGCCGTTGACCATCTCGTCGAACATGTCAAAACCGGCGCGCTTGTATTCATCGACCGGCTTGACATTGCCGTAGGCACGCAGGCCAATGCCCTGACGCAGGTCGTCCATGGCCTCGAGGTGATCCATCCAGTATTCATCGACCACGCGCAGCATGACCACGCGCTCGAGCTCGCGCATGAGCGGCGTGCCGTCCGGCTGCAGGCCGAAGGCTTCCTCGCGCGCGGCGTAAGCCTTCATGGCGCAGTCGTAGACAGCGTCGGCAAGCGTGTCGGGCGTGAGCTTGTGCAGCTCCTCGGCCGTATAGCTCAGGTCGCACGGGAAGAGCTTTTCGAGCGGGGCGAGGATCTCGTGCAGGTCCTTATCGTTTTCGGGGTGGTGCTCCGCCATGCCGGCGGCGATGTCGCCGGTGATGACGGTGCGGATCATGTGCTGGACGTGCTCCTGCAGGTCCTCACCGTCGAGCACCTTGCGGCGCTCTTCATAGATGACGTTGCGCTGCACGTTCATGACATCGTCGTATTCGAGCACGTTCTTGCGGGCCTGGAAGTTGCGGCTCTCGACCGTGCGCTGGGCCTGCTCGATGGCATTGGAGAGCATCTTGTGGTCGAGCGGCGTGTCCTCGTCGACGCGCAGCGTCTCCATCATGCTCTGCATGCGCTCGGAGCCGAACAGACGCATGACGTCGTCCGTGAGCGCGATGTAAAAGCGGCTCTCGCCGGGGTCGCCCTGCCGGCCGGAGCGGCCGCGCAGCTGGTTGTCGATGCGGCGGGACTCGTGCCGCTCGGTGCCGATGATATACAGGCCGCCGGCCGCGCGCACGCGGTCCGCCTCTTCATCAATGCTCTTTTTGTGCTCGGCCATGCGCTCGGCAAACAGGGCGCGGGCCTTGAGGATCTCCTCATCCTCGGTCTCGGCATAGCCGGTGGCCTCGGCGATGACCTCCTCCGTGAAGCCGGCCTTGCGCAGGTCCGCCTTGGCCAGATACTCCGCGTTGCCGCCGAGCATGATATCCGTACCGCGGCCGGCCATGTTCGTCGCGATCGTGACGGCGCCAAACTTACCGGCCTGCGCGACGATCTCGGCCTCCTTCTCGTGGTGCTTGGCGTTGAGGACGTTGTGCGGGATGCCCGATTTGCGCAGGAGCTTGGACAGCTGCTCGCTCTTTTCGATCGACACCGTGCCGACCAGCACCGGCTGGCCCTTGGCGTGGCAGACGCGGATCTGCTCGATGATGGCGCGCAGCTTGCCGGCCTCGTTTTTATACACAACGTCGGGGTTGTCGATGCGGATGACGGGCTTGTTCGTCGGGATCTCGATGATGTCGAGGTTATAGATGGCCGCAAACTCCTCTTCCTCGGTCATGGCCGTGCCGGTCATGCCGGAGAGTTTGCCGTAGAGACGGAAGTAGTTCTGGAACGTGATGGTCGCGAGGGTCTTGTTCTCGCTCTGCACGCGCACGTGCTCCTTGGCCTCGATGGCCTGATGCAGACCGTCGCTGTAGCGGCGGCCGAGCATGAGGCGGCCGGTGAACTCATCGACGATGATGACCTCGCCGTCCTTGACGACGTAGTCAATGTCGCGCTTCATGATGCCGTGGGCGCGGATGGCCTGATCGATGTGGTGCACGAGCGTGGCGTTTTCGATATCCGCGAGGTTTTCGAGGCCGAAGGCCGTCTCGGCCTTGGCGATGCCGCGGGCGGTGAGCGTCGCGGTGCGGGCCTTTTCGTCAACAACGTAGTCGGCGTCGAGATCCTCGTCCTCCTCTTCCTTATCGTCGATGGAGGCGTAGGACTTGCACGTCAGGCGGGCGGCAAAATCCTCCGCCTGACGGTAGAGGTCGGTGCTCTCGTCGCCCTGGCCGGAGATGATGAGCGGGGTGCGCGCCTCATCGATGAGGATGGAGTCCACCTCGTCGACGATGGCGAAGGCGTGGCCGCGCTGCACCATCTGGGATTTATAGATGGCCATGTTGTCACGCAGGTAGTCAAAGCCCATCTCGTTGTTCGTGCCGTAGGTGATGTCGGCCGCGTAGGCCTGCTGGCGCTCGGCGCTCGACATGTCGTGCACGATCAGGCCGACGCTCAGGCCGAGGAAGCGGTAGACCTTGCCCATCCACTCACTGTCGCGGCGGGCGAGATAATCGTTGACGGTGACGATGTGCACGCCCTCGCCGGTGAGCGCGTTGAGGTACGCCGGCAGGACGGCGACGAGGGTCTTGCCTTCGCCGGTCTTCATCTCGGCGATGCGGCCCTGATGCAGCACGATGCCGCCGATGAGCTGCACGCGGAACGGCTTCATGCCCAGCACGCGCCACGCGGCCTCGCGCGCCGTGGCAAACGCCTCCGGCAGCAGGTCGTCGAGCGACTCGCCGTCGGCGTAGCGCTGCTTGAACTCGTCGGTCTTGGCGCGCAGCTGCTCGTCCGTGAGCGCGGCATATTCGTCCGACATGGCTTCGATTTTATCAGCGATCGGATAGAGCCGCTTGAGCTCATGGTCGCTGTGAGAACCAAATATTTTTTTGAGAAAACCCATTTGTTGACACTCCTTGTCCAGTGTAATTTAGGATTATACCATACATTTATGAATAAAAAAAGAGTGAATCGGCCCCGCAATAAATTTTTACCGGATTGGACATTTTCCCATTGCCGGAACGGATCGAATGCTGTAAAATAAGTGATTGTTTGATAGCTTGAAACAGAGGAGAGAAAAATCTATGCAGGCGATCGGCTTTGACAACGACAAATACCTCCGGATGCAGTCGGAAAAGATCCGCGAGCGCATCAGTCAGTTCGGCGGCAAGCTGTATCTGGAGTGCGGCGGCAAACTCTTTGACGACTACCACGCGTCGCGCGTGCTGCCGGGCTTCGCCCCCGACAGCAAGGTGCGCATGCTCATGGAGATGAAGGACGACGCGGAGATCATCATCGCCATCTCGGCCGACGATATCGAGCGCAACAAGCGTCGCGGCGATCTCGGCATCACCTATGACGACGACACCCTGCGCCTGATCGACGCGTTTCAGGGCTGCGGACTGTATGTCGGCAGCGTCGTCATCACGCACCACCGCGGCCAGCCCGCGGCCGAGAAGTTCCAGCGCCGGCTCGAGGCGCTCGGCATCCGCGTGTACCGGCACTACATCATCCCGGACTATCCGTCCGACATCGCGCGCATCGTCAGTGACGACGGCTTCGGCCGCAACGACTACATTGAGACGACACGCAGCCTCATCGTCGTGACCGCACCCGGCCCCGGCAGCGGCAAGATGGCCACGTGCCTGAGCCAGCTCTACCACGAGCATAAGCGCGGTGTGTGCGCGGGCTACGCCAAGTTTGAGACGTTCCCGATCTGGAATCTGCCGCTGCGCCACCCCGTGAACCTCGCCTACGAGGCTGCGACCGTCGATCTCGACGACGTGAACATGATCGACCCCTTCCACCTCGAGGCCTACGGCGTGACGACCGTCAACTACAACCGCGACGTGGAGATCTTCCCCGTGCTCAACGCCATGTTCCAGCGCAGCTACGGCAGCTCGCCGAACAAAAGCCCCACGGACCTGCGCGGGAACATGGCGGGCTACTCCAACAGCGACGACGACGTGTGCTGCGCTGCCGCCAGGCAGGAGATCCTGCGCCGCTACTACGCCACCGCCTGCGCGCAGCTGCGCGGCCTGTGCGCCCCGGTCGAGACGCAGCGGCAGGAGCTGCTGCTCAACCAGCTCGGCCTGACGGCGGACGACCGCCCGGTCGTGGGCGCGGCGCTCCGGCGCGCTGAGGAGACCGGCGCCCCCGCCGTCGCCATCGAGATGCCCGACGGCACGATCATCACCGGCAAGACCTCTTCCCTGCTCGGTGCGAGTGCCGCCTGCCTGCTCAACGCGCTCAAATACCTCGGTGGCATCCCGAAGGACGTCACGCTCATCTCGCCCGAGATCATCGAGCCGATCCAGCACCTGAAGGTCGAGCATCTGGGCAACCACAACCCGCGCCTGCACACCGACGAGGTGCTCGTGGCGCTGAGCATCTGCGCCGTGAGCGACCCGACCGCCGAGACCGCCATGCAGCAGCTCGAAAAGCTGGCGCACTGCGAGGCGCACTCGTCCGTCATCCTCTCGCACGTGGATGAAAACGTGTTCAAAAAGCTCGAGGTGAACATCACGTTTGAGCCGCGCTTCCAGACCAAAAAGCTCTTTCACCGCTGAAAAATCCGCGGGGACGGCCTGCGCCGTCCCCCGGTTTGCGATTTTTTCGCATTTTAAACAGGTTTTGCTTGACAAACACCGCGCAGGGATGGTATATTCGTAAAGCTGAATGTGGGACGACCTCTGCGGGTGTAGTTCAATGGTAGAACACCAGCCTTCCAAGCTGGATACGTGGGTTCGATTCCCATCACCCGCTCCATACCTTCTGGGCGGGCAGCCAAATATTGCATGCGCGCCAATAGCTCAGTTGGATAGAGCAACTGCCTTCTAAGCAGTAGGCCGGGGGTTCGAATCCCTCTTGGCGTACCATTTCAGATCTATGGTGGGTATAGCTCAGCTGGGAGAGCACCGGATTGTGGTTCCGGGTGTCGAGGGTTCGAACCCCTTTACCCACCCCACGAAATCGGGGATTGGGAGTGATCCCGATCCCCGTTGATTTTGCCCCGATATTGGGATGTAGTGTAATGGTAACACACCAGACTTTGACTCTGATATCGTGGGTTCGAATCCCGCCATCCCAGCCACGTCAGCCGCGAATCGCTCCGCTGGATTCGCGTCTGATATTCTGGATAGCACAAACTTTTTCACACCGATATGCCCCAGTAGCTCAGTAGGCAGAGCACCTGCCTTTTAAGCAGGGTGTCCGGGGTTCGAATCCCCGCTGGAGCACCAAAATAGAGAAAACCAGCAACCCATTGTGGTTGCTGGTTTTTCTTTGTTTATCAATGCTTTGTGGTGCTTTCGGAAACCTTTGCGGTGCGAAAAACGTCGCGGATTTACGATTATTTTCCGCATAATGCAGACGCATTTCGCTAACAAAATGCTAACGAAAATGCTAACCGCGTGCTTTAAACTCAAAAGCAAAATTACGGTTATAGACAAAGCCCCGGCGGGTATCCGTCGGGGCTGCATGTGTTGTTCCGCGCTCACTTCCTTTCCCAGCTGCGGCGCGCTATATCCTTAACGGATGCAATGCCGGGGTACTGCTTTTGCAGGGCGGTGAAGCGGGCAAACGCTTTCGCGCGATCCTTCCCGGGGAACTGCTCGCGCAGCTCGTCGGTCTCCGTACCGTCAGACATCCGGCGCGTGATCGTCACCCAGTAGGTAATGCGGCCCTTATAGCTTGGGTCACGCTTAAGCGTCAAAACGCGCGTGTAAGGCATCGTTTCCAGCTCTGCATACCGCTGCGCCAGTGCTACGCGATAGTCGCGCAGATCGTCGATCATGGATTCCAGACGCTTGATCTCAGCGGCGACTTGGCCGTCTCTCCATGCGATATCGTGCGGCGTTTTCAGGGTGTGCGGCTGCTCCACGTAGATGCAGATGCGCTGCTCGGCGGTCTCCTGCTCGGATCCGTACATTTTCAACAAATCGTGATAACTCACTGTAATAACCTTCGTTTCGCTCTTGCTCATCAGCGCCGGACTTATACCGGCGGACGGAGTGCGGCCGGGGACGGCTTACGCCGTCGCCCCTAGCCGGTTGTATGCGGTACGCTCGCGGCCGTCTGCGTCAAAGACCTGGCTGCCGTACTTGCTGCGGATCTCGTTCATGCTGCGCTTGCCGCGGTAATGGCCGCGCGCATCCTCCGGGTGCCGCCAATACCACATCTTTTTGCTGCTGCTCCAACGGCATCCGGCAGCTTTGAGCGCGTCCTTGTGTTGGCGCGTCTCGCCGCTGATCCAGAGCCACGAGCCGCAAAGCTCGACCGTCAGCCCCGGCAGGCCGAGCAACACGGCGAGGATCTCGCGGAATTCTTCGGCGGTTTCGGTGGTCTGGTGGTACTCGTCCGCGCTGGCGTTGTGCTGGCGCTTGAGCTGCTCAAACAGCGCATCGTGCTCGTTGTTAATCTCCTGCATGATCTCCGTGCTGCCTCCCATGTCGGGGTGATATTTCAGGGCTAAACGGCGGTAAGCTGCTTTCAGTTCGTCGAGGGTGCGAATGTTGGTAAAGTATTTCATGGTGGTTGCTCCTTTTCGTTGTCATACGGTAGTCAGTATGTTATATTTTTTGAGGGATTTATTCATCCCTCAAAAAGTTGTAGATTGCTGTTTTTGGTATGTCGGATAGCGCTATTTGTTTTTCGGCACACTTGGCTTTATACGCTTCCGCGTCCGCTTTCGGCAGGTAGATATTTACCCGCGAGTAATTCGCCGCTTTCCAACGGTCTTTTACTTCGTTGCTGGTCGTGGTCTTTCTTGCCGTGTTGGTCATCTCCTTTGCGGCTGGGGCGGTTGCCCGCCCCGCCTCGGTTAATCCTCAAGCGACTTCTGGAGATTGTCAAGAATCTTGTTCATCTTATCGTTTCTGATTTTTTCGTCCGGTTCGTTGGCTGCGTCGCGCAGAGCGTCAAGGACGAAGCGAAGAAACGCTTTGAACTGGCTGTCCGTTTGTCCCATTGTCGCGCCTCCTTTCGGTGTCATTTGCCTGTTGGCATTTTTAAGATAGCATACTGTCGCCAGTATGTCAAGCCCTTTTTGAAAAAAATTTTTGCGCGGGTGCTCTCTCCCTCTTTACTTTCCTTTGGTCGTTGAATGCATCACAGGTATGGAATAGATATTTAAATAGCTATTGCATAGCTGTGTAATAGCTATTACTTAGTTATTACTTAGCTATGTAAATTACCCCCCCTATAGTCCCCCCCTCTTTGCGTGGGGTGTTGCCCTGGATGCGTGCCGGCGATGCAGTGATGATATGATGATGATATATCCCATTATCCCATACAATGCGCGTTGTGGCATCGGGTAAAAAAATCGTGGGGCTCGTGGTGGCTGGCTTTGCGGCGGCGATCTGGTGCATACTGATGCATTTTTCGTGACCGTTTTCGGCGCTGCATACTATGCATATTCATGCAGTTTCGCAAAAAGCTAGTATTTTCAATGGTTTCATCAATTTGCAAATTCGGCATAACCTACATTTTGCCGAATAACTCATGGATTATGTGGCGTTTCCGTTCTGTAAAGCTGGTAGTTTATTCATTTCATGCGCAGTGTATGCAGTGCTGTTCAGCAGTAGCAATTAGGTGCCTGGCCTCGCGGGCAATCATCCACGGCGCGCGCTGGTGTGTGGCGCGTGTTTCGTTCAGCGTTTCCGGGTGCACACCCTTCCCCCCCTCCCCCGGGGGCAGCGGAAAAGCGGGGCGGCTCTCAGGCGACGGCCCATGCGTTACGACACACAGCCTTTTGAGACTTCCCGCCAAACATCGTCCCGCTCAGCGCAAGCTCAACCCGCTACGTTTTCCACGTCTTTACAATCGTGCACGTCTTTCCAAAGGAATTTCATACATTTTCTGGGGTCGTGCATTTAGTTTTTTCGACGTTTGATGCTATACTATAAGTGATGGGGTGATTCTATGGCAAGACCGCGCAAAATCAAAACCGCCGAAGAGCTGGGCGTTCTGATCGACGAGTTCATTATGCAGTGCGAGGACGGAAAACAGTACATGGACGACTATGCGCTGATGAAGTATCTCGGCATTGCGCCGCGCACACTCGCACGATGGCGGGCAAACGAAGGCGGGGAATATGACGGATATGGAGAGCAGCTCGAAAAGCTGGTTGCATACCGGGAAGCGGTCTATGCGCGCATGGTGGCTGAAAACCCGAAGGGCAGCGGCGGGATCATCTTCCTGCTCAAGCAGCCGAAAAACGGCGGGTACATCGACAAACCCGTGATCGACGTTCACGCGCAGGAGCTGACGATCAAGACAGACGGGATCGGCGGCGACAGTGCTTTCAAGTAACGCTTGCAAGTGCACAACAAACACGCTTAATCCATCAAGCCAAATGCGGGCGCAGGATACGCGCGGCGGCTGAGTGCTTGTGCCTCCGTGTTTGGAAAAGGCCGACCTCCTGTGGCCGTTATTCCATTCCAACTCTTTTGGCCGTAATTCTCCTTCCAAAAGCCTATTACGGTACGGAGCAACTGTGAACCCGGCACTATCCGGGAATCAAGCGTCGGAAGCGACGGTAAACACTGCTGCGGCGGCAAGTGGCCTAAGCGTTTCATCTCCTTTCCGCTGAAATCCTGTGCAAGTCAGGATGCCGCAGCTTCCCTTTCTACGGCAGTTTTCCAAGAGGGACGCCCGGTGCAAGTCCGGGGGCTGCCGCCAAGACCAGACGACCGGATTGACCGGAGCGTGAAAAACCGGCAGAAAGCCGCTTTCCTGCTGCAGCGGGATGCGGGCGCGCTGAGCTGCTGCTCGGAATTGGTTTATAAGCGAGGCGCGCAACAACCGTGTAACGAATGAGGTGAAGCGCTTGCACGTTATCCGTGTGGAGCTGCCGAAGCAGCAAAACGAAATCGAAGTGCACGTCATTGCGGACGTACATCTTTCTGACCCGAACTGCGATATTCGCGGCGTGCAAAAGCGCGTGGCGGACATTGCGGCAAAGGATAACGCCTATGCAATTCTTGCGGGCGACCTGATCGACAATGCGACGCGAAACAGCATCGGAGATATCTACAGTACGCAGTTGTCCCCGATGGAGCAGATCCAGCTTGCAAACAAGACGTTTGCCCCGCTCAAGGGGCGCATCCTGTGCGCTGTGCCCGGCAACCACGAAGAGCGGACATATCGTGCAGACGGCATCGACATTACATGGCTGATTGCAAACGAGCTGGGCGCGGGCGACCGGTACGCTCCGGACGCAGCGCTCGTATTCGTATCACTCGGTGAAAACTCCCGGCGCAAGAGCGAGGGACGGCAGACAACGTACTCCATCTATGTCAACCACGGCAACGGCGGTGGGCGCAAGATTGGCGGCAAGATCAATCGGCTTGCGGACTATGCGCAGATCGTTGACGCAGACGTTTATGTTTGCGGGCACACGCACTCCCCTGCCGTGTTCAAGGACTGCTTTTTCCGGACGAACGCTTCTACGAGGAGCGCAGAGCCGGTCGAACGATTGTTTGTTAACACTGCGGCTGCGCTGGACTACGGCGGCGGCTACGGTGTGCGGATGGGCTATCAACCGGCGAGCAAGGCCGCGCCTGTCATTTACCTTGACGGGTGGCGGAAAAATGCCGGGGCTGCAATGTGAAGGTACCCTATGCAGAAAAATGAAAATCTCCTCCGGGCGATTCTGGACATTATCGGTCGCGGGAATACTGCCGAGGTAAAGCAAACGAAAGACGGCGTGCTTGTGCTGGAAGTCAAGCGCAAGGTCGCCTTTCGGGAAACTGAAACAGAATAACGACGTGCCCGGAAACGGCCGGGCATAAGAGCTGAACGGAGCTGACTGCGAAATGCAGTTGGCTCCGTTTTTGCATTTACGGAGGATGCCATGCCGAAGCAGAAGCGAAGCACGCAGACAAATTTTACATGGGATCCGGGACACGCGAACGAGAAACAGTTGCTGTTCTACCAGAGCAGGACAATGTACACGGCATACGGCGGCGCGCGAGGCGGCGGCAAGACGCACGCTGTGCGCATCAAGGCAGTAGGCGGCGCGTTTACATGGCCGGGCATCCGCATCCTAATCGTGCGAAAGACATACCCGGAGCTGCAGTCGAACCACATCGAACCGATTCTGAAGATGGTGCCGCAGGAGCTGACAAGCTACAACGGCACACTGCACACGCTGTACTTTCAAAACGGCTCGACCATCCATTTCGGCCATTGGAGCGGCATCACGTCCGAGAGCGAATACCAAGGTCAGGAATACGACTGGATCTTCATGGACGAAGCGACGCAGTTCACAGAGCGCGAATTTCGCTTTCTCGGCGGCTGCCTGCGCGGCGTCAACGAGATCCCGAAGCGCTTTTACCTGACGTGTAACCCCGGCGGCGTCGGGCACAGATGGGTCAAGCGCCTGTTTATCGAGCGAAATTTCAAGACAGAGTCCGACAACACAGAGGAGCACGAGACCCCGGTCGCCTCCAGCTTCATTTGCGCGCCGGGCGTGGGCA